>JACCDT010071730.1_pt1 | contig 10978 bp, 7 predicted proteins | sample 7446291 | NCBI WGS metagenome assembly JACCDT01 (sample SAMN15323446, study PRJNA562643) | freshwater metagenome | isolation source: river surface water | place: USA:Blue River Watershed | collected 2017-08-17 | reverse complement strand
TTTACATCCAATACTAATCCGTTTTTATCTATTTTGCAATAGCTGTTTTTAGGAGTATCGGTTTCATAAGTCACAACGATACCATCATACTTATAGTACCTAGCAGTTTGTAAAAATAATCCAGAATCCCACCACATAATTTGGTCACAATTAGCAATAACCAATTCAGTATCATTATTGATTTCAGATTCAAACAGAAGGGCACTACAGGCAGGACCACCTGTGGTTTCATCTACAGTGATTACTTTACAATCAGGAGCAATTCTTTTTAGAAGTTCAAAAACTTGAAGATAAAAAGAGTCCTGACGAATCACAAAATGATATCTACCATCTAAATCCATCGATTCAATGGCGTGTTGAATCATTGGTTTTCCATTAATTTCAATCAATGGTTTTGGTAGATGATACTTATCTCTTGGAAATCTAGTACCCTCTCCCGCCATCGGAATGACGATGTTCATAAAAATCTCTCAACCAGTTTTTTTGTAGTCAAATTCTTTTTAGTATAATCAAAAAGATATTCACATAGTTCAGAGTACTGTGGATGAACGTACCCATACTTGGAGTATTTATTTGTCTCCAGGATGACCCATTTTGGAAAATTTGTCATGATAGTGGAGGGGCAATCTTCAAGTCCAAGAAAAGATGGAATGCAATTATTGGCAAGAATTTCATAATGCCTCATACAATCCCATCCAAGTTTTTTACAAGTATGCCCATAATATGCTTTTGCATACTCTTGGTAATACAATTTTTCTTCAGTAAATTTATATCCTTCTTTGTATGTACCGTATCCTGTATTTGGTCTATCCAAAATAAGAGAAAAAATAAATTCTTTATTTACTTTTTCTTTGAGTATTTGTGATTCGGGAATAGCAAATGAAATTGGATTACCAAAGTCCCAATCTCTCAGTTCTCTTTTCCAAATAATACCATATTCATTCAAATTATATTGATATGAAAAATTATCACGTTCATCAGACCCATCTATAAAATGAACTTTATTTCTTGGATAATATTCTTTTACATAATCTAAGTAATCTAAACATTGTCGATATTGACTTATCTCATGAGGATATACACACCCATAGATTACTTGATCATAAAATCTAGATTTTATCTTTTCTATAATTTGCTGCGGTTCATCTATATTTGGAGTATGAGATAACTTTGCAAATATGGTAAATCCATTTCCATAAATTTCGTTTGGATTTGGATGAGATGCCAACATGTAATGTGGGTATGCAGTCTCATAAACTTCTATACCACTATCAATTAGTCCATGATATACACAATCAGCTTGGTACTCAGGATGAATAAAGTTATATACAAATAAAACTTTCATCCCCAATTAACTCCATATTTCAATTCTCCAGATTCTGAAAACATTACTCTACGAAAATCTATTTTATTATTAATTCTAACGGTGAAATCAAATCGATTTATTTCAACATTTTTCATCGTAAGATATTTACGAAGCATTGTTTCTGGATGATAATAAACTTCGCCAAGTTTATCTAAGTGATTATAAAAATCAGAATATACATCAATTACGGAAGATGGACCCAAAGCAAATTGATCATTAATTCCACCACACCAATCTTCCCCTTCTGGCACATTTAAACAATCGGGAAGACTATTCAAATCTAATTCTTTACCTTCAAAATCACTATCATATCTCATACGGATAACTTTATCAAAAATAATATTATTTTCTTTTTCATATTGACACTTCAATTGATTACTCTTATATACAGAATAATGCATACTAATTGGACCCACATCGTATCTGGGAATTATACAACCACCATTTTCAAAAGGAAGAAAATTTATAGAATTATAAATCTCCTGAAACTTTATCTTTTTTGATTCGTAATCCTCAACAAGAAGTTTTTCATAATTAAAGTTGCCTAAAAAATCTAATTGAGTTTCTACTGTTTTATCCTTTTCCTTATATTCAACTCCATGTATTGTTTTTAAAAATTCCTCTTTATCTGTAATTTTCCAGGTATGAATGAATACCTTTACAAATGAATTTGGAAAAATCTTTTTAATACTTTCCAATCCAATGTGTGGGTATCTAATCCCACCAGATAAACAAATGGCAACTTTCATCTTAGGAGAAAATAAAAGACTCTACAAAATCTTTAGGTGCCCTCAAAAGATAAGCAGCATTATCTTGATACCCAAATGTCATAAGATAATCATCTTTATAAGGAGTCATACCAACAGCAAACTCAATGGCACCCATAAGGAAACTAAATTGCTTCGATACTTTGATAATATTCCAATCTTTATCCCAGACAGTAAACCGATGACGATACACAGCATCTTTACGGTCTTGTTCACTTCTCAGTAGATAAGTTTCGTGATTCAGACAGAAGTGATACTCTCCCATAAGAGGAATGACCTGAGACCCTCCTCTCAAGTCCATACATCCAAGGTCTCTCCAATCAGTTACCAGAACACGCTCACAAGCCCCCGTGTCTGGGTCAAACTTTACAACTTCAGTACCGTTAGTCCACTTTACATAGTGGAATGGCATATCAGTGATTGGCATCCAGTTCTTTTCGCAATAAGAATCATTTGCACCTGGAGTTGGAATACGCCACTGATTGATTTGCTTTACATTATCATCAGTAACTTCAATCTCAAATAGTTCCATACGACCAGTACCTACGGTATCAAGGTCTCTACGAACACCAGTAATAAAAAGTCTACCTTCCCACCTTACAATACGAGCATCTTCAAGACCCACAAATTCCCACAACTCTTTATCAGGGAAACTAGAAGTATCTACCCTATTATATCTCTTAATTCTCATATTATCATCCATCTCGCACATATAATTCCAAGTGCGAAGATGGAGGTCATTTTCTGGGTGAATATAAACCAGAGGACCCCAATGATGCTGGAATCTTTTCTTCTCTGCGTGATAAAGAGTATAATTAATATTTCTTAGATTTACCCTAACAGTATCACCATCCACATAGACTGAAGGATTAGTGAGTGCAGGACCTTTCAAATCTTCCACAGGAATGACAAGAGGATGAATACTACCTCCGTTCTCCAATGCAAGTTTTACGAAATTGATTTCATCAGCTGCCATAAACTATTCACACCTTTCTAACATTCTAACAGGGTTCTACCCCAACGTCAATATATCTATATCTTATACAGGAACGGTGCTCAAAACACCAGAATCATCAACGATCAATCTGTACTTTGTTCCATTTGGAGAAGTTAGCACAACACCATGAGAAGTGCTCACACCAACTCTTATATCACCACCAACAACTTGCAATCTAGAGTCTGGAATAGTCGTACCAATACCAACAGATCCAGAAGTAGTGATGGCAACTGCAGTGGATACTCCAGTCATAATGTGAATTGGTTTACTCGAACCCATCCCAGATACTGCTACACCAATTTCAAGAACACTGTTGTTCCATCCAAGGTATCCAGCTTCATATCCAGAAAAACCACTATAAGTATTATAAACTCTAAATGTTTGTGGGTTTGAGAAATTTCTCTGACCTAGTATACCACTACCATCACGATACAGATATAAATCAGCAAAACCAGATGCTTGAGTAGAATTAGTAAATCCAATATAACTATTACTGTTTAGTGTCAACCCAAAAGGATTGAGAATAGCTGGCTCTATACCAAAAGTACCAAGAACCTTGAAAGCTTCTGAACTAGTATTTCCTGCACTATCAACGGCGGCAACGGTACTTCCATCTATTCTCAAATCAATAATGTTACTACCAAAATCAGAGGCAGTATCAGTAATGTTGACTATTATTGCTGTAGCAACTCCAGTCGTATTCCAAGTTTGATTTAGATAAATTGCACTAATTGAAGATGCAGCACTTACTGTAGGAGCATTGATTGTGGTTATTCCAGATACCTTGAGTTCAGAGAATGAACCAATACCACTGTAAAGTCCATTGAAATAAGAAGAGTTTACAACATCAAAAGTAGATACTCCAGTAACATTTATAGATGATAAAGTTGGCGAACTTGCTAGTACAACATTTCCACTTCCAGTTGTAGAAAGTTGCTCCACCGTTCCGACACCAGCAGTTGACCTACCAAGAACTTTAGCAGTAGAGATATTTTGTACTTTATTGAAGTTAACTACATTGTTGTCAATTGTCCAAGTTGCAAAGTTATTTGATACCGTAATATCTCCCTTGTCACCATCAGATCCAGCAAGCAAGTTGTAGTTCAGTACTCCAGTAACAGTCAAGTCACCAATAACTCTTGTTGAACTAAGACCAGCTGGATTTATTTCCAAATCACCAGAAAGTGTTGTTACCTCATTTCCACTAACTTGAATATTTCCAGAGTTGACCGATGTTGGTGTAATTGTTGTTGCATTTATACCATCCGTTACTTCAAGATTAGACAAACTTGAAATGTTGAATGTTTGGCCACCAAAAGAAACATATCCTCTCTCTTCGTTTACATAGAAAGTATTTCCAACTCTAAAATCTCCACCTTGGTCAATAGAAACATAAAGTGCCTTACCACCATTTGCTTCAATAACTTCATTCTCTTGAACTACAAGAGATTCATCTTGAGAAAAATCTCCACCAGAACCAATGTGCCCAAAATTGAAAGCAAATAATCTAAACTTAACACCCAAACCATCAGCAGTTACTCCAGTATTTCCAAACACCGCCGCCGAACCAATCGACCTCATATCAGCACCAAACTGTTGATAATCCGCGAGAATTATTTGATTAGATGTGAGTAAACTAGTAGATCCAATTCCAGTAGGAGATACTACTCTTACATCTTGATTTACGATAGTACTATCAATAAAAATTACACTTCCACTGTCACCATCACAATGAAGAAGAAGTTTAGTATAGTCATCACTTTCAAATCGTGTAGTCGTTGGAGTGAAGGTTGAAATATATCTTGGAGTATTAGAAATACGTACTTCATCAATATATCCATCAAATGCATTAGCGACACTAGGATTTGCCCCTATCCTAACTGGTTTAGAGTTTCCATAATTATTACTGTCAGAATAAGTAGTTCCTTCTTGAACACCATTTAGGAATAATTTTGTTGTTCCAGTTGCAATATTTCGTGACAGTGCAACATGATACCAAGTATTAATTGCTAGAGCAGTAGTTCCAGTAATGACAGCTCCTGCACCTGAATAATATTCAAGAACATTTCCACTAGTAATACAAATATTTGGTGCAATATCAGACGTAGAACCATCTCTCAAATCAATTACAGTTTGTGCTTTATTGATAGCATTGAGTCTAATAAAACATTCAATAGTGAAACTACTTGTAGTACTAAATCCAAAATCTGTACTTGATACAATTTGAAGATAATCAGTTACTCCACCAAATAAACCAGAACCAGTACCAAACTTGAATTGTGCTGTAGATACTTTTGCATCACCATATGCAATGACCTGTTTACCAGATCTAGAAGATGCGGTTGCAAATACTCCACTACCCATACCTTTCAAAAGGATAGTACCGTTTGAATAGGTATTGATGGTTCCAAAACCAACTGCCTTCTTATATGTCAAATTACCACTGGTAGTTCCAGAACCAACGGTAGTAACATTGAAAGTATTTGTTGTAATTCCAGATATTGTATAAATCCCATTATCTCCACTAATATCTCCTGGAGATCCAGTATACTCAAAAACTAAACTAACTCTATCATTATTAGACAAACCATGAGATGGGTATGTTATTGTTACACCTGTTCCTATTCTCTCAAAAGTTGCACTCTTAGAATTTTCATCAAAATAATATAATAAATCATTTTCTGTAGGTACAACTGTAGTTGTTATTCCACTTATCTTGATTCTCGTTTTACCCGTACTTCCGAGACCTACGCTTCCAGAATGCCCATAAATCGCTTTATCGGCAAAATAACTAAAACAGTTAACCCATTCTGTTCTTGCACCATTAGTCATTTCAAGTGCAATATTATTTGGAGTAATAAATGTACACTCATTAAATAACATTGCTGGTTCCAGTGTTGTTGGGTCAACGACACCACCATCAATCAATACACCTCTACCACCTTTGTAAGATGCTGTTGGGTTATGAACTGTATTGAATCCATATGGATCCGCAGTAGTAATTCCAGTTCCTCTATTCAGAACAGTAACTCTCTGAATATAAGGAGACCTCAATGTGGTCTTCATATTTGGTGCAAACCTAAATCCCCATCCTGGTTCATAGAAGTTTCCAATTGATAAATCACTAACTTCAGTTTCACCATTCATCAAGAAACAATCATTTTGTTTTGTTCCTTCTGTAGGTTGAATGAAGGTTCCTCTGATTCCAGCACCATTGATAGAAACACCTTGGGGAACTGTAAGTGGAAATTCTTCAGTAAAAGTACCAGCACCTATAGAAACATCATCACCACTTGAAGACATTGCCAATGCATGTTTGACAGTTCTGTATGGAGAACTCAAGGTTGTTCCGTCATTCAAATCGTTTCCATCAACACTAACATAGTGAGTGTTTCCCTGACTAATACCAGTTAGTCCAGTTGCAAATCCTACGAAATTATAAGCACTTATAATACCACTAATTCTAGCATTACCATAAACATCCAAAGTTGCCTGTGGGTTTGTTGTAGCAATACCGACAGATGCAGTCGTACTGATTCCAGTTACTTCATATCTCCAAAGAGTTTCTCCAGATGCAACACCTTGGGTTCCTTGAATACCATTTACTTGGAAACTAATAACCAGTTCGTCACCATCATTAAGAACTGGATTAGATCCTGCACTATATAAACAATTAAATATAAAATAAGAAAAATTATTTTCTACTTGAGGGGTTAATTGATATACAGCAAATACACTAGCATCAGATAAACTAGAAATTCTTACAAAAGCATTTGATGAATTGTTTGCAATATTTAATAAGTAATTATAAATTTCCGTATCATTTTTATCATAAGAACTAATATGTAGTCTACTTGCTTCACTAATATCACTCTCTTCAAATCCAATATATCCACTTTGAGGATTGGCACCAGGTCCTGATTCATCAAGTAACGTTGAAGTAAACAAATAATTAAATGATACTCCACCAAAAATACCACTAGAACCAATAAGTCCCTGAGCACCTTGCCCAACAAAAGCACCAGATAAACCCTGAGTTCCTTGTTTACTCAATCCTTGAGTTCCTTGCACACCCTGATGACCAGGAATCCCAGGAGTCGCACCAGCAACAACTTTTATAGCGTTTTGTTGACCAACCCTAACTCTAATATCTGCCATTTGATAATTCTAGATGGAGTAATCTTCCCGTTAGCTTATTTATATTTGATTCAAAGAGCGTTATTTTTTCTAGGACGATATCTAAAGAGATTTGTTGGTGGGTCTGGTTTTATCCATTCTTCAATTTTATCAAACCTATCTTCACTATAAAAATCTTGCTGCACATACCATAATTTCCAGTGCTCATGACCCTTTGACTGATTACAGGAATGGCAGCAACAGACAACATTTTTTGTAAAGTCCATCCCACCTTTGGACTGTGGAATAATATGATCAATTGTAAGATTCTCGTCAGACCCACAATAAGCACATTGATGATTCCACTGTTCTTTTATATGTTGCCTCCACATTCGTTTCGCCTCCCCAGAACTTGTTGCTTGTAAATGAAACAAGTATTCCTTCGGAGAATGTAGAGGTCCCATAAGCATCTGCGACTTATGATTATTTATTTCTAGTCCTGATTACTTCTACAAGTTCCTTAAGCGTGATATAAATGTAGTGAAATTCATCATAATAAGTTATATCAGAATCTCTTTCCAAAAAATTTCTAATCTTTTTTATCATTGTACGATAAGTTTATCAAATTTGTATAGTTGACCTGTTGTTTTCCACCAATACATTGTATTTAAATATGACTGCATATGATGCACATCACACTGCCCACCAATCTGTGTTCCAACTAATCCCAGGTAAGAAGACTTACATCCAATAACATCCTCAACAAAGAGTGGCATACCATAAATTTTAGTGACTGGCGAAAAAATAATTGTTTCAATTACAGGAACTCTTGCCCACTCTTCACGCTGGTCTACATATTCACCAACTAAATTGAGATGAAACACATCATCATAATAGTAATTTTCAACCAATAAACGAGCGTGTTCTCTGGTAATCAGATAAGCACAACCAGACCAGTCACACCAACAACGATTTCTAAATCCAATTGAAAAACGATAATAATCGTCACCTTCCCTCAACCAAGCAAGTTGAACACATCCCCAGTCTTTTGGTAGATTATCATAAAACTCTTTCCAAGTAAAGTTCCAATACTTTACTGTTTCTAGACTCAAATCATCTTCACAGAAAAATGCAACTTCTTCATCAGTGTTCTCATACCATTCTCGTATTGCTTTGAGATGAGAAGTGACTGGGCCCCGACTACCAATACTCAATCTATGAATAAGGTCAGACTCAATTATATGTTCTTCATCTTTATATCTTTTATAGATGTGTGGAGTAACATTTGTAATTCCAAATTTATCAAATTTTTCAAGTAACAATTCTCTTCTTTCAATAGAATCATCGACACTTATAAAGTGTACTGGTGGAAAATTATTAAGTTTAGTTGGGTCTGGTTTATAATAAATAAAGCAATTTTCCATCGTATCAACACTTTCCAGAAGTTCATCAACAGCAGTTTGAACTTCAGGAAACCAATTTACACCATTGACATAATAATCATGACCTGCCAAAATTCCACCTGGCTTTACCTTTGGCAACCAGGCATTGATATCTCGTTTCACTTCTTCATATGTCAAGGAAGCATCTAAGAAAACAAAGTCTAATGACTCATCCTCAAATTTATGAGAAGCTTCTACAGAATCGGACTTGATTGGAATATAATAATCTTTGAGACTTCTCATATTTGAAACAAAAGTCTCCTGTATATCTGGGTCAACCCAATGGTCTACACAAAAAAAGTCAATGTTTTTATGAGAGTTTGCAATCTCTACTGCCATAAAAGCAGTAGATTTTCCTTTCCAACACCCAACCTCTACAAATCTACTCCCAGAATCAAATCTCTTGACAATATTTGAATAAACTGTTTGATAACCAAACCAATCTTCACCAAATCTGTTTTGTTGGTAGATATGTGGGATTTTCGTTTTCCCTCTAATTTCAAATGCCCAATCATATTCGTGTAGAGAAGGAACTTGCTCATATCCCATATCCAAAAACATTTGATGAATTTGAGAGGCATATTCTGCCAAATGGAGATGTTCAAACTCAATTCTATGGATTTGATATTTACTCCAATTAAATGTGAGTATTATTTCAGCATCAATACCTTCAATATCAAGAAGCAACCAATCTAACTTCTGGATATTATAAGAGTCTAGTAATTGCTCAAGGGTAATTGCAGGAATTTCAAATGATTTGATTTCTCCACCTGGCCAACAATGTTGATGTTTTAGAACGTGATTGATATCACAAGATGCCACTTGAAGTTGAGGATCATTTGTATCATAAAAAATAGTCAAACTATCTTCAGTTTGATTTGGGGACTTGATAGCAATATTCTTAATGATAGCATTATCGAAGCACTTATAGCACTCCGAAAGTTCTGGAATGTGTACGGGGTTTGCCTCAACAAATAATCCAAAGTTGAGAGCAGAATAATTTGAAGTCAGGTGACGATGTAAATCATCTGAACCTTTATTTGAACCAACTTGAACAACACTTATCTTCTTTTCTGAGAGGACCTGATATACTCTTTCACGGATTTGACCGATTCTTGTTTTCCACCATAAAAGAATACGACTTTGTACATCCTGAAGTCGCTTCTTATTTCTAAGAAGTCTCTTACACTCTCTTACAGCATTCTCCCAAGTATCAGCAAAAATCCAAGGAGGATTCTCCTCATACATAAAGGTCAAATCTATTTCATCCTGAGAACCAACGACAACAGGAATTGCCCCCGCCATCGATGCCTCATATAATCTGAAACAATTAATACTTGAGTTACCTCTACCAGAGGGCACAAAGATAGAATCTAAGTACACTTCCATCATTTCTGGTTTTGATATTCCAGAACCAGTAAAGTTTTTCTTGATGACTGAAAAAGCATCGACCATTTCCCAACGGTCAGTCTTCATATCACCAATAAAGGACCAGTTATATTTTCTTTCAGAAACATTAAGTATCTTCTTTCCTTCTACTCCAGCATCATTACAATACCCCAGTGGCATCTGGATTGTATTGTCAGTATAAGTAAATCCTGGATGATGATGCTGCCTCAAAAATAAGTCACAGTAATTAGCCAGTTCATTCCACTGCGAAAGACTTTCAAACCAATATTCGTCAGAAAGATGAAAAATGATTTTTGGTTTCATTCTTTGGACAACACTCAAAACATCTTCATATGAGTGAAGTCTACAATTATATACAAAAACATCTGCCTGTACATTTCCATTTACAATCTGCTCAAATGGAATGAACAGTTCTTCCTTTGGCAAATTAGGAAGAATGCAGTTCATTATATAGTCAGTTTCCCATATTTTTTCCTTTTCAGGAGCGGCAAATACAACTCGAACCATACTCATCGTATATAATGACTTATTTATTTTTGTTTTTACAAGCACTCCTGGCCCAAGCACGACTCAAACTATTCACATAAGAGCAAGATTTACCTTTCTGACCACAATGTGGGCATACTGCATCAGGCGGATCTTTAATATATCCTTCTGGTGTGTACACTTTTCTCTTTTGATTTTCTACTTGCTTTTGTTTTCTATGATTCATACAACCACAGGTTGACCTTGCCCTTCTGGAAGTTTGATTTGGGGTAGTTTTTCTGGTTCTTTGACTTCCCAAGAACCACCAACACCCCCATCCATATTCGCAACGATTTCATTCGTTGGTAATGCTTTGGGCATTTCAATATCAATCACTTGATCCATCAATACTTTG
>JACCDT010094541.1_pt1 | contig 10980 bp, 11 predicted proteins | sample 7446291 | NCBI WGS metagenome assembly JACCDT01 (sample SAMN15323446, study PRJNA562643) | freshwater metagenome | isolation source: river surface water | place: USA:Blue River Watershed | collected 2017-08-17 | reverse complement strand
TCTCGCAATAGCTGATGACGGCAGCCTTGCTTGCACAGTAGGCGCCATGGCCAGGCAGGCCGCGGATGCCCGCCACACTGGCGATACCCACCAGCCGGCCGCTGCCGCGCTGCCGCATCGGCGCAATGAAGGGATGGAAAGTGGCGGCCAAGCCTACATTGTTGACGGCGAACGTGCGCGCCATCACGTCCAGGTCGGCGCGCTCGCGGCTGTCCATGCCCACACTGATGCCGGCATTGGCCACCACGATCTCCGGCAGGCCCTGCCGGGCCAGACAGGCCTGGCCCGCCGCCACGATACTGTTGATGTCGGTCACGTCGGCCGGGTAAATCCGGTAACGCGCGGGGTCGAGTGCCTGGGCCCAGCGTTGCAGCGCATCCCCGCGGCGCGCCACCAAGGCCAGGTCCCACCCTCGGGCATAGGCATGGGCGGCCAGGGCCTGGCCGATGCCGCTGGAGGCGCCCGTGATGAACAGCAGTCGGCCCATGGTCACGACGCCAGGGCTCAGCGTTCCGGCGGCGGCAGCAAGGTCCCGCGCACTCGCCCGCGCAGCTCCATGACCTGGTCGAAGTTGCTGTACTCGAGGCTGTCGGCGGTGATGCGGTCGGCGCCCCGGACGAGTTCGACGGGTTTGTGCGACTTGATGCGCTCGTCGTCGAGATAGGCGTGCAGGAATTCGCCGCTGAAGCTCACGCGCGGGAGCAGCACACCCTGGCGGTCGACCGTGGCTTCGCGGACCACCAGCGCGTCGCCGATGAGCTGGACCTCGGTAGCGTCGTTGTTCGACAGGGCGCGCCTGGCAGTCGCGACGGTCATGTAGCCGCGCTGGTTGAAGCTGCGGATGCGAACGCGGTCGATCTCGAGGATGTCGGTATGCGGATAGTGGCGGGCCTGTTCGCCGAACACCTCGGTCTTGAGGCGGCCGGCGGCATCAAAGGTCTTGATGGAAAAACGCTCCATCTGGTAGTCAGGCTCCTGCCGCACGGCCTGGGGCTCGGTCGCCGACTCCAGCAGCGGCGTGCTGCGTACCAGCCAGTAGGTTCCCAGGGCCAGCATCCCCATGAGCAGCAGCGGCAGATAGATCGAAAGCCGGTCCCAGACACGGCGCACGATGCGGATCACCGCAGCGCCTCCTGCAGCAGCGCCGCGTACCGGCCGCTGGCCACCAGCAGCAGGTCACAGAATTCGCGGGCGGCGCCACCGCCACCGGGTGCGCGCGTGACGTGGTGGGCACGCGCCAGCACCTCGGCATGTGCATGGGCCGGCGCACAGGCCAGGGCGCAGCGCTGCATCACCGGCAGGTCGGGCCAGTCGTCCCCGATCGCCGCGGCCCGGGACCAGTCCAGCCCCAGGGCCGTAAGGGTCTGCTCGGCGGCGGGTCGTTTGTCCTCGGTGCCGTAGTGCACGTGCTCGATCCCCAGGGCCTTGAGGCGCAGGCGCAGGGCCGGACTGTCACGCCCCGTGACCACGGCCGGCGTGATGCCCGCGCGGGCCAGCAGCTTGAGGCCGTGGCCATCCAGCGTGTGAAAGCGCTTGAGGCTTTCGCCAGCCTCGCTGATGTACAGGCCGCCGTCGGTCAGAACGCCGTCGACGTCAAAAAACGCCACGCGCACCCCCTGGGCACGCAACAGCAGCTCGGGGGCAAAGTCCAGGGCCGGCCGATCGGGACTCATATCACCTTGGCCCGCATCAGGTCGTTGCTGTTGAGGGCACCACACAGACGCCCTTCGCCATCGACGACGAGCACGCTGGTGATGCGCCGCTCTTCCATCAACTCGGCCGCCTCGACGGCGAGCGCATCGTGGGCCACGGTCGCCGGGCGGGGATGCATGAACTGGCGGGCCGTGCCCTGGCGTACATCGACCCCTTTTTCCAGCAGGCGCCGCAGGTCGCCATCGGTGAAGATGCCCAGCACCTGGTCGCGGTCATCGACGATGGCCGTCGCGCCCAGGCCCTTGGCACTCATCTCGCGCATGATGGCGCTGAAACCCGCCTCCGGCGGGACACGCGGTACCGCATCGCCACTGCGCATCACGTCACTCACATGGGTCAGCAGCTTGCGGCCGAGGGCGCCCCCGGGATGCGAGCGGGCAAAGTCCTCGGCCCTGAAGCCACGTGCGTCCAGCAGGGCGACCGCCAGCGCGTCGCCCAGGGCCAGTTGCGCGGTGGTGCTGGCGGTGGGGGCCAGGTTCAGCGGACAGGCTTCCTTTTCAACCCCGGTGTCCAGCACGAGATCGGCATGGCGGCCCAGGGTCGACGCGGGGTGGCCGGTCATGGCGATCAGAGGCACCCCCTGGCGCTTGAGCACGGGCAGGATGGCGGTCAGCTCTTCGGACTCGCCGCTGTTGGAAATGGCCAGGAGCAGGTCAACGGGCGTGACCATGCCCAGGTCGCCGTGACTGGCTTCGGCCGGGTGCACGAACATGGCGGGTGTTCCGGTGGACGCGAGGGTGGCGGCCATCTTGCGGCCTATGTGGCCGCTCTTGCCCATGCCCATGACAACGACACGACCACCCACCCCCAGCATGAGCTCGACCGCCCGGACAAAACTCGCGTCGAGCCGCTGGCGCAGGCCAAGCACCGCGGCCGCCTCGATCTCCAGCGTTTCGTGCGCGAGGCGGGTTGCCCGATCGGGATCCACAGCCGGTCGGCTTTGCTTGCTGTCGTTCATGCCCGGATTCTATCGAGCGCCCACTCTCTTGCTAGTATCCGGGTATGAGCGGGCTTGAACTGACCTTGATCTATCTTCTGGCCGCCGTGCTCGGAGTGGTCGTCTTCCGCAGCCTCAAGCTTCCGCCCATGCTGGGTTATCTGGCCGTGGGGGTGTTGATCGGCCCCAACGCACTGGCACTGGCCCAGAACTCCGACGGCGTGCGCCATCTGGCCGAATTCGGGGTCGTTTTCCTGATGTTCGCCATCGGGCTGGAGTTCAACCTACCCCGCCTGCGCGCCATGCGCCGTCATGTCTTCGGGCTGGGCCTGCTGCAGGTCTTGCTGACCATGGTCTTCACGGTGGCGGGGGCCTACCTGCTGGACCGGCTGTTCCCGGAGCTCTGGACCATCAGCTGGCAGACGGCGCTGGCGCTGTCGGGGGTGATGGCGATGAGCAGCACGGCCATCGTGGTCAAGCTCATGGCCGACCGGCTGGAACTCGAGTCGGAACACGGCAAACGTGTGATGGGCATCCTGCTGTTCCAGGATCTGGCGGTGGTGCCGCTGCTGGTGCTGATCCCGGCCCTGGGCAGCCCGGCCAACGAGATGCTGGGCGCCCTGGGGCTGGCCCTGCTCAAGGCCATGGCCCTGCTGACGCTGCTGCTGGTCGGCGGGCAGCGCCTGATGCGACGCTGGCTCACCGCCGTGGCCCGTCACAAGAGCAACGAGCTCTTCATGCTCAACCTGCTGCTCATCACCCTGGGCCTGGCCTGGCTGACCGAGATCGCCGGGCTCAGCCTTGCGTTGGGCGCTTTCATTGCCGGCATGCTGATCGCCGAGACCGAATACAAGCACCAGGTGGAAACCGACATCCGGCCGTTTCACGACGTATTGCTGGGCCTGTTTTTCATCACGATCGGCATGATGCTGGACTGGTCCATCGTGCTGCAACGCTGGCCGCTGGTGCTCATGCTGATGAGCGCTTCCCTGCTGCTCAAGCTGGTGCTGATCACCGCGCTGACCCGGGCGCTGGGTGCCACCATGGGCGTGGCACTGCGCACCGGCCTGTACCTGACGCAGGCCGGCGAGTTCGGTTTTGTGCTGCTGTCGCTGACCTATGAACAGGGCCTGCTCGAAGCCGCCATGCTCAACCCCATCCTGGCGTCGATGGTGCTGTCCATGCTGGCCACCCCCTTCATCATCATGTACAGCAACCGCCTGGTGATGCGCCTGGTCTCCAGCGAATGGTTGCAGCAGTCGCTGCAGATGACCAACATCGCGCGGCAATCGATCAAGACCAGCAAACACGTCATCATCTGCGGATACGGCCGCTGCGGCCAGAACCTGTCGCGCATGCTGGACGGAGAGCAGATTCCCTACCTGGCGCTCGACCTGGACCCGGACCGCGTGCGCCAGGCCACGGCCGCCGGTAACGCCGTCGCCTATGGCGACGCGGCCCGTCTGCAGGCCCTCATGGCGGCAGGCCTGGGCCGCGCCAGCGCGGTGGTCATCACCTACCTGGACGTCCCGGGCGCGCTCAAGGTGCTGGACCATGTGCGCTCGCACGCCCCGCACGTGCCCGTGATCGTGCGCACCCAGGACGACCACGCCCTGGACCGACTGCGTGCTGCGGGCGCCACCGAGGTGGTGCCCGAGGCGATCGAGGGCTCCCTGATGTTGGCCAGCCACGCGCTGGCGCTGGTCGGTGTGCCGATGCGCCGTGTGATCCGGCTGGTGCAGGACCAGCGCGATGCGCGCTACAACCTGCTGCGCGGCTATTTCCACGGTGCCGACGACACCACCCCGGGCGATGACGGGGAGCAGGAGCGGCTGCACAGTGTCACGCTTCCTGCCGGTGCCCACGCGCTGGGCCGGCCCCTGGGCTCGCTCTTGCCGGGGCTGGGCAGCGCCCGCATACTCAGCCTGCGCCGTCGCAGCGGCAAGAACCAGGCGGCCGAAGCGGGCCTGCAGCTGGAGGACGGCGATACGCTCGTGCTTTCCGGCCAGGCCGAGGCCCTGGCCCTGGCCGAAGAGAAACTGCTGCGCGGCTGAGCCGCCCATGCCACCTTTCCGGAGTCCTATGCAAGACCGCAACATCCACGATTACCTGCGCAGCCACATTCGTACGGTCCCGGACTGGCCTTCGCCTGGCGTGCAGTTCCGCGACATCACGCCTCTGCTGCAGAACCCCAAGGTTTTCCGTGTCCTGATCGATGCCTTTGTGCACCGCTACATGGACCCCGGCCTGCGCCCTGACGTGGTCGCCGGCCTGGATGCGCGCGGTTTTATCCTCGGATCGGTCATCGCCTACGAACTCGCCGTGGGTTTTGTCCCCATCCGCAAGAAAGGCAAGCTGCCGTTCACGACGGTGGAGGAGACCTACGAGCTCGAGTACGGCAGTGCCACCGTCGAACTGCACACCGACGCCGTCAAGGCGGGTGACCGGGTGCTGCTGGTCGACGACCTGATCGCCACGGGTGGCACCATGATGGCCGGCAAGCGTCTGCTGGAGAAACTGGGCGCACAGGTGATGGAAGGCGCGGCCATCGTTGACCTGCCGGAACTTGGCGGCTCGGCCCGGCTGCGTGAAGCGGGCCTGCCGCTGTTCACCCTGCTCGACTTTTCCGGTCACTGAGACCGGTTGCCGGCAGGCTTCAGATCAGATCGCCGTACTGGGTGCGGCTCAGGGGCATCCGATCGGTTTCCTCCTCGAGGCGAGTTTCCTCGAATTCCGTGGTCGGAAACTCCGTCGGGGCAAAATCCGCTGGCGCCGCACGTTGGGTCACATCGGGTGCCGGCCGCTTGCCGGTCGCGGACAGGGATTGCTTGAAGGCATGCACCTCGTCCGGACGGATGGGCTCGAAACGGCTCTTGCTGCGTCCGGGAGCCAGTGGTGCCTGCGCGACCGGCGCGCGCGGCTCGGCGTGCACAGGCGTCGAGGGTGCCGAGGGAAAACCGACTTCGCTCTCCGGCCGGGGCTTGCGCAGGACGGAGGTGGCCATCTTGGTGAGTTCGTTGATCCGCCAGTAGACCGCGGTCACCTCGATCTTGTGGCGCATGCGGGCATTCTGGGTCACGACCTCCTCGATCTCTGCCAGCTGCTCGATGTGCCCGGCCATTTCGCGGGGGAGGTCCATCATGATCAGGTACTGGTTGCCGCGCGAGTCCAGGGACAGCACCTTGTACTTGTAGCTCGACGACAGCATGCCCACCCGCGCCATGGACTCGCGCACCACGGCATAGAGCAACTCCCTGCGCTCGAGCCGCAAGGTCTTGCGATCGAAGGCCTGTTCGTCATCTGGCGGCAGATTGGTTGGACCCGCGTCCTGCACCGGCGTGCTCTTGACCGCCGATTTTTTCGAGAAGAGGTTGTCCAGTCGTACCATGTTTCTGTTCCGTGGTGCAGCTTGCACAAATCGGGTGCGGGCTTGGGCCTGCAGACCGCATTTTCTTCCTAAATCATGCGGCTTGCTGCCGGCCGCGTAAGCAATTGTTTCGACAGACCGCGCCCACGGGACCGCGGCGACGGCGCGCCGATGCGCCAGCCCGGGCACGAAAGGCGGCCTGGACCTACTTGCCGATACAGAAACGCGAAAAGATGACACCCAGCAAGTCGTCAGAGCTGAACTCGCCCGTGATCTCGTTCAGGGCGTTCTGCGCCTGACGCAGTTCCTCAGCCAGCAGGTCCAGCGCCTGAGCGCGGGCCGCCAGATGCGCCGCAGCCCCTTCGAGGTGCTGCCGGACACGGCGCAGGGCCTGGAGATGACGTTCCCTCGCGATGTAGACGCCCTCCGGCGCCGACTGCCAGCCGACCAGCTCCAGCACCCGCTGCCGCAGGACCTGCAGGCCGGCGCCGGTCCTGGCCGACAGGCTCAGCCCCTGAGGCGTTGGCTCGACGGCGTCGGCCTTGTTCCAGACGTCGAGCAGGGGCACGCTTGCCGGTACCCGTCGGGCCAGATCTGCCGCGATGGCGGCGTCTGCCGACTGATAGTCGGCCTGGGTGCAACGCGTGAGGTCGTGCAGGAAAAGGACGACATCAGCAGCCTCGATCTCTGCCCAGGCCCTGGCAATGCCGATGCGTTCGACCTCGTCACAGCTGTCGCGCAGCCCCGCGGTATCGATGACATGCACGGGCACCCCCTCGATCTGGATGGTCTGCTGCACCTTGTCACGCGTGGTGCCTGGAATGGGCGTGACGATGGCCAGTTCCGCGCCGGCCAGCGCATTGAGCAGCGAACTCTTGCCCGCGTTGGGTTGGCCCGCGATCACGACCTTGATGCCTTCGCGCAGCAGGCTGCCCTGGCGCGCGTGCTGCAGCACGGCATCCAACTGGGCCTGCAGGCGTGCAAGCTGGCCCTGGGCGTCGGCTTTCTGCAGGAAGTCGATCTCTTCTTCGGGGAAGTCCAGCGTGGCCTCGACCAGCATGCGCAGCTGGATCAGGGCCTCGCGCAAGACGCCGATCTCCCGTGAAAAGGCCCCGTCCAGGGAACGGCTGGCACTGCGCGCCGCGGCCTCGGTGCTGGCGTCGATGAGGTCGGCCACGGCCTCGGCCTGGGCGAGGTCCAGCTTGTTGTTGAGAAAGGCCCGCTCGGTGAATTCGCCGGGCTGGGCCAGGCGCAGGCCGGGCAGCACCGGCCGGTCCGAGTCCGGGTCGTGTTGTGCCGCGACTTCGAGGCAGCGCGCCAGCAGCAGTTGCAGCACCACCTGCCCGCCATGCACCTGCAACTCGAGCACATCCTCGCCGGTGTACGAATGCGGCGCCGGAAAAAACAGCGCCAGACCATGGTCCAGGGGCTCGCCGTGGGCATTTCGCAGGGGCAGGTAGCTGGCGTGGCGCGGCAGCAGCTCTCGACCACACAGCCTGCGTGCCAGTGGGGTCAGCCCGCGCCCGCTCACGCGCACGATGCCGACCGCGCCGCGACCCGGAGCGGTGGCGATGGCGACGATGGGGTCCAGGTGACGGGCGAGCATGGCGTGATTGTCCCCGGAGCCGGGCGCGAAGAACAAGGGCCGCCGCAGCGGCCCTATTAATCTTGGCTTACTTGAACTTCGGCAGGTTGAACTGCGGTGGCACACCCATGCGCGTGTTGATGATCCACTGCTGTGCGATCGACAGGATGTTGTTCGTCAGCCAGTACAGCACCAGGCCGGACGGGAAGAAGAAGAACATGACGCTGAAGATCAGGGGCATGAACCACATCATCTTGGCCTGCAGCGGGTCTGGCGGGGCCGGGTTCAGAGCCGTCTGCAGCATGGTGGTGACCGTCATGAGCAGGGGCAGGATGTAGTAGGGATCGTCTGCCGAGAGGTCCTGGATCCACAGGATCCAGGGCGCATTGCGCATCTCCACGCTGGACAGCAGCACCCAGTAAAGGGCAATGAACACGGGGATCTGGATCATGATGGGCAGGCAGCCGCCCATGGGATTGACCTTCTCCTCGCGGTAGATGCGCATCATTTCCTGCTGCATCTGCTGCGGCTTGTCCTTGAGCCGCTCGCGCAGCTCGGTGATGCGCGGGGTGATGGCCTTCATCTTGGCCATGCTGGCATAGGCCTTGGCGTTGAGCCAGTAGAAGGCGATCTTGAGCAGGACCACGAGGGCGACGATGGCCCAGCCCCAGTTGTGCAGCAGGCCGTGGAGCTTGTCCAGCAGCCAGTACAGGGGCTTGGCCAGGATGGTCAGCCAGCCGTAGTCCTTGACCAGCTCCAGGCCAGGTGCAAGGGCTTCAAGCTTCTTTTCTTCCTGCGGCCCGACAAACAGGCGCGCTTCGACGACACGGCTGTTGCCCGGTGCGATGGCCTCCAGCGGGGTGATCATGCCCACGGCGTAGAGATTGGTATCGACCTTGCGCGCAAAAATCTCGCGCTGGATGCCGTCGGCCAGCAACCAGGCGCTGGCAAAGTAGTGCTGCACCATGGCGATGTAGCCATTGGGCGAAAGCTTCTCAAACTCGGCTTTGCCTTTTTCGATGTCGCTGAACTCGACCTTCTGGTACTTCTTGGCCTCGGTGTAAACCGCCGGGCCGGTGAACGTGGAATAGAAGGACGACTCACCCGCGAGCTTGTTGCCGTCACGCAGCAGCTGCAGATAAAGCTGGGGGGCCACGGGCGTGTTGCCGGTGTTCAGCACCTCGTGGCGGACATCCAGCGCGTAGCTGCCACGCTTGAGGGTGTAGGTCTTGACCAGACGGACACCGCCCACCTCGGCGGATTCGAACTTCAGCACCAGTTCATCTGCACCGTCCTTGAGCTCACGCTCGCCGGGGACGGGTCGCATGGCCGTCTTGTGGGTCGGGAAACTGCCACCCGCGCTGCCCGCGATCAGGCCGGTCTGGGACAGGTAGACCCGCTCCTTGCTCTCGTCGAAGAGCACCACCCGGGCCTCCGGGTTCTTCTGGTCACGGTGCAACAGAAACTCGGAACGGATCAGGGATCCGCCTTCGCTGTCAAAGGTCAGTTTCAGGACGTCGGTGCTGAGGGTCACGCGCTCACGCGGTGCCACTGGCAAGGAGTCCTGCCTGGCAATGCGGTCACTGCTGCTGCCGGTGGCCTGCACCTGCGACTGAGCGACCGGCTGGGCCGGGGCTGCTGCCGCATCGGCCGGCTGGACACTCGCCGTACGGGCTGGAGGCGCCGGGAAGAAAGTGGCCGGCCGTCCATTGTGAATCTGCCACTGGTCCCAGAGCAGAACCAGGGAAAAGCCGAAAATCACCCACAGGATGGTGCGACGGATGTCGTTCATGAAGTCTTCTTTTCAGAGGGGGGAGTTAGCAGGCGGGTGAACAGCCGGGGTGGCTGGAGCGGAACAGGATCATGGCCGCCCGCACACCAGGGATGGCAGCGCAGAAGACGGCCCACCGTCAGCCGGGACCCGGTCAGGGCACCATGCTGGCGCAGGGCCTCCAGGGCGTACAGGGAGCAGGTAGGCTCGAACCTGCAAGCCGACCCCAGCCAGGGACTGAGGAAGAAGCGGTAAGCGCGAACCACGGCCATGAGCAGGCGGGCGATCATGGGGAAACCCTCGACGCCGGCAACCACCTGGAGAACAGCTGCTCCAGCTCGGTTCGCACCGCGAGGCGCAGGGCCTCGGATGCGGCACTGCGATAGACCTGCCGGTCATAGGTGGCACGGAGCCGCACCAGGTAGGCGGCATCGTCCATCGGCAGTTGATGCTGGCCCAACTGGTAGATCTGGCGCTTAATGAGATTGCGCGTGACGGCCCGGCGGGCCCAGCGCTTGGGAACCATGGCACCGAGCCAGGGCCCCTCTTGGGAGAAGGGCCGGGCGGGCGCAACAGGCGAAGGCGCAGCCCCGGAAACCTTCTGCAAGTCCAGGCGGTGCATGACGAAATGCTCCGTGCGAGCCACGGGTGCGCATGCCAGCACGGCCTGAAACTGCGGCTGGGTCTTCAGCCTGAGCGCCTGCACTTGCGGTGCGCTTTCAGCTGTAGAGGGCTCGCTGTTTCACGGCCGTTTGCCGGACCCGTCTCAGACGGCCAGACGCTTGCGGCCCTTGGCGCGACGTGCGTTGATCACGGCACGGCCACCGCGAGTCTTCATGCGCACCAGGAAACCATGGGTGCGAGCGCGACGGATCTTGGAAGGCTGGTAAGTACGTTTCATCTCGAAATCCTAGTGTGTAGCGGAGGTTATTTCCGCCTGCGGCACCGACCGCCGATGCGGCGGCACGGACCCAGGCCATGTGTCCCGCCCGCATGTAAGTGACCCGGCCGTACCTTGTGATACGTTCCGGGCGCGCCACAGGCCTCGGGAAAACCGCGAATTATCGCAAAAATTTCCAATTCCGGCAATGCCTTGGCCTACCCTGTGCAAGCAGCACATGAAGCCCGCCCCCCCATCCGGGACCATGTGGATAAATTCTTGATAATTTACAATTTGGCGGTCCCGAACGACAGAATATCCACAATAATTGACCCACATGACCGAGGGACCCCTCCATACCCAGCCCACGGGCTCGACCCAGGACGCCGGACAAAGTCTCTGGCAGGCCTGTGTGGACCAACTGGCCCAGGAACTGCCGGAGCAGCAGTTCAACACCTGGATCAAGCCCCTGACCGTCCAGTTGGCCGAGGATTATTCCCGCCTGACCCTTTTTGTGGTCAACCGGTTCAAACTGGACTGGATCCGGGCCCAGTACAGCCACCGGATTTCAGCACTGCTGGAAAAGATCTATGGCCAGGCCATACAGCTGGAGCTGGCACTTACACCCAGAGAATCTGCCGTCAAGGCAAGAGAAGCTTCCAATGATGCGGAAGTCCAGCCCGTGGAAGAGCCTTATGCGCCCAGTGGTGAACGGGTTCTGCCAGGT
>JACCDT011298629.1_pt1 | contig 10981 bp, 8 predicted proteins | sample 7446291 | NCBI WGS metagenome assembly JACCDT01 (sample SAMN15323446, study PRJNA562643) | freshwater metagenome | isolation source: river surface water | place: USA:Blue River Watershed | collected 2017-08-17 | reverse complement strand
CACAGCTTACTGAGGCTCTGGCTCAGTACCAGTGGCAGGTAGACAGGAGTGCCAAGTATCGGAAACTGGTCAGCTCTATCAAGGTTGGCGATGCTCGTCTTGAGGCGCGGTACATACCACGGACCGATGAGACCTGGATCATGGAGCGACCCCAAGACTTGGGTGATGACGAAAGGGACGATGAGAGTGAGCGACCAGTGAAGCAGAAGCTCCCTGGTATAGTGGTACCATATTTACTAACAAAGCAGGGTATAGTAATGATAAATTATTAAAATATAAGTATGTCAAAGAAAAACGTATTACGAATATCGGGTCTGTACACCTTGTATTTCGTAGGATTGTTAGTATTGGACTATTTCTGTCATTCATCGTGGTGTCGTGTACGAGATGATGACTTTCTTGGTTGGATCTTTTTCTTGTGTATGCCTTTGCTACCGGTTTTTGTTCTTTCACTTATCACCTATAAAATGCAAGAAGCAGTGTTTCAGGCGTGGTGGCGGTTCGCTATGTGGTTTGTACCCCTCATCATGATAGTGACCTACTTCCTCTACTCTGGGCACCAGCAAAGCGGTTTCGTTGGGGTGGCCCAGGATGCCTTTTATTTCGCTATCCTCGTCGCTCTCTACGCTATCTTTATCCTGACCTCCCTCATCCGCATCATCCTCGCAAATCGTCAGCCGAAGTAAGTAGGAAGTACTCAAATCACTAAGATACACGTAACGAGTTACGTAACAAGAAACTATGGAACAGGGGAAGTCACAGATTATTATCTATAGGACCGAAGATGGACAAACCAAGATTGATGTCCGATTTGATGGTGAAACGGTGTGGCTGACGCAAAAGTCTCTGGCAGAGCTCTTTCAGGTCACTACCCCTACCATTAATGAGCATATAGGCAATATCTACAAAGAGGCTGAATTAAAGCCAGACGCAACTATTAGGAAATTCCTAACAGTTCAAAAAGAAGGCAAACGTGAGGTTTCTAGAGATCTCGAGTACTACAATCTCGACCTCATCATTTCTGTCGGCTATCGTGTAAAAAGTACCATTGCCACGGTATTTCGTCAGTGGGCCACGGCGCGCTTGCGGGAGTTCATTGTCAAGGGATTCGTCATGGATGATGAACGACTCAAAAATCCCGATCTCCCATTTGACTACTTTGAGGAACTCCTCAGGCGGATCCAGGATATCCGTACGTCAGAGAAGCGTTTTTATCGCAAGATCACCGATATTTATGCAACCAGTGTAGACTATGATCCGACGGCGGACGTCAGTATCAAGTTTTTTCAGACGGTCCAGAATAAGCTGCACTGGGCCATTGCTGGACAGACAGCAGCAGAAATTGTGAGTGCCCGTGCAGATAGTGCCAAGCCACATATGGGGCTGACGAATTTTCGCGGCGTGAGCCCAAAAAAAGATGAAGTGGCGATTGCCAAGAATTACTTGAATGAAACAGAGCTTGCAGCACTCAATAATCTCGTCGAACAATACCTCATCTTTGCCGAGGGCCAGGCGATGCGACGTGTTCCGATGCACATGCAAGACTGGATTACCAAGCTGGACGGATTTCTTTCTTTGAATGACAGAGGCATTCTAGAGAATGCTGGCCAGATATCGCATGCGGTAGCCAAGGAATTGGCAGAGAAAGAGTATGAGAAATATGCAAAACAGTCACGGAATAAGGTGAGTCAAGCGGACCGGGACTTCGATACGTTTGTTGGTCAGACACAGAGCATAGCTGAAGAGACGGGATTTAAAAAGCTAAAGACTCAAAAGTAGAGATAAAACCGGCTCAGAGCCGGTTTTTGCTTGTTTTTTGGAAAGTGCTAGAATAGAATTACGTAATTAAATACGTGATTATTTGACTATGGCACGGCGAAAAAACGAAGATACAGGTATTCGAAAATTGACCAAAGTGGGTGGTAGGTCAATAGGGTTGACCATACCCATCGAACTTGTTCGTGAACTCGGGTGGAAGGAAAAACAAAAGGTGACTGTGAAGCGCATCCATGGTGGTCTCATGATTAAGGACTGGAGAGAATAAGTATGAATCAAATTGTTTACATACTGATTAACGAGTCGATGCCCGAGTATATTAAGATCGGGTTCACACATGGCGACGTGAAGGAAAGAATGAAACAGTTGGACAGGACAGGAACGCCACTTCCTTTTGAGATTTATTACGCAGCAACCGTAGAAGACGCTGAGAAAGAAGAAAAATGGCTACACTCAATTTTTGCCGACCGTAGAGCTCGAGATAGCCGTGAGTTTTTCAAAATGAATCCTGAATATGCGACGCTTGCACTGAAAAGGATTGAAATTCAAGAACAGAAAATCGATAGTGGCTTAACTAAGGAGCAAGAGAAAGAAGTGGATGAAGTAAAAGAAAGACGCTCACGATTTCACTTTGCTCAATACGGTATACCGGTAGGGTCGAAGCTCACATTTACAAGAGACTCAAATATTGTGGCCGAGGTTGTAGAAAACGATAAGATAAAGATCGGTGATAAAGTGAGCAGCCTTTCTAGTTTTGCCATGGAACTTTTGGGTTATCAGAGAAAGCCTCAAGGCACACTTTACTTTGAGTTTGAGGATGAGATTTTGGATGATCGACGGAGGAGAATGGATGATAAACAAACAGACCTATGAATCACAATAACCAAAATCTTAAAATGACCAAGGAGCAGGAACGTGCGGAATTGCATCGTGCCATTTGGCAAATTGCTAATGATCTCCGTGGAAGTGTGGATGGTTGGGATTTCAAGCAGTATGTGCTCGGCATGCTTTTTTATCGTTTCATCAGCGAAAACCTGACGAACTATATCAATGCTGACGAACGCCGTGCGGGAAAAGCCGATTTTGATTATGCTACGCTCTCCGACAAAGAAGCTGAGTTCGGTCGAGCTGACACGGTGAAAGAAAAAGGATTTTATATCTTGCCGAGCGAACTCTTTGTGAATGTCAGAAAAAATGCTCGGAATGATTCCAATCTCAACGAGACTCTCACGACCGTTTTTCGTAATATTGAAAGCTCGGCAAAAGGGGCAAACAGCGAAGATGATATCAAGGGTTTGTTTGATGACCTTGATGTGAATTCCAACAAGCTGGGAGGTACGGTAGAGAAACGGAATCAGAAGCTCACAAAATTGTTTGAATCTATTGGTGACCTGCGACTTGGTAACTACTCGGACAACACCATAGACGCTTTCGGTGATGCGTATGAGTTCCTGATGACCATGTACGCCTCCAATGCGGGGAAATCCGGGGGTGAGTTCTATACTCCTCAGGAAGTCAGTGAACTTTTGGCTGAAATCACCACGGTCGGCAAGAAAGAAGTGAACAAGGTCTATGATCCGGCCTGTGGCTCTGGATCACTTCTTCTCAAGTTCGCCAAAGTACTTGGCAAAGAAAATGTCAGGCAAGGTTTCTACGGGCAGGAAATAAACTTGACTACCTATAACCTCTGCCGGATTAACATGTTTCTCCACGACATCAATTACAATAATTTTAATGTTGCTCACGGCGATACGCTCACTGATCCGAAACACTGGGACGAGGAGCCGTTTGACGCGATAGTTTCCAATCCGCCGTATTCCATCAGGTGGGAGGGTGATGCCAACCCGCTTCTCATCAATGATCCGCGCTTTTCACCAGCAGGAGTGTTAGCGCCCAAGAGCAAGGCGGACCTCGCTTTTACTATGCATATGCTCTCGTGGCTCTCTACGAGTGGTACGGCGGCTATTGTTGAGTTTCCGGGTGTCCTCTATCGTGGTGGCGCAGAAGGAAAGATTCGTAAGTATCTCGTAGACAATAACTATATTGATGCGGTTATTCAGCTACCGCCCGATCTCTTTTTCGGTACGACCATCGCGACCTGCATTATCGTGCTTAAGAAGAGCAAGAAGGACAACAAAACTCTTTTTATTGATGCTTCCACCGAGTTTGTCCGTGGGGGCAATAAGAACAAACTCAGTGAGAAAAATCGACTGAAGATTTTGGAGGCATTCAGTACTCGTAAAGATGAAGAATATTTCGCTAAACTCGTTGATAATAAAACCATTGCTGAGAACGACTACAACATCGCCGTATCAAGTTATGTGGTAGGAGAAGACACTCGTGAAATAGTGGACATTACCGAACTAAATACAAGGATTGCTCAAATCGTTTCACGACAAAATGAGCTCCGCACGGCGATTGATGAGATTGTAGTTGATATTAAGGGTTAAAAATTTATTATGAAACTCAAGTCGTTCCAGATTAAAAATTATAAATCTATCGCAGATACCAAAGAGGTAGTGCTATCAGGTGATGAAAATATCGCTGTTCTAGCTGGTCAAAATGAATCAGGTAAGAGTTCTGTTTTAGAAGCACTAAATGCCTTTGAGTCAGGGAAATTTGATCCTGATTCAAAGCCATTCACCACAAAAGGAGGGCTTGTTCAAAGTGTTAGTTGTACCTTTGAAATTACTGATAGTAAATCGTTTTATGACGGGCTTACCGATGGTTTACGGGAGGAGTACGGACTGAAAATTTCCGAGGAAGACCCTATCTTGGATGAGAAAAAGATAAAGGTTATTAGAGAGTTCACGTTAACTCGTTCTTTTCCTAATGCTAAAGGCGAGACAACACTAGAAATTACTGATAACGTGTTTGAAATAGTAAAAGCCTCCCTTCTTGAAGAAGAGATTGAAGAAGATGTAACGAAAGAAGATGGAACAGTCGAGAAAAAAACAACAACGAGAAAGATTATTGATCTTGGTGATGATAATGAAACTGTAGCAGCTATTTTTTGGAGCAATTTCACATCTAAGATTATACTCTTCAATGATTTTTGTGACCTTCTGCCGGATAGAATAACACTTGCTGACCTCAAAGCGAAAAATACTGATGTAAAGGGTTATAGAGCCGTGAAGAATTTGGAGAAGATCCTTAGTCTTAATTTTGTTGATCTATATGAAAAAGATGATCTAGAGCGGGAAGCAATTCGGGATGAACATAATAGCACTATTTCAGTAGATTTCCAGAAGGCGTGGGGTCAAAAGATTCATAATGACAATAAGATTGAAGTGAAATATGATTTTGAGAAAAGAGACACTGATGACACTTCTTACATAAATTTTTATACCGAAACTAAGGATAGACAGAAATTAAAACCCCATCAGAGGAGTAAGGGATTGATCTGGTTTCTTTCGTTTTGGATAGAGCTAAATGCTCAAAACTCAAGTAGTCGACAACTAATTTTGCTTGCTGATGAGCCTGGGCTATATTTGCATGTGAAAGCACAGTCTGACATTTTGAAACTATTTAAGAAGCTTGCTAGTGAAGGGCATCAGATTATTTACACGACTCATTCACCGAACCTTATTGAATCGGATACGCTAAACCGAATTAAATTGGTTCTTAACGATTCAGCTGAAGGTACGATTCTAGAGCCAGTTACAACTTCTAAGATTGATTCACAAAATAAACAAGATGCTCTTCAGCCAGTAGCAAATGCTATCGGTTTTTCAGTAAGCGACTTCGCACTTTCCAGTCCTAAAAATGTGATTCTAGAAGGTTTTTCTGATTATTTTTACTATCTTGGCATGAGGAAGTTGTTAGGTAGAAAAGAAGGCTATGTTTTTGTGCCTGGAATTGGAGTCAGAAAACAACACACTCTGGTCTCTTTCTGTGTTGGATACGGTATAGATTGGCTTACCGTATTTGATGATGACTCAACTAGAGGTTCTGATTCCCAAAAGACGTTCGCTGATATAAAGGGGAGTCTATTTAACGGTGACGATGCTCTAGCACAAACAAAAATGTATATTACACAAGGAATAGCAAGTGTGGAAAATATGTTCACCGTTGATGATATAAGGCTTGTTGATCCAAAATTAATTACAAAGACGGATGCCACAAAGGCTATCGGAGAAAAACGGAAGGTTATATTTGCAAAATCGTTTTTTGAGAAAGTCAACAGTGGACAGATTACAAGAAGAAAACTAAATGCAGCGACTGTTGCCAATTTCAACAAGGTGTTTGATTGGATTGAACAAGGGTTAAGTTTATGAATCGAATTCGCCACAGCAAAATTGGAAAGCTGATTGCTGATCTCTGTCCTAATGGAGTTGAGTTTAAGGAGTTGGGGGAGATATTGGACTATGAGCAGCCGGGTAAATTCATTGTTAGTTCAACAGAATATAGCGACAACTATATAACTCCAGTATTGACGGCAGGCCGGAGTTTTATTCTTGGCTATACGGATGAAACTGAAGGAATATATAAAGCCGGAAAAGAAAAACCAGTAATTATTTTTGATGATTTTACAACCTCGTTCCATTGGGTTGATTTTGATTTTAAAGTAAAGTCTTCAGCAATGAAAATGCTGCGACCCAAAAAAGATACTGAGGTAGTTTTCAAGTTCGTTTATTTTGCAATGAAGTGTATTTATTACAAACCTACAGATCATGCTCGTCATTGGATTTCGCAATACTCAAAAATTAAAATCCCTCTCCCTCCACTTGCAATACAAGAAGAAATTGTCAAAATTCTTAATAGCTTTACAGAGCTAGAAGCAGAGCTAGAAGCAGAGCTAGAAGCAAGAAAGAAGCAATACGAGTACTATCGTGCGCAACTCCTAACTTTCCCAGAGGGGGGGGTCCGGTGGATTAAACTTATGGATATTGCAAATATCACAATCGGTGAATTTGTTCACAAAAATAAACAAGATATTGATGCTAATTATCCTGTGTACAACGGCGGTATTACAGAAACGGGGTTTTATCATCGGTATAATAATACTGCCAAAAAAATAATCATGAGTGCGCGCGGAGCGAATGCTGGTTATGTAAACAGAGTGCTAGTAGATTATTGGGCTGGAAATAGCTGTTACACCATAGACGTTAATAATACAGATTTCGATTGGAATTTTGTTTATTACATCCTTAAACAAAATCAAAATTCACTTATTGGTGAGCAACAAAGAGGCGGTATTCCTGCTGTTTCCAAAAAGCAAGCTGAAAACATTAGGATTCCTGTCGTTCTTTTGGAAGAACAAAAACGAATTGTATTTATTCTGGATAAGTTTAATACTCTTTTGAACGATATTTCGGTAGGTCTGCCGGCAGAACTCTCGGCACGCCGGTCGCAATATGAATACTACCGAGGAAAACTCCTTTCATTCAACGAATATGTCCCAGCATAACAATTACAATTTAGTAGCTGAAAATCCGCAGAGTACTGTCGTGGGGCAATATACGCCTGATGCTAAACGTGCTTCGCATTATCAAAGCGAGGCGGAGTTAGAGCGTGCATTCATTGAACGACTCAAGACTCAAGCATATGAGTACTTGCCTATCACATCGGAAGCTGATTTGGTGATGAATCTTCGTTTACAACTAGAGAAGCTTAATGACTTTACTTTTACTGATACCGAATGGGAACGATTTTTTGCAAGTGAGCTGGCCAATCCGAATCAAAGCATTGAAGAAAAAACGGCCACGATCCAAGAGGATCATATCAAGAACCTGACACGGGAAGACGGTACCGTAAAGAATGTGTACCTGCTCAAAAAAGACAATATTCATGACAATAGCCTTCAGGTTATCAATCAGTACGCTACAGATGAGGGAGAGCGTGCCAATCGTTATGATGTGACCGTCCTCGTGAATGGACTACCGATGGTCCATGTCGAGCTTAAGCGTCGAGGTGTTGCTATCGCCGAAGCATTCAATCAGATCAATCGTTATCAAAGAGAGAGTTTCTTTGCTTCAGCGGGGCTCTTTGAGTATGTTCAGCTATTTGTCATTTCAAACGGTACACACACCAAGTATTACAGCAACACCACGCGCAAAGAACATATCAAAGAGACGAGTGAAGGTGGGGCGAAAAAGGGGAAGCGTTCAAGCAATAGCTTTGAATATACCAGTTGGTGGGCAGACGCTACCAATCGCCCGATAACGGATCTGATGGATTTTGCTAAGACTTTTTTTTCCAAGCATGCGCTTTTGAATATTTTGACTCGTTACTGTGTGTTTACTACCGACCGGCAGCTTTTGGTGATGCGGCCGTATCAAATCGTAGCCACAGAGCGAATAATGAGCCGTATCGAAGTCAGTACGAATTATAAGAAGCTTGGCACCGTAGAAGCGGGTGGGTATATCTGGCATACGACCGGATCAGGCAAGACCTTGACCAGCTTCAAGACAGCACAGCTCGTGAGCAAATTACCATATATAGATAAAGTGGTGTTTGTGGTTGACCGCAAGGACTTGGATTATCAGACGATGAAGGAGTACGACAAGTTTGAGCAAGGTGCCGCCAATAGCAATACGAGCACAAAGATTTTGGGTAGACAGTTGGAAAATCCGAATGCTCGGATCATCATCACGACTATTCAGAAACTCGATCGATTTATTGGTCGCAATGCAGGGCACACTATTTTTGAAGGTCATGTCGTACTGATCTTTGACGAGTGTCATCGCTCGCAGTTTGGCGATATGCATTCTGCTATCACAAAGGCATTTAAGAATTACCACATCTTTGGATTTACTGGGACACCAATCTTTGCCATTAATGCTTCTTCGGGTGGGCGACCAGATCTCCGGACTACGGAGCAGGCTTTTGGTGAGAAACTGCATACGTACACTATCGTAGATGCGATCTCTGATAAAAACGTCTTACCGTTCAAGGTGGACTATGTTTCTACCGTTCGTGAGGCAGAAAATATCGAAGATAAGAAAGTAAACGATATTGATCGTGAGGCAGTACTGGCGGCTCCTGAGCGTTTGGCAAATATCGTTGGCTATATTTGTGAACATTTCGACCAGAAAACGAAGCGCAATAGTTTTTATAAACTGAAGGATCGAAGACTGGCCGGATTCAACTCGATTTTTGCCGTTCCGTCTATCGATGTTGCAAAGAAGTACTACGCCGAGTTCAAGAAACAGCTGAGCGATGTGCCAAGCGATAAGCGCTTGAGAGTAGCGACAATCTATAGTTTCGGAGTGAATGAGGAGGATGCCGATGGCATGGTAGATGAGAACTCCGAAGATACGAGCGGCCTTGATGTGAGCTCAAGAGACTTTCTGGATGGGGCTATCAAGGATTACAATATGATGTTCGGGACTTCATACGATACATCGTCCGACAAGTTTCAGAACTACTATAAAGATGTTAGTCAGCGGGTGAAAGACCGGGAGATTGATGTTTTGATTGTGGTCAATATGTTTTTGACCGGGTTTGATGCGACGACCCTCAATACGCTCTGGGTCGATAAGAATCTGCGACTGCATGGACTACTTCAAGCATTCTCACGTACGAATCGTATCTTGAATAGCGTAAAGACCTTCGGAAACATTGTCTGTTTCCGTAACTTGGAGAAAGCGACGAATGAATCGATTGCTCTCTTCGGGGATAAAGAAGCGTGCGGGATTGTGCTCCTGAAAGCATATGCTGATTACTACCACGGTTATAAAGATGGAGAAAAGGAAATCCGTGGATATGAAAGCCTTGTGACAGAACTTCTGAAAAGATTCCCAGTTGGTGAGCGGATAGTGGGTGAGCAAAACCAGAAAGACTTTATCAAGCTTTACGGCGGGATTCTTCGGGTACGCAATATTTTAACTACTTTTGATGAGTTTCAAGGGAACGAGATTCTTTCCCCACGCGATATTCAGGATTACCACAGTACATACATTGATCTCTATAATGAATTCCGCAAGAGCAAAGAAGACGAGAAAGAGAATATCAATGACGACCTGGTCTTTGAAATGGAACTTATCAAGCAGGTGGAGATAAATATCGATTATGTATTAGGATTGATTAAAAAGTATCACGCAGATCATACCGAGAATCGTGAGCTTCTGATTGATATCAACAAGGCGATAGATTCCAGTATTGAACTCCGAAACAAGAAAGATCTGATCAATCAGTTTATTACTACGCTTGATGTTCATTCGGTTGTGGATGAAGACTGGCAGAAATTTGTTGAAGAGAAGAAAGTTGAAGAGCTTGAGCAGATTATTGCCGATGAGAATCTTGATCGTGATGCTACGTATACGTTTATACGAAATGCATTCCGTGACGGAAGTGTATCGACCTCCGGCACAGCGATTACTAAAGTTCTTCCACCTGTATCCCGCTTTTCTCCAACTGGTGAGCGTACGATAAAACGTGAGAGCGTCCTGACTAAACTCACAGGATTCTTTGAACGATTCTTTGATATCTCAGGAGGAGCGTTCTTGGATAAATAGAATGAACTTAGTTTGATACGTAACTATTGCTATGTACGAAGAAAAACTCATTTCATTTCTCCAGGGGGCTGGACCGAATGGCCAAGGGAGATTTCATGCTGATATTTTGAATTTTTCTGATGAAGAACTGGAAGAGGTACATGACTATATCCAGTGGCTGTTTCCGCTTCGCGAGCCAAGTATGGCAGTGCCAGGCTCACCAGTAGTGGAGAGTGAAGAGATGGCGGAGATTCTCTGTAACGACGCAGAAGTGAGAGTGAATATGCTCCGGGCACTCGATCGAATGAAGCGTTTCTACACTGACAATGACCATTGGCTAGCGCAGGGGGATCACAACCACCTGCGTATCACCCGCATCCTCAAATCCATATGCCTCCTTGGCTTGCGAGACGAGGCCATCGCATTTCACAGCTTCGTCCTCCAAAGAGTCGAGTCCGCCCAACCGGTGACCCGAGAATCACTTGCCTACTGGGAGAAGAGTGTTTCGGAAAGGAAACAATTTAAAGATAGAGAGTGTGTATGAGACAAGGGGGATATTACTGACCATTCCTTCTTGTTTTACTATATATTGACTGATGGCGCATTTTGTGCCATCATATTATGTTCATTTGTGAGCATCACGCTCATATCAACCATGTGGTAATGAACATGCTGTAGGAACTGCATCTGATGGCGCGCATGATTTACACCGCGGTCATCGTTCTGCTCTTTTCCGTCCATAGCGGATTCAGCTTCACGACGTGCTT
>JACCDT011989922.1_pt1 | contig 10983 bp, 9 predicted proteins | sample 7446291 | NCBI WGS metagenome assembly JACCDT01 (sample SAMN15323446, study PRJNA562643) | freshwater metagenome | isolation source: river surface water | place: USA:Blue River Watershed | collected 2017-08-17 | reverse complement strand
ATGTCCTGCACGCTGGCCGGGAAGAACACCGGCAGGCCGCAGGCCTTGAAGATGTGGTCGCTCTGGTGGGCGGCCGTGCTGCTCTTGGCCACGTGGTCGTCGCCAGCCACCGCGATCACGCCGCCCCAGGGCGTGGTGCCGGCCATGTTGGCGTGCTTGAACACGTCGGAGCAGCGGTCCACCCCCGGCCCCTTGCCGTACCAGATGCCAAAGACGCCATCAAAACGCTGGCTGCCCTGGGGCGCAAAACCCATCTGCTGCGTACCCCACAGCGCGGTGGCGGCCAGTTCTTCGTTCACGCCGGGCTGAAAGACGATGTTCTGCGCGGCCAGGTGCTTCTTGGCCTTCCACAGGGCCTGGTCGTAGCCGCCCAGCGGGGAGCCCCGGTAGCCGCTGATGAAACCCGCCGTGTTCTTGCCCACCAGAGCGTCGCGCTGACATTGCAGCATGGGCAGCTTCACCAGGGCCTGCACACCGCTCATGAACGCCCGACCTCGGTCCAGGGTGTACTTGTCGTCCAGACTGACGGTGTTGAGCGCCTGGCGGACGTGCTCGGGCAGCGGGGCATTCATGGTTGTCTCCTGAGTGTGGGCCGACGGGTGTGCCGGCACGTTCACCAGTGGCATGCAGGATCGCTGCCTGCCACCGTGGTTGTTGATCTGTCTGAAAGTGTAGGCGTTCACCGGTGGAATGTCTTTGCTTTTTCGCCCCAGGAATCGGACAATCAAGAAATATTCTTTCTTGAAGTTATTTGTTTTGGAAACACTCGACAAGTTTGACCTGGCCATCTTGCAACACCTGCAAGCCAATGGACGATTGACCAATACCGAACTCGCGCAGCGGGTAGGCCTGTCGGCCGCGCCTTGCTGGCGCCGTGTGCGGGCGCTGGAGGAAGCGGGCTACATCACCGGCTACCGCGCGGTGCTGGACCGTCGCAAAATTGGTTTGGGCGTGCTGGCCTTTGTGCGGCTGGACGCCGAACGCAACACCGGAGACGCCACCCGGGCGCTGGAACAGGCCATCCGCGCGTTGCCCGAAGTCATCGCCTGCCACTACATCAGCGGAGCCGGCACATTCGAGCTCGAAGTGGTGGCGCAAGACCTGGACAGCTTCTCGCGCTTTGCGCTCAACAGCCTGATCAACCTGCCCAATGTGAAAGATTTGCACACCAGTTTTTCGCTGGGCGAAGTCAAGGCCGCCGGCGAATTGCCGTTATCACATTTACGACCCTGACCGCGCAGAAACGCCCACAGACCGATGTACTGTGCAGTACATTACGGTCCAATCAGAGGACCTACGTTTTGCTTGCACGCACCCTATTGCTGAATCTGCTGACCGCGCTGGCTTATGCCGGCACGGGGTGGGCGTCGCTGCAAGCAGCCATTCCACCGGACTACATCGCCATCATTTTTGTGGCGTCCGGGGTGGCGTTGGGTGCGATACTGGTGGGCGGCAACCGCCTGCTGCCCGGCGTGCTGCTGGGCGCCTGGCTGGTGCAATATCTGGCACATCAACAGTCTGGCCTGACGGACTGGACCTGGGTTTTCCTCATCACACCGTTGGGCGCCACCGCCATGGCCTGGGTCACAGCCCGGGCCATCCGGCGCTGGGTAGGTTACCCATCTGCGCTGGACGAACCCAAACAAGCGGTGCTGATGTTCTTTGTCATCATCCCGCTGTGCACTGTCATCAACGCCAGTGTGTCAGTCCCGGTGCTGGTGCTCAGTGGAGTCATCCCGCTCAACGACGCCCTGTTCAGTTGGTGGACCTGGTGGTTGGCCGACACCTTGGGCGCGGTGCTGTTCACCCCGCTGGTGCTGGTCTTCTTTGGCGCGCCGGCAGACGTCTGGCGGCCACGCCTGCGCACGGTGGCGCTGCCCATGCTGGTGGCCATGCTGCTGGTCGCCGGCATGCTGCAGGTGCTCAACGCCAACCAGCAGCGCACCGTGGATGTGCAATTCTCCAAAGCCGGCGAAGACTTGGCGCTGCGCCTGCAACGGCGTTTTGATGCCCAGATCGACAGCGTGGGCGCCATTGCCAAGTTGATGGAAATGTCCACCCGCATGGACCAGACTTCCTACGAAGCGGCCACCACCATGTGGCTGCAGCGCTACCCCGGCACCCAGAACTTCGGCTGGAGCCCGCTGGTATCGCATGCGCAACGAGCGGCTTACGAACAAATTGCCCCCAAGCGGCCCATCCTGGGTCGCACCCCGCAAGGGCAGACCCTGCCAGCGCCGGTCGCTGACCAGTACCTGCCCATCACCTGGGTGGTTCCGCTGGCCAGCAACCGCGCCGTGCTGGGCCTGGACGTGAGCGTGCTGCCCACCACCGCAGCGGCCGTGCGGGCCACGCTCGACAGCGGTCGCCCCGAAGTCACGGAAGGCTTCAGGCTGGTACAGGAGTCGGGCGAGCAGCGCGCTGTGGTGGTTTACCACGCGGTGCGCGATGCCGATCGCAATCTCAAAGGCGTGGTGTCCGCGGTATTCCGCATGGACGACGTGATGCAGACCGTGTTGCAGTCCTTCCAGCAAGGCCCGTTCAAACTATGCCTGGTGGACAACTGGGCCGCCCTGAACAACCGCCGGCTGTTCGGCGCGGCCGGGTGCGACAAGACCTCTGCATCACCTGGCATGGTGGAACGGTGGACCCAAGGCTGGCCACTGCGTTTTGCCGGGCGCGACTGGACACTGTATGTGCAGGCCGGCGACGACTACTGGGCCGCTGGCGTGCCCCAGGGCGCCTGGATCAGCTCGGCGGTGGGTCTGATCGCCGTCTCCATGCTCGGCACTTTCCTGATCGTGATCACGGGTCAGGGGCGACGCACCGCCCAGTTGGTGGAGGAACGCACCCGCGAACTCGCCCGCACCAACGCCAGCCTGGTGCAGATGGCGCACTTCGACGCCCTGACGGGCCTGGCCAACCGCGCCTTCTGGACCGAGCAGGCCGAAGCCACCCTCGCGGCCGCGCGTGAAAACGGCAAATTTGTCGCCGTGCTGTACCTGGACCTCGACCGCTTCAAACACGTCAACGACAGCCTGGGCCACAGCCAGGGCGACCAGCTGCTGGTCACGGTCAGCGCACGCATCCAGGCGTGCCTGCGCGCCCGCGACGTGCTTGCCCGTGTCGGTGGTGACGAATTCGTGGCCCTGCTGCCCTGGGTCCGCGACCGCGACGGCGCGGCCACGGTGGCGCGCAAGGTGGCTCGTGCCCTGGCCGAACCCATCGTGCTCGACCGGATGCAAGTCACGGTCACGGCCAGCGTGGGGGTCGCCATCTACCCCGACCATGGCGAGACGGTGGATGCGCTGCTGCGCCACGCCGACACCGCCATGTACGCGGCCAAAGCGGCGGGGCGCAATCACTGGCGCTTCTTCGAGCCGTCCATGCACGAACACGTGTCGCGCCGGCTGGCCATTGAATCTGGCTTGCGGGTGGCACTGGAAACCCAGTCTGACGAGTTGACCATCGCGTACCAGCCGCAGGTGTGTGCGCGAACCGGCCAAGTGCTCGGGCTGGAAGCGCTGCTGCGCTGGCATCACCCCACCCTGGGCCCGATTTCGCCGCAGGAATTCGTGCCGGTGGCTGAAGAATCCGGGGTAATTGAAGCGATTGGCGAGTGGGTGCTGAGCTCGGTGTGCCAGCAGATCCAGACCTGGGCCGATGGACCCATGTCGTCCCACTTCGCGGGAATGACGGTGTCGGTCAACGTGTCGGCGATGGAGTTCAACCGGCCACACTTCATCCACCACCTGGAACACGCGCTGTCGCTGATGCAGCAACCGGCGCAACGGCTGGAACTGGAAATCACCGAAAGTCTGCTTGTGCACGCCAGCGCCGAGATCACGCAGCGCATGAACCAGATCACCGACATGGGCATCAGCCTGAGTCTGGACGACTTTGGTACCGGATATTCCAGTCTGGGCTATCTGAAGCGGCTGCCCCTGACCAAGCTCAAGATCGACCGCTCCTTCGTCAAAGACGTACCGGGCGACGCGGAGGACGAAGCCATCGTACGCGCCACCTTGTCAATGGCACACGACCTGGGCCTTGATGTGGTGGCCGAAGGGGTGGAGACTGCAGCGCAGCGCGACTTCCTGTCCCGCCACGGTTGTGCCGCCTTCCAGGGCTGGTTTTACGCCCGTGCGATGACGCCCGAGGCCCTGTGCACCTGGCTGCTCAACCGAGGTGGCGACTGAAAAAAGCCAGCGTGCGTTGGCGGGCCAACTGGGCCGACGGCGCATGGAATGAGCCACGCTGATCGCAATTGAAACCGTGGTGTGCCGGGTAAGTGTGCACTTCCACTTCCGGGTGCTGCTGGCGGAAGACTGCCACACCGTCCATCGGGATCCAGTGGTCTTCTTCGGCAAAATGGGCCAGCACCGGGCAACGCGGAACGCGTGCCACCTCGGCTTCTGCGGTCATGCCGCCGCCGTAATAAGGCACTGCAGCGGCCAGGCCATCGAGCGTGCAGGCACTGCGCCAGGTCAACAGACCGCCCCAGCAATAACCCACCATACCCACTTTGCCGCCACCGAGTCGTGCGCCTTCGTTGATCGCCGCTTGCAGATCGGCCAGCACGCCCGGCGCCGGCAGCGCCTCGACCGCTGTCTTGTAGCCAAAGCCTGTCTTCATATCGGCTTCGCTGTACCCCAGTTCCACACCGGAGGCCACGCGCTGAAACGTGGCAGGCGCCAAAGCCACATAACCCTCGGCGGCATAGGCATCGGCGACCGAGCGGATGTGGCTGTTGACGCCAAATATTTCCTGCACGACCACCACAGCGCCCCGGGGTCGGCCGGCGGGCATGGCCAGATACACATCGACGACGCTGGCATCAGCGGACACGACTGTGGTGATTTGTCCCATGGTTGAGTTCCTCAGCAGGTTATAAAAGCCGTCATTTTCAGCGATCATCCGGCGCCACGCTTGGCGCACAATGCCGGGCATGGACCTCAAACCGCTGATCACGCTGCTGGCGATCGTCAACCCGCTGGCGATCGTGCCCTTTTTCATTCACTACACGCAAGGTTTCTCCGAGCGCCAGAAACGCCGCACCGTGATGATCGCTGGCTTCAGTGCGTTTGCCGTGATAGCCGCCTGCGCCTTGCTGGGTCTGCAAATCCTTGGGTTTTTTGGCATTTCGCTGGCCAGCTTCCAGGTGGGCGGTGGCATGTTGCTGCTCACTTCGGCACTGGCCATGTTGAATGCCCAGCCAGCCGAGGCCAAAACCAATCAGGACGAAGTGGACGACGCGTCGTCGCGTGCCTCGATCGCGGTGGTACCGCTGACCATCCCGTTGTTGACCGGGCCTGCCACCATGTCCACGGTGGTGATTTACGCCGACCGCGCGCAAACGTTCCTGCAACACGCCGCGCTGGTGGGGTACGGTCTGGTCATCGCGCTGGCCACGGTGTTGTGTTTCACCCTCGCAGAACCCATCGAACGGGTGCTGGGCAAAACCGGCATCAACGTGATGACCCGGCTCATGGGCCTGATTCTGGCGGCTCTCGCGGTTGAAGTGATGGCCAACGGCCTGATCAAGCTGTTCCCAGCTCTGGCGACTTGACCAACGTCACCGGTACCGGCGCGGCCTCCAGCATCGCCTGAGAGACCGAACCCAACCAGGCCCGCCCCACCATGCCGTGCCCATGGCTGCCCATCACCACACCATGGCAGCCATGAGCCTCAAGCACTTCCAGCAACATGGGCACCACGTCACCCACCACCACCACGTCCTCGTACGGCACTTCGGCCCCCTGGGCCAATGCCACGGCGGGCGCCAGCGCATCCCGGCCAGCAGCATCGGCCAGACGCTGTATGGCATCTGGGTCATGCAAGGTCACCAGCTCGTAAAACGACGCCGGCTCCTGCACATTGGCCAGCACCAGGCTGGCTTGCAAGCCATGGGTGATCCAGCTCATGGCGTGGGTCAAGGCCTCCAGGGACAACTCCGATCCATCCACAGGTATCAGCAGTTTCATGGTCACCTCCGGTTGGGCTCGGCACCATCGCCGCGCCGTTCGCATCCATCATAGTACTGACAGACACAGCGCGCGCACTCCCCACGCACCCTGGCAGAACTTTGCGCGCACAATCGCCCCATGTCTCAGACTCCGCCCCCCGGCGACGCCCACTCAGCTGCCCCACCTCCATTGGGCCTGATGGCCCTGGCCCCGCTGCAGCAGCCCGTTTTTCGCGCCCTGTGGCTCACGTGGCTGATGGCCAACGTCAGCATGTGGATGAACGATGTCGCTGCCGCCTGGCTGATGACATCGCTCACCACGTCGCCGGTCTGGGTGGCTTTGGTGCAAACAGCCGCCACACTGCCGGTGTTCCTGCTCGGCCTGCCCAGTGGCGCTCTGGCCGACACGCTGGACCGCCGCCGCTACTTCCTGGGCACGCAGCTGTGGATCGCGCTGGTCGCGCTGGCGTTGTGCACCGCGGTTTTGGCGGGCGGCATGACCCCGCCGTTGCTGCTGGCGCTGGTGTTCGCCAACGGAATTGGTCTGGCCATGCGCTGGCCGGTATTCGCCGCCATCGTCCCGGAGCTGGTGCCCCGCGCGCAACTGCCGCAGGCGCTGGCCCTCAACGGGATCTCGATGAACGCGTCCCGCATCATCGGTCCGCTGGTCGCTGGCGGCATCATCGCGTCCTTCGGCAGTGCCTATGTATTTGTGCTTAACGCACTGCTGGCCGTGGTTTCGGCCTGGGTCATCTGGCGCTGGCGCCGGCACAGCCCGCCCAACCCCCTGGGGCGCGAGCCGTTCTGGAGTGCGATGCGGGTGGGCTGGCAGTTCGCGCGCCAGTCTTCGCGGCTGCGGGTGGTGTTCCTGCACATCGGACTGTTTTTCTTCCACTCCACCGCCTTGATGGCCCTGCTGCCTCTGCTGGCGCTGAGCATGGAAGGCGGTAACGCAGGCACGTTCACGCTGCTGCTGGCCACCATGGGCTGCGGTGCCATCGTGTCTGCGCTTTTTTTGCCACGCCTTCGCCAAAACGTGGACCGCGATCGCCTGGTCTTTGGCGGCGTGATGCTTCAGTCGGTGGCGATGGCGGCCATGGCCTGGACCCCCAGCGTCACCTTTGCGATACCAGCGATGTTCCTGGCGGGCATGGCTTGGATCACCACCGCCAATTCATTGAGTGTCTCGGCCCAACTCGCCTTGCCCGATTGGGTGCGTGCGCGTGGCATGTCGATGTATCAAATGGCCATCATGGGCGGCAGCGCAGCGGGCGCTGCTTTCTGGGGACAGATTGCCTCGCACACCGATGTTCACATCAGCGTGGGCATCGCGGCGTTTTCCGGATTGCTGGCGGCGTGGCTGGCTAGACGCTTTGTGCGCGAGCAAGGCCCGCAAGAAGATTTAACCCCCGTTCGCTGGACACCCCCACACGCAGAAGTGCAACCGGGTGACGGGCACGTCACCATCACGGTGGAATACCGCATCGACCCTGCGCGGAGGGTGGAGTTTCTGGCTTTGATGCGCGAGACCCGTCGCAGCCGGATGCGACTCGGTGCGCTGGAATGGTCGTTGCACGAAGACCTTGAACTGCCTGGGCGGTACGTGGAGGAAATCGTCGACGAATCCTGGACCGAACACCTGCGCCGTTTTGATCGCGTCAGCGGTGCGGACCTGGAGTTGCGCGAGCGCCGCCTGGCCTTCCATCTCGACGATACGCCACCTCTGGTGCGGCGCTACCGCATCGCTGGCGGCCTTGACGCCTGAGTTTTCCGTGCGCATCCCCTGCAGTCATACCCGGCGCTAACATAGACGACATGCAAGCACTCGAAGGACTCAAAGTACTGGAACTTGGGCAGCTCATCGCGGGCCCGTTTGCCGGCAAAACCTTGGGCGACTTCGGCGCCGATGTGATCAAGGTCGAACCGCCAGGCAGCGGTGATCCTCTGCGCACGTGGCGCCTGCTGCGCAATGGCACTTCGGTCTGGTGGGACGTGCAATCGCGCAACAAGCGCTCTGTCTGCCTGGACCTGCGCACTCCCGAGGGTCAGGAAGTGGTCCGCCGACTCGCCAGCGAAGCCGACGTGCTGATCGAGAACTTCAAGCCAGGCACGATGGAAAGCTGGGGCCTGGGTTGGGATGCGTTGCACGAGCTCAATCCACGCCTGGTCATGCTGCGCCTCTCTGGATATGGGCAGACGGGCCCTTACGCCCACAAACCCGGGTTCGGCATTCTCGGTGAGGCGATGGGCGGTCTGCGACATCTTACGGGTGAGCCTGGGCGCGTTCCGGTGCGCACCGGCGTGTCGATCGGTGATTCGATTGCCGCCCTGCATGGCGTCATTGGCGTTCTGCTCGCCCTGTACCACCGCGCTGCGCACGGTGGCCAAGGCCAGATGATCGACGTGGCGCTGTATGAAAGCGTGTTCAATCTGATGGAGAGCCTGCTGCCTGAGTACGACGCGTTTGGCGTGGTGCGAGAGCGGGCGGGTAGCGCGTTGCCAGGCATTGCACCGTCCAACGCCTACCGATGTGCGGACGGGGGTTATGTGTTGATTGGCGGCAACGGTGACAGCATCTTCAAGCGCCTGATGCACGCCATCGGCCGTGACGATCTGGGCCAAGACCCGGCGCTTGCCCACAACGACGGACGGGCCCGCCGCGCCACCGAGTTGGACCAGGCCATAGAAGCATGGACGCTGCAAAGGACCGTGGCGGAGGTGGTCCTGGAACTGGACGCGGCCCAGGTGCCTGTTGGGCCGATCTACTCTGCCGCAGACATTGCACGCGACCCTCAGTTCCTCGCTCGGGAAATGATCCTTCAAACCACCACCGCCGATGGTTCACCTATCAGGGTACCCGGCATTGTGCCCAAGCTCAGTGCCACGCCGGTCCAGCTCAGGCACCTGGCGCCCACCCTCGGCGAACACACAGCAGAGGTTCTGGGAACACCACATTGGCCCACACGCAACGGTACCGTGACTCACACCCACACACACAACGCCGACGACGTTCAAGATCAAGAGCGGCTTACCAACCTGGAACTCAAGACGATCGTCAATGACGACTGGATCGAAGAGCTGAACGCGCAGGTGTACCGGCAGCAACTGCAGATCGAACAGTTGCAGCGCGAGTTGGCACGCCTGTCCAACCGGCTGGACGACGGCGCTCCAGGGGGGATTCGCAGCCTGCGCGACGAATTGCCCCCGCACTACTGAATACAAGCCGTTCCGACGTGAGGATCTCCGAGTCGCTGCAGAACTGGGCGCGACGCATCAAGCGCGATGGCACCGCGCTATGGTTCGCAGGGCGTCATCCCGACACCCCGTGGTACGCCAAGGCGTTGGGGGTTTTTGTGGTCGCTTATGCGCTGAGCCCGATCGACCTCATTCCGGACTTCATCCCGGTGCTGGGTTACCTGGACGACGTTATCCTGCTGCCGGCACTGATTTGGTTGACCGTCCGCCTGTTGCCACCCCATGTACTGGCCGAATCGCGGGAGCAGGCAGAACGCTGGTTTGCACAAAGGGGCCGCAGACCGACAAGCCGCTGGGGAATCGCATGGGTTGTCGCTGTTTGGGCGCTGTTGGCGGCCTGGATCATCGCCGCGCTTTGACCGCCCTCGAACGACCACTGTCGTCAGTGGGCGGGCTGCAACGGACACAAAAAAGCCCTCGCAAGGAGGGCTTTTTTGCTGTACTGATGACTCAGCGATGTTGGTTGCGGAGGCAAGATTTGAACTTGCGACCTTTGGGTTATGAGCCCAACGAGCTACCAGGCTGCTCCACTCCGCGTCAAGACATAAATTATAGCACGATTTATTCAGCTGCTGCAGCTTCTTGAGTGGCGGCGCCCTGATCAGCGCGATCCACCAGTTCAATCAGTGCCATCGGTGCGTTGTCACCCACGCGGAAACCCATTTTCAGGATGCGGGTGTAGCCGCCCGGACGGTTGGCCGAACGCTTGCCCAGGTCATTGAACAGCTTGGTGACAACATCGCGGTCACGCAGGCGGTCGAAAGCCAGACGGCGGTTGGCGACGCTGTCGACCTTGGCCAGCGTGATCATGCGCTCGACGACGCGGCGCAGTTCCTTGGCCTTGGGCACGGTGGTCTTGATGACTTCGTGCGTGAGCAGCGAGTTCATCATGTTGCGCAGCATGGCCTGTCGGTGGGCGCTGGTGCGGTTGAGTTTGCGGAGTCCGTTTCCGTGACGCATGGTAGTTTCCTTGTTTAAATAATCGCCTGCGGCCGTGTCAGGTACCGCAGGGGGTCAGGGCAGTGAAAAACGAAAGATCAGTGCTTTTCCAGGCCGGCAGGCGGCCAGTTTTCCAGCTTCATGCCCAGCGTCAAGCCGCGCGAAGCCAGCACTTCTTTGATTTCGTTGAGCGACTTGCGACCCAGGTTCGGGGTCTTGAGCAACTCATTCTCGGTGCGCTGAATCAGGTCACCGATGTAGTAGATGTTTTCGGCCTTCAGGCAGTTGGCTGAACGCACGGTCAGCTCGAGTTCGTCGACCGGACGCAGCAGAATCGGATCGAACTGCTGGCCGCCACGGGCCGGTGCAGCACCCATCTCGAACGCATCTGCGCCTTCCAGTTGTGCGAATACCGCCAGTTGCTCGACCAGGATCTTGGCCGCAGCGCGCACCGCCTCCTCCGGGCCGACAGCGCCGTTGGTTTCGATGTCCATCACCAGCTTGTCCAGATCGGTACGCTGCTCCACACGGGCGTTTTCGACCGCATAGCTGACGCGCTTGATCGGCGAGAACGAGGCGTCCAGCACGATGCGTCCGATGGACCGCGTAGCGTCGTCGCCACGGCGCAGGTTGCCGGGCACGTAGCCGCGACCCTTTTCGACCTTGATCTGCATGTCCAGCTTGGCACCGGCGGCCAGGGTGGCGATGTGGTGCTCAGGGTTCAGGATCTCGACATCGTGCGGGGTCTGGATGTCGGCCGCCGTCACCACGCCTTCGCCGTCTTTGCGCAGGCTCAGGGTCACTTCGTCGCGGTTGTGCAGCTT
>JACCDT011576396.1_pt1 | contig 10984 bp, 10 predicted proteins | sample 7446291 | NCBI WGS metagenome assembly JACCDT01 (sample SAMN15323446, study PRJNA562643) | freshwater metagenome | isolation source: river surface water | place: USA:Blue River Watershed | collected 2017-08-17 | reverse complement strand
CCTACAACATTGGCCACTGCCATCACCACCACAAAGTGCCACCACACATGGCCCTTGAGTGTGAACAGGACGAGCGCAGCCAGGTTGGAGGCGGTGTTGAGCAGCTTGGCGCTGGCCGAGGCATTGAGAAAGTCATAGCCCAGCACCCGCACCAGCAGGAAGACAAAGAAGCTGCCCGTACCCGGCCCAAAAAAGCCGTCGTAAAACCCGATGGTGGCACCAATCGCACAGGCCACCAGCGTCTCGTGCTGCCCGGCAAAACGCGGGGTGTGGTGGCGACCCAGGTCTTTTTTGGCCAAGGTGTAGGCCAGCACCAGCACCAGCACGACGGGCAGGGCCTTGCGCAGATGCTCTGGCGACACCACCGTGACCAGCCAGGCCCCGCCCAGCGAGGCCAGAAAACACACGGCGGCAGCCGGAGCAATGGCGTGCCACTGCATGTGCACGCGGCGCTGGTACTGCACGGTGGCAAAGGCGGTGCCCCAGACCGAGGCGCCCTTGTTGGTGCCGAACAGGGTGGCGGGGTGGGCGTTGGGGAAGGTGGCGAACAGGGCGGGCGTCAGAATCAGGCCGCCGCCGCCCACAATCGCATCGACAAAACCGGCCAGCAGCGAGGCCAGCGTCACAACAATCATTTCCATGGGGCCATTGTCGCATCCGGCTTGGCGCCCAGGTCGCTATGAATTTAGGAGCTGTTTGCGCAGGCTTTATAAGGTCTAGAGGCCAAAAAGGCATAAAAAAAGCACCGGGGGTACCGGTGCTTTTGTAAATCTGCATCGTGGTGTGCAGGGTTTGTTGTTGGTTTTAGCCGTCTCCTCGGCGTCGTTTCAAGCTTGGTCTTGCTAGACCTCGCAGTTGCTGTCAGGTCTGCGTTGCCATGCAATGTAGCCGTCCTGCGGGGCCTGCGGCATCGGGACAAACCCTCTAGTGCTTTAGGGTGCCGCATCCTCCGCAATCCACTGCGCTGCCTTCTCGGCAATCATCAGGGTGGGGGAGTTGGTGTTGCCGCTGGTGATGAGCGGCATCACACCGGCATCCACCACGCGCAGGCCCGCCACGCCGCGTACCTGCAGGCGGCTGTTGACCACTGCGCTTGCGTCATCGTCCCGGCCCATCTTGGTGGTGCCCACGGGGTGGAAGATGGTGGTGGCAATGTCACCGGCCAGTTGGGCCAGCTCGGCGTCGCTCTGGAACTGCGTGCCGGGTTTGTATTCCTCGGGCTGGTACTTGGCCAGCGCGGGCTGGGCCACGATTCTGCGTGTCACGCGCAGCGAGTCGGCGGCAATCTTGCGGTCCGCGTCGGTGCTCAGGTAGTTGGGGGCAATCGCCGGGGCGTCTTTGAAGTCGTTGGTCTTGATCTGCACCGTGCCACGGCTGGTGGGGTTGAGGTTGCAGACGCTGGCGGTGAATGCATTGAAGGTGTGCAGCGGCTGGCCAAACGCATCCAGGCTCAGCGGCTGCACGTGGTACTCCAGGTTGGGGTGGGGCTGGCTGGCGTCGCTGCGGGTGAAGGCGCCCAACTGGCTGGGCGCCATGCTCATGGGGCCGCTGCGTTTGAGCGCGTACTCCAGCCCGATCTTGGCCTTGCCCCAGAGGCTGTTGGCCTGGGTGTTGAGCGTGGGCGTGTTCTTGACCTTGAAGACTGCGCGGATCTGCAGATGGTCTTGCAGGTTGGCGCCCACGCCCGGGGTGTCTTGCACCACGGGCACACCCCGCGCCTGCAGCAGCGCTGCCGGGCCCAGGCCCGAGAGCTGCAGGATTTGTGGGCTGGCCACGGCGCCCGCGCACAGCAGCACCTCGGCGCGGGCCGTGGCCGTCACCAGCTCGCGGCCGTCCCACACCTGCACGCCGGTGCAGCGCAGGCCTGCCCCCTCGGCTTGCGGCTCCACCACCAGCTTGGCCACCTGGGCACTGGTCCACAGTTCGAAATTGGGGCGGGCGTAACACATGGGGCGCAAAAAGGCCTTGGCCGTGTTCCAGCGCCAGCCGGCCTTCTGGTTCACCTCGAAGTAGCCCACGCCCTCGTTGTTGCCGCGGTTGAAATCGTCGGTGGCGGGGATGCCGGCTTGGATCGCGGCCTGCGCAAACGCGTCCAGCACATCCCAGCGTAGGCGTTGCGTCTCGACCCGCCACTCACCGCCGGCCTGGTGGTGGCGCAGCACCCGGCGGTAGTCGGTGCCGCTGTCGTGCAGCAGCGGGGAGGGGGTACCCCGGGCGCCGTGCATCGCGTCGGCGCCCTTGTAATGGTCTTCGTGCAGCTTGAAATAGGGCAGGCTGTTCTCCCAGGTCCAGTTGGCGTCGCCGGTCAGCTGGGCCCATTGGTCATAGTCGCGCGCCTGGCCGCGCATATAGATCATGCCGTTGATGCTGGAGCAGCCGCCCAGGGTCTTGCCGCGTGGGTAGCGCAGGCTGCGGCCGTTCAGGCCCGCCTCAGCTTCGGTGGTAAACAACCAGTCGGTGCGCGGGTTGCCGATGCAATGCAGATACCCCACCGGGATATGGATCCAGTGGTAATCGTCCTTGCGGCCCGCTTCGATCAGCAGCACACGTTTGGAGGCATTGGCACTCAGGCGGTTGGCCAATAGGCAGCCGGCCGTGCCGGCGCCAATGATGATGTAGTCGAAGGTGGTGTCGCTCATACCCCATGGTAATCACGGAATCCTCGCGCAAACTGACGGGGTTTCCCCGGTGGGTGTTTGCCTTGCAAAGCCAGTGGGCCGCTGGCACGGCTGGATGGGGCATATCTTGCGGGTACCATGCGCACCTTACCCACTTACAGATTTCCCCTGTGGAGGACACCACCCCCCGTCTTGACATGCGCACTGCGGACCCCCGGCCCGTGCTGCACGTGCTTGGGCGCTGGACAGCTGACCAACTGGCATTGCCCGCGGTGTGGCAGGGCTTGCAGCAGCAGCTGCAGCCGGCCATGAAAGACGGCTGTGGCTGGGACCTGTGCGCGCTGCAGCGCCTGGACCATACCGGGGCCCAATTGCTGTGGAATGCCTGGGGCCACCAGTGGCCTGCCGAATTGAATCTCTTGCCCGATCAGCGTGCCATGCTGGCGCGGGAGGCGCAGTTCACCGCCCCCGCACCGACGCCCTTGCCCACCACCTGGCACACCGCTTATCTGGGCTTGGGGCGGCGAGTCATGGGCATGGTGCAACACTTGGGCGGCGCAGTGCGTTTGCTGGGCCAATTGGTGCTGGACCTGTTGCGTCTGGCACGCCACCCCCTGCAAGGGCCATGGCGCGATATCTCGGGGCACCTCTACCGCATTGGCGCTACCGCCATGCCGATCACCGCGCTGGTGGGTTTTCTGATTGGCGTGGTGCTGGCCTACCTGATGTCGCAGCAGCTGCGCCAGTTCGGGGCCGACGCTTTCATCGTCAACATCCTGGGCTTGTCGCTGATCCGCGAGCTGGGGCCAGTGTTGGCGGCCATCCTGATCGCCGGACGCTCGGGCTCGGCCATCACTGCGCAAATTGGTGTGATGCGCGTGACCGAAGAGCTGGACGCCATGCGGGTGCTGGGCATTGCCAAGGGCTTTCGGCTGGTGATGCCGCGCACCGTGGCCATGGCGTTGGCCATGCCGCTGCTCTCGGTGTGGACTACCTTGGCGGCGCTCTTGGGTGGCATGTTGGCCGCCGACCTGGCCATGGGCCTCACGCCCGCCTACTTCATCACCGCGCTGCCCAAGACAGTGCAGATTGCCAACCTCTGGCTGGCCCTGGCCAAAAGCATGGTCTTTGGGGTGCTGATTGCCCTGGTCGCTTGCCACTACGGCCTGCGCGTCAAGCCCAACACCCAGAGCTTGGGCGAGGGCACCACGGCTTCGGTGGTCACTTCCATCACCGTAGTGATATTGGTGGACGCCCTGTTTGCGGTGCTATTCAAGGGGGTGGGCCTGTGAGTGCGCCGCTGGTGGTCGAGATCAACAAGCTGTGGTCGGTGTTCCGCGCCGAGGGAGTGCCCACTGTCATCCACCAGGACCTGGACTTGCAAATTGCGCAGGGCGAGCTGCTCTCCATTGTGGGGGGCTCGGGCAGCGGCAAGACCGTGCTGCTGCGCCAGATGCTGGGGTTGGAAACACCGGCGCGCGGCAGCGTGACGGTGCTGGGCCACCCGGCCGCCGAGCTGGGCCGTGCCGGGGCGGCCAGCCGCGTGGGCATGCTGTTTCAGCATGGGGCGCTTTTCTCGGCTTTCACGGTGCTGGAAAACATAGCCTTCCCGCTGCGCGAGCTGGGCACCTTGCCAGCCGATCTGGTCCGTGACGTGGCCATGGTCAAGCTGCAGATGGTGGGGCTGGATGCGCGCCACGCGCACAAGATGCCGGCTGATCTATCGGGCGGCATGGTCAAGCGCGTGGCGCTGGCGCGGGCCTTGGTGAGGGACCCGCCTCTCCTGCTGCTGGACGAGCCCACTGCCGGGCTGGATCCGGACAGCGCCGATGGCTTCTGTACCCTGCTGCAAAGCCTGCACCGCGAGCTGGGCCTCACGGTGGTGATGGTCACGCACGACCTGGACACGATTTTTGAGCTCAGCACGCGGGTGGCCGTGGTGGCTGACAAGCACGTGGTGATCAACGCGCCGCCCCGCGTGGTGGTGGGCTTTGAGCACCCCTTTGTGAACGATTTTTTCCGCGGCGGACGCGGCCACCGGGCGCAGGCCCTGTTGCACCCCACCCCGGATGGCGTGTAGAAAGACAGTCTTATGGAAAACAAATCCCATGCCTTTGCTGCCGGCGCCTTTGTGCTGGTGGTGGCGGCCCTGCTCGCAGCGCTGGCCGCCTGGCTCACGCGCGATTCCTCCGAGCAGCGGGTGTTCGAGATTTCCAGTCCCGAGGGCGTGACCGGCCTGCAGCCCCAGGCCGGGGTGCGCTTCAAGGGCGTGCTGGTGGGCCGCGTCACCGACATTGCGCTGGACACCGTGCAGCGCGGCAATGTGTTGCTGCGCATTGCGGTCAATGAGCAGGCCCCCATCACCCAGTCCACCTTTGCCACGCTGGGGTTCCAGGGCGTCACCGGCCTGGCCTTTGTGCAGCTCGATGACAAGGGCGAGCAGCCCGCCGCGCTGGTGGCTACCGGCAGCACGCCGCCCCGCATTCCGATGCGCCCCAGCATGGTGTCGCGCTTCACCGAACAAGGGGGCAATCTGCTCACGCAAATGGAGCAGGCCAGCGGCCGGGTCAACACCCTGCTCGATGTGGAGAACCAGAAGGCCTTGATGGACGCCATCCAGCAGATGGGCCAGGCCGCCGCCAACGTCAGCACCCTGGCCCGCCGGGCCGACCAGGTGCTGGGCGTGCAAGCGGACGCCACGCTCAAAAGCATGCAAGCCACTTCTGAGCGGTTGGGTACCAGCGCAGATTCGGTGCGCACCTCGGCCGCCGAATTCCAGCGCATGTCGCGCCGCATGAACGAGCCTGGCGGCACCTTGGACAAGATCGCCCAAAGCACCGATGCGCTGGCGCACACCAGCCGCCAGGTCAACGCCCAGCTGCTGCCCCGCCTGAACCGCGCCACCGACGACACCGCCCGCACTCTGCGCCAAGTAGGACGCGCGGTCGATGCAGTGGGCGACAGCCCGCAGTCCCTGCTGTGGGGCAAGGGCCAGGCCACGCCGGGCCCGGGCGAGCGCGGCTTTGTGGCCCCGGCGACGGCGGTCCCCTGAGTTTTGGATAGGTTGTTTGCTATGAAATTGGTAGCTGTTTGCGCATATTCCACGGGGTCTAGAGCCCTATTTGGCTTGATTTTGACGGCCGTGCTGGCCGGCTGTGGGGTTGTGCCCACGGCCGCTCCGGTAGCTGCCGTGTATGACTTGGGCCCTGGCACGGTGCAAGCGTTGCCCAGCAACCGCATGGCCCCGCTGCCCACCCTGGCGCTAGGCGAGGTGCTGGCGCCCAGCGCGCTGGACACCCTGCCCATCATCTACCGCCTGGGCTATAGCGATGCCCAGCAGCTGCGCCCCTACGCCCAGGCGCGCTGGAGCATGCCCCCGGCCCAGTTGCTGCGCCAGCGCGTGCGCGAAACCCTGGGCCAGCGCCGCGCGGTGCTTAACCTCGCCGATGGCGTGCTGGCCCCGCCCGGCACGCTTACGCTGCGCCTGGAGCTCGAAGAATTCAGTCAGCTGTTTGACGCCCCGGCCAGCAGCACCGGTGTGCTGCGCCTGCGCGCCACGCTGACCCACCCCGCCCATGGCGGCGATGCACTGTTGGCCCAGCGCAGTTTTGTGCTGCGCGAACCCGCCGCCAGCGCGGACGCAGCCGGGGGCGTGCGCGCCCTGACGGCGGCGGTGGACAGTGCCGTGCAGCAGCTCGACCAGTGGGTGCAGCAAACCCAGGCCGCCTTGCCGTCCCTGCCACCGCATCTGCCGCCCCGTTAAGCCTGGCTCGCCCCTGTGCCCGATTTGCTCGCACTCACGCAGCTGCCGCTGTTCCCGCTGAACACGGTGCTCTACCCCGGCGGCAGCCTGCAGCTGCAGATTTTCGAGGTGCGTTACCTCGATTTGATGGGCAAATGCCACAAGACCGGCGCGCCCTTTGGCGTGGTGGCGCTCACGCAAGGGTCGGAGGTGCGCCGAGCCGACCCAGAGGCACCCAGTGGCGACGGTTTTGCACACGAGGCCTATGTCGACATCGGAACGCTGGCCACCATCACCGAGTTTTCCAGCCCGCAGCCGGGGTTGATGGTGCTGCGCTGCACCGCAGGGGAGCGGTTTCGCATCACCCAGCGCAGCCGCATGAAGCACGGGCTGTGGGTGGCCGATGTGCACACCCTGCCTGCCGATGTGCTTACCCCCGTACCGCCCGATCTGCAGCTGGTCTCGCAGGCCCTGCAGAACGTGATTGCGCAACTGCAGGCCCGGGGTAGTGTGTTGCCCGCAGCATTGCAGCCACCCCACCGGCTGGACGATTCTGGCTGGGTCGCCAACCGCTGGTGCGAGCTGCTGCAGCTGCCACCCGAACTCAAGCAAAGCTTGATGCAGTTGGACAACCCGCTGCTGCGGCTGGAGCTGGTGGGCGACTTCCTGAGTCGCGCCGGTATCAGCGGCTAAGGCCGCCCTAGCCGGCCAGCGCCGGGAACAGCTTGGTCAGCCCGTCGGTCATCACCTCCACCGCCAGCGCGGCGAGGATCAGACCCATCAGCCGGGTCATCACATTGATGCCGGTTTTGCCCAGAAAACGGGCAATCGGTTCGGCCAGCGAGAAGCACAGGGCCGTGGCCAGCGCCACCACCACGCCGTAGCCCACCAGGGTGCTGAGGGCCCAGAAGGTTTTGGCCTTGTCGGCATAAATCACCACGGTGGACATGGTGGCGGGGCCGGTGAGCAAGGGGATGGTCAGCGGCACCACGGCAATGCTGGCGCCCATGGCTGCTTTCTCGGCGCCGTCTTCCAGTTCGTGGGTGTTGGTCTTGGCTTCGGCTGGCTGCGCGTTGAGCATATTGAGTGCACTGGTCAGCAGCAGCATGCCACCACCCACCTGGAAGCTGGCCAGCGAGATACCAAAAAATTCGAGGATGTGCAGGCCTGCCACGGCACTGATGGCGATCACCACAAAGGCGCTGAACGACGACACCCACACGGTGTGGCGCCGCTGGGCCATATCGAAGCCCTGGGTGTAATGGATGAAAAAGGGCACGATGGCCAGCGGGTTCACGATGGCCAGCAAGGTCACCAGCGGTTTGAGGTCCATACGGCGTGTCCTGGGGAAGCAAGGGTGGCGGCATGGTACTGCACCTGTGTGCTGCAAGGAATGGGAAAACACGCTACAAACCCGCTGCGTACCGATAAACATCTTCTTTGGCCGGAGACCACCATGCAAACACCCCCGCGTACTTTCTGGCGCGCACGCCTCGTCGTTGTGTGCCTGCTGGTGGGCCTCTGTGAACAGGCCCAGGCGGCTGACTACACCGGTCCGCTGTTCGACGCCCATATGCACTACAACGTGGAGGCACAGCAGCCGCATCCGATTCCTGATGTGCTGGGGCGCATGCAACGTAGCGGGGTGCGCGCCGTGCTGGCCAACTCTCGCCCCAACGACGGCACGCGCGCCCTGACCGAGGCGCGGGCCCAAACGCAGGCCGCTGGCGTGGCCGTGGTGCCGCTGGTGCGCCTGTACCGCAACCGCGACGACTATGGCAGCTGGTTCCAAGACCCCACGATCTACGAGATGGTGCAAGCCGAGCTGGCGCGTGGCACCGCGGCCGGGGCCTACCGCGGCATTGGCGAGTTCCACCTCTACGACAGTGCCAACGCCCGCGGCAAAGTGGCCCAGCAACTCATGGCGCTGGCCGACCAGCGTGATCTGGTGGTGCTGGCGCATGTGGACGACGCAGCCATTGATTTGCTGATGGCGGCCACGCCGTCTGCGGGGAAAACCACGCGCCTCATCTGGGCGCACACCGGCATCGGTGGTGCATCGGTCGAACGTGTGCGGGGCTTGCTGGTCCGCTACCCGGCGCTGATGGGTGAGCTGTCGTACCGCCCGGGCCTGACCTGCGCCAGTGCGCAGGGGGGCACGGTGTTGTGCCCGGATTGGCGCGCGCTGGTGCTGGAATATCCCGACCGGTTTTTGCTGGGCTCGGACACCTGGATCAACCCACGCTGGCAGTACTACGAAGCCCAGATGCAGGAGTACCGCAGCTGGCTGGGTGACTTGCCACCGGTGGTCGCCCGCAAGGTGGCGTGGGAGAACGGCGCACGCATGTTCGGCCTGCCTGTGCAGCCCTGAGCCGGATCAAGGCTTAGCGCCCGCCGCCCACGTCCAGAATGGCGCCCGTGGTGTAGCTGGCCGCATCGCTCAGCAGCCAGACGATGGCATTGGCAACCTCTTGCGCGGTGCCGGGGCGTTGCATCGGCACTTGCGGGGCCAGGCGTTGTGCGCGGTCGGGCTGGCCGCCGCTGGCGTGGATTTCGGTGGCAATGATGCCCGGGCGCACGGCGTTGACGCGAATGCCCTCATCCGCCACCTCGCGCGCCAGGCCCACGGTGAAGCTGTCGATGGCGCCCTTGCTGGCGGCGTAGTCCACATACTGGCCGGGTGAGCCCAGTGTGGCTGCCACGCTGGAGACATTGACGATGGCGCCACCGCTGCCGCCATGGCGGGTGCTCATGCGCCGCACGGCTTCGCGCGCGCAGACCATGCTGCCCAGCACGTTGGTGTTGAGCATGCGTTGCATGCGCGCCACCGACATGGTCTCCACCTTGCTGGCCACGTCCACCACACCGGCATTGTTCACCAGCGCCGTGAGGGGGCCCAGCTTGGCGTCCACCTTGGCAAACATCGCCAACACCTCGGCTTCCACGGCCACGTCTGCTTTCACCGCGATGGCATTGCCACCTTGGGCGCGGATCTGGCGCACCACCTCGTCAGCGGCCAGCGAGTTGTCACGGTAGTTCACGGCCACGGCGTAGCCGGCCTGTGCCAAGGAGAGGGAGGTGGCTGCGCCAATGCCACGGGATGCGCCGGTCACGAGTGCGATAGCTTGCATGGCAGCATGGTAGCGCGGCGGGTTTTGCGGTATGTTCTTGCCATGCTGAACAACCAGACCCTTGCCGCGTATTGGTCAGCCCCCGTGGTGGAGGCCAATGTGTTTGTGCTCTTGCACCTGCTGGGGGCGCTGGTGCTGGGGCTCATGGTGGGTTACGAGCGTTCGTACCACGGGCGTGCGGCGGGCATGCGTACGTATGGGCTGGTGTGTATGGCGTCAGCGGCGCTCGCCGTCATGGGCGGTTACTCAAATTTTTGGTACGGCGGCATGAGCACCACGCTCTTCAGCAATGGCGATTTGTCGCGGGTGATGCAGGGCATCCTGACCGGCATCGGCTTTCTGTGCGCTGGCGTGATCATGAAAGAGGGCTTCAACATCAGCGGTCTGACCACGGCGGCCTCGCTCTGGGCTTCGTCGGTGATTGGCATTTTGGTGGGCGTCGGCCTGTATGCGGCGGCCATGTCGTTGGCGCTGCTCAGTGCGTTTTGTATGGTCTGGGTGTCCAAGTTGGAGAGCTGGCTGCCGTCGCGGCAGGCGGTGGCCATCCGCCTCACCTTTGACCCCGGCTACCGGCCGGTGGAGGCTGCCTTGCGCGCCATGGCGCACGAGCGGGGCTACGACATCGCCGGTGGCACCATCGTGATCTCGATGGATGAGGGTGCCTTCACCTGGAACTTTGTGGCCGTGGCACGCAGCCGCAAAAAAATGGCCCCCATTTCCGACCTGGCGTCGGAGATGGGCCAGTTCCCTGGGGTGCAGCGCTTCCATGTGGCGTACGCGCGCAACTGATTTTGAGGTGTTACTTTTTTAGGAGTCTGTATGGAGATGTTGATGGGTAGCTGGGCGCGTTCGTTGCGCCGTGTGGGGGTAGTAGTAGCCATGCTGGCGGCGGGTGTGGTGCAGGCACAAAGTGGTTCGGTGCGGCTGATGGTGGGGTTTCCGCCCGGCGGCGGCACCGACGCGATTGCCCGCACGCTGGCCGACAAGCTCAAGGACCAGCTGGGCATGCCGGTGGTGGTGGACAACAAGGCGGGCGCCGGTGGCCAGCTGGCGGCACAGGCGCTGAAGGCCGCTGCACCGGATGGACTGACCCTGTTCCTGTCGCACGACCACACTATCTCCATCCTGCCCCAGGTGGTGAAGAACCCGGGGTACGACTCTGCCAAGGATTTTGTGCCCGTAGCCGGGTTTGCCACCTTTGTGAACGCACTGGCCGTGTCGGGCGGCACACCCGCCAAGTCGGTCAACGAGTACGTGGCCTGGGTCAAAGCGCAAGGCGCGGGCAAGGGGACGGTGGGGGTGCCAGCTCCGGCTTCCACACCTGAGTTTTTGGTCAAAGTGATTGGCCAAAAGTATGGGCTGGATCTGCAGTCCGCGCCCTACCGTGGCAGCGCGCCCATGATGGCCGACATGCTGGGCAACCAGATCGCCGCTGGCACGGGTTCGGTGCCCGACTTCATTGAAAACCACAAGGCCGGCAAGATCCGTGTGGT
>JACCDT010097557.1_pt1 | contig 10984 bp, 10 predicted proteins | sample 7446291 | NCBI WGS metagenome assembly JACCDT01 (sample SAMN15323446, study PRJNA562643) | freshwater metagenome | isolation source: river surface water | place: USA:Blue River Watershed | collected 2017-08-17 | reverse complement strand
TTCCATTAAAAGTATTTGAACCAGTTGTTGCGAATGAACCACTATCTATTGAAAATCCAGATGTTCCAGAAGTTCCATCAACTCCATCAGTACCATTCGTACCGTCTACACCAGATGTTCCATCTATCCCATTAGTCCCATTTACTCCAGATGTTCCAGAAGTTCCATTAACTCCCGATGTACCACTTCCACCACCACTTCCGCTTGAAGCAAGTGTTGTATAAGTTACACCATTAAGTGTAATAGAACCCGTAATATTCAATGAACCACTAATCCATTCCGAACCAGTGATATAAAGATTTCCATTTTGTTGGATATAGATGTTACTTCCACTTGTAAGAGTAAGAGATGAACTATTACCCATAAGAAGTGTAGCGTCATTTATAAATGCGTTTGATACGGTCAATGAACCTGTAATTCCAACCGAACCACTATATTGTGAAATACTAAATGTTTGTCCGTTTGTACCAGATGTACCAGCCGAACCGGTCGAACCACTACTACCTGCACTTCCAGATGCCCCAGACACCCCACTACTACCCGATGTGCCAGCTGAACCCGTTGACCCAGATGTACCAGCCGAACCACCACTACCAGATGTACCAGCAGAACCAGTTGACCCAGATGTTCCAGCTGAACCCGTTGAACCCGATGTTCCAGCTGAACCCGTTGAACCAGACGAACCTCCAGTACCAGCACTTCCAGATGTTCCAGCACTACCTGTTGAACCATTAGTACCCGATGTGCCTCCACTTCCAGACGTTCCCGATGAACCATCACCACCACTTGCTCCACTAAGGTTTACAACCCAAGAACTAAATGTACCACTACCTATTGTTGATATTGGTGCCCCAAATACCATAACTCCAGTAGCTGGATTGTAAGATGTAATTTGAGATATCTGATAATTGGATAAACTATTTGCAATAATAATTTCTTGTGCAGTTGTGTATCCTAACTCAATACCAACACCTAAAGTACCGGCATTACCTAAAATATGTTCATCGGTTGATGATGTTTTATATTTTTCACCTCTCAAACCAGAAGTACCACCACTACCGCTTGTACCATCAACTCCAGAACTACCACCACTACCAGCCGTTGCCGATGTACCGCTAGTACCACCAGTTCCATCAGTTGCTGATGTTCCAGATGTGCCACTACTACCATCATTTGCTGATGTTCCAGACGTTCCTCCACTACCTGCTGTTGCCGATGTACCAGATGTACCATTTACCGCTGATGTTCCTCCACTACCTGCGGTTGCTGATGTTCCAGATGTTCCCGAAGTACCCCCACTACCAGCGGTAGATGAAGTTCCATCAACACCAGACGTTCCATCAATTCCAGAAGTTCCAGCTTCACCATCATTTCCAGGTTCACCATTTATACCGGATGTTCCGTTTGTACCAGAAAGTCCACCGGTAATATCAATACCATTTAAAAAAATAGAACCAGTTACATCCAATGAACCAGTAATTGCAGCTGAACCACTAAATGGAAATCCTGCACCAACTCCTCCACCAACACCACTAGTACCAGATGTACCATCTCTACCACTAACTCCCGCTTGTGATATTATTATTTGTGGTTGAGAAGTTTGGACATTAATATTTGTAATAGAATTTTCTACTGCTACATTAGTCTTTGGAATCTCAACTTTAACAGTTGTTATATCTTTTTTAATTTCTATTGACATCCTATCTAGTTACGTTTTTAGATAACTTAACTTTACCTTCTAATAATCTTGTAACTTCGTTTCCATTTACCATTTCTAAATCATAAAGTGCTTCATTAAAATCTAAAAGTGAGGAAGATGCTGCTGATATGTAAACTGCTATTGAGCCAGAAGATAATGGTGTTGTTCCATTAGAGCCACTTAGATTAATACCAGTTCCATCTGACGTTAGGGATGATGATAACGAAAGTAAAGGGGATGCTTCGTAAGAAGTTCTTATTTGCATTCTACCTTGATAACCAGTTAAGTTTACCGCAGAACCACTTTCATCTGTCCAATTGATTTGAAAGTTTGTTGTTGCCCCTTGCTCTATAATGAATGAATATTTACCTGCTGCCATATATTTAATAAGTTTACCACTATAAATATAAAGTTTCTTCAAAGGGGTAAAATAAAAAAGGGAGATGATTTCTCACCTCCCAATTTTATTATTGTTACTAATAAGTTACCTCATTAACCAACAGCTATCATTAGATAGATGCTAAGTCTTTGATGTAAATCTTACCATAGTACTCAGGACGAACCATTTTCTTAGCGTAACGAGTCATCACACCTCTACGTGGAGTAAAGTTTTGTGGGTCGTACACTAATGGAGTCATAATCAATGGTACATATGGAGCGTAAACAGCACCAGTCTCTAAGAAGTTATTACCTCTATAACCCATCAAGATTTCGTTAGAAGTCATGTAAGGGTTTTTGTAAACTGTGTATCTATTGCTCATAGAACCTACTGCAGTAACACCAGCAGCGAACTGCATAGCATCTTTATCTGCATTTACAACGAATCCAGGGATTGATTCTAAGATAGTACATACATCAGGAGATGCAACGATGAAGTTAGCACCACCTCTTAATGTTAATTGGTGAATCTTGTTAGAAACTTTGTTCAACTTGATACCCAATGTTTGATACCATGCATTCTTAGTGTATGCATTTGAAGAACCACCGATGTTAGACCAAGTACCATTTACTAATTCCTCACCAACGTTAGTTGACCAGTATTCAGTAGTTAATGCGTTGCTCTTTAACATATCTAAGATTTCTAAATCAATCTCTAAAGAGATGTAATCAGATAACATAGAAGTTAATTCAGCTTCAGCATCGATTGAATGGTAAGCGTTTAAGTCTTGCGCTAATTCAGGAGTCCATACTGCTTTCAACTTACGAGTCTTAGCAACGATAGCCTCTGATTTCAATTCAAGATCGATTTCAGGAATATCCAATGGAGTTGTTGTATTACCAGCGCTATTTGGAGTTGAATCTTCGAAATCACCTCTATCGTAAGATACTGGAGTTTCATGGAACTTAACAGTCAATGATTGACCATAAAGTGCAGTAACTGCAGAAGATGATACGATGAATGATACTTTAGTACCGCTTGTAGTAGTGAATTGAGGATAGAAATCCGCAACACCAGTACCAGCAATAGTGAATGAACGAGCTGCGTTCAAATCAGCATTAGCAAATGCAGTGTTAGAACCAGATGCGATATCAAGAGTTACTTTGAAAAGCTTAGTTGCTGCAGATGCAGAAAGTGCTGTATCGTATCCGATATCAGTCCATACTGCTGAAGATGATGCAAAAGTTCCAGCGTGTGCTGAACTCAAATCATTTACTGAATAGCCATAACGTCCTTCACCATAAAGACCGTTTTGAGCTGCGTTAGTTCTACCGAAGTTAGCAGATGAACCAGTTACGTTAGTACCACCGAAAAGTGATTTACCAGCGAATTGTCCTTCACCACCTTGTGCAGAACCATATTTGAAGTCTAAGAAGAAGATAAGACCTGAAGGTAAGTTCATTGGTTGAACACTAACGAATTCCTTTGCAGCGATTTCTCCGAAGATTCTTCTTACTAATGGTAAAGCAACGCCAGACCATTCTTCAGAACCTGCTGAAGTACCAGTTTGAGTTGCCTCATCAAGCAATTGTTTTGCTTGGTTTTCTAACAATACAGCCATGCTGTGTTGTTCTCTTTCTTTCATACCTTCTAAAAGGCCAGTTTTTTCCCATTTTTGCTTCAATTGACGTGTTTCAGCCAACATTACTGCTTGTGGGTTTTTGCCTTCCATAAGTTTTCCTAAATCAAAATTTGCCATTTTATTTTATTTTTTTATGGGTTTGTTTATTTTACGATACCAGCTAATTGCTTAAAGCGATTTGCTAATTCGTTTGTGCTTTCAGAAATGATTTCTTTCTTAGGAGCTGTTGAAGCTTGTGCTTTAGAAGCGAAACCTTCGGTTACTGTCTTCTTAGCTGCAACTTTTCTTTCAGTTCCAGTGAACTTCATTGATTCAGAAAGTGTAGCGTAAACTAATTTTACTTCTCTTACAGAAGTTGTTCTGTCTAAATTCTCAACAACTTTAACTTTTTGTTCGTTAGTTAAGTTATAACCTCTGAACAATTTGTTAGCGTATAATAATTTAGCGTTTAATAGGTTTACTTCGTTGATAGTACCTCTTAAAGATTTGATAGCATCTAATGCTTCTTTCAATTCAGCTTGTAGTCTAGCTACTTCTGATTTCATTTCAGCTGCATCTTCTGCTTTATCTTCTGCCGATTCTTCATCTTCTCCGTATCCCATTTCTCTTAGAATTTCGTCTAAGTCGATTTCATCATCAGCCATTTCAGCATCATCTGCTTCCATAGCTGGTTCTTCAGTTGGTTCAGCTGCTACTGGTTCTTCAACCGGTGCTTCATCACCTTCCATAGCTGGTGCTTCAGCAGGAACTTCTTCCTCACCTTCTTCACCTGCGATTTGAGCTTCTAACTCTCTGATGATAGATTCTAAATCTAACTCATCTTCGTCAGCTGCCATTTCTTCTTCACCTTCCATAGCTGGAGCTTCATCACCATATTCTGCTGCATCTTCTGCATCATCTTCTGCTGAGAACTCATCTTCGCTTTCAGTAAGGTCTTTAACTTTATCGTAGTCTTCTACTTCAGAACCTGGTTCACCAGATTGTTTAGAAATACCACTTAGGTCAGTTTGTGCTGAGTAAGCTTTATCTGCCGGCATTTTGTTATCACCAGTACCAATTCCAGTAGAGATATCATTATCTTCGTTCATATCTGCTTCTTCTTCATTACCTTCCATTTCGGCTTGTAATTTCTTAGAAAGAATAGATTGTAAACGAGGAGTAAATGCTTCTTCTAATGCGATTTTAGCGTTAGCGATAGCAGTTTCACGAACAGCTTTAGCATCAGCAATTGCTTCTTTCAACAATTTTGAACTTGCCATTTGTTTCCTTATTTTATCGGATTTCTGAAGTCATTAAGATTTTGGGACTTCAATAGAATTTTTTAATTGGCGTTTTGGTCACTACACATAAAGGTGAGTATTCATTACCAATGTAAAAACGCATATAAAAATGCGTTATTGTATCAATAAATATACAAAAATTTAAGAAAACGATAATTTTCTAAAAAAATCTTTAGAAAAGATAAATAAATGTTGAATACTTATCTGATTTAAGCTTTTGACGGATACGCTCATCTGAACAACCAAAATGATTGGCTGCATCTATAATTGAATAAAATTCTTTACCGTCACAACTAATAATAGGTAATTCTAATGTAATATCGTTTCCCCACAAATTTTGCATTTGTTCATAGGTAATATCCCAACCATCGGCTTTCTTCCAATGACGGTATTTAGGATTGTTTGATTCTATATAATTTCTAACCATTGATTCAGTCATATCACCGCCAATTAACTCTGCTATTTGTTTTGGATTCTCAAAAGGAACTCCATCAACTTCGTATTTAATATTTGGTTTTGTTTCCTCACCAATGATTTGCCACTCTTTGTATTTGGATTTAGTTGAACGACATCTTCTCTCAACTTCCGTTGCTACTAATGTATTTGGGTCTATTGAAATAGCTGCTTCTCTAAATGATTTGTATTTCACACCATCTATCACACATTGATATGTTCCATCAAATTCGATATCTTCTGCAGCAATATCAGGGTTTCCTTTTACAAATACTAATATGTTTTGGTGAACCGATGCTACTTTACGATTTCTTTTAAAGTATGTATCAACCACTCTAGCAGCCTGATGTTGTGAGTTGAATAGAATCATATCGTTGTAGAAGTGTAGTCCAGCTTCCTCACACGCTTGAATAGTTTTAGATACTAACCCTCTATACTTTCCTATTTTGTAATTACCAGTTAGGGATTGTTCTCTTACTTCAGATACTACTACTGCAAAGAATCTATTGTTCTTTAACTTTTTTGCAGCCTTACCTAAGATACTGAAATACTTCTCATCAAACTTATCATCTTCCATAGTTGATATGTCCAGCGGATTATCACTATAAACTTCTAAATCATAATAAGGTGGGCAAGTGAAAATAAAATCAAATTGTTCATCTACTAAATAATCCAACATCTCATCACTATCACCACTTACCCATTTTGGTTTGGATGATTGCTTTCGATTTTCCTCTATTTGTTGTTTGGATAAATCAATACCCATATACTCATATCCCATTTCAGTTGCCACAATACCCCTAACACTTCCGCCGGCAAATGGGTCTAAAACCTTACCTTGCTTTGGAGTGAACCATTGATACATATGTTCACAAAGGGTTGCATCAAATATTGAAATTGTATTATCTTCCCAAAAACGGGCTCTACTTTCGGCATCTTCCCTACCTAATTCCGATTGAATATTGTAGGTTTGTATCCAGTACCTCTTACGGTCCTGCCATTCTTTAGTTCGGGTATCTAATATTGAGAAAGGCTTAATCATATACAAATATACGAAAAAAGCTTGGAAAAACCAAGCTTTTATCAAAAAATATTTTATTTTTCTATTTTTTTATTCACCTTCATATTCAGCATCAGCGTACAATCCAGTAACATATTTATCTTCAATTGCAGCTAAGTTTCTTCTATATGATGCTAATTGTTCAGTTCCTTTTTTCAAGTCCTGCAACATCTTTGCTTTTTTATTTAACTCTTTTTCTGCAAAATATTTAGCAGCCATTTCTTTTTGTTTAGCTTCTAATTCATTAACCTTCTTTTGTACTGCCATATACTTTACATACATCTTAGGAAGTCCACGTGCTTCGTTTACCTTTCCTTCCGGCACACAATTTGGAACTTGCTTACCACCCTTATCTTTCATACCTACTTGCTTATATCCTTTCCAACAAGGATTTGCATCTTCAGCTATTCTAGCTTCGTTCTGTCCGTATTCGTGATAGTTAGATGATGCCTGTGAAATAAAGTTTTCTGCATTAGTAATATGGTCTTGAATCCAAGCTGGAATATCTTTTTCATTTTCTCCCATCTTAGCTTTCAATTCAGTTGCCATCTTAATAATGGTATCTAATGAATTGTTTGCCATAGAAACTTCATGGTCTTCAGAACCTTCAGCTTCATTAACGAATGCTGTTGCAAATGGATTAGAAATTACTTTACCCATTTCAAATTTACCAAATGCTTTTTGTGATACCAATCCTCCTAAACGAATCATAATTATTTCTTTTTATTTCCTAATCTCTCATGCATTGTATCAGTACTGATATCTGCAATTTCATAGTAACGATTTAAGATGTGACCCATATCTTCATATAAAGAATGTAATCTCTCATCCATTGCTTTTGCTTCCATAGCAAATTTATCAAATGATTTACCCAACTTATCCAATTCCTGCATATTTCTTTTTACAGTTACTGCATCAAACCAATCACCACTCTCTCTCAATGTCATTTCTTTTGCAGCCTCAACAATAGCACCTAATGTATTTGCAACCTCAGTCATATCAGATTGTCTTTTCATTTGGTCTTGGAAAGTATTGTAAGTAGAAATGATTTCTAAGAAGTGCTTTTTAACTTCAGTAGATAACTTTCTATCTTCTAAGTTTTCAGCTAAACTAAACTTACCATTAACTATCTTTACTTCCTTCAAGTTAGTTTTACGGATGTCATTGTATGCTTTAGCTACATTTGTTCCTTTCGGTCCACTAACATTCAAAGTCATTTTGTTGTTGTGAACATAATCATATATGTCAAATGGTTTACTCATTATTATGCTATTTCAGTTATTATTTCTCTCATTAAATCCTGTGCTTTGCAGTAATCACCACAAACATCAGTTCCTATTTGCTGTAAACCTCTATTAACAGATTCGTTTACAGGCACCATAAATGCACCATGTGTTGAAGGGTTAGATACAAAATCCCAACCAATCAATTCAAAGTCATCCTGAACTTTTACTTTACCTTCTCCGATATTAGTTACCGAACCCATACCTCTTGATGAGATACCTAATAGGATACCAGCTTTTAATAATTCTTTTAAGATGTTACCAGATGGTGTTGGTAGTATTTCTACTGTACCACAAAGGTCATCACCTTCCCAATGGATTTCTCTTACGTTGTGAGATACATTCTTTAAGTTGATTACAGTAGAATCTGGATGGTCTAATTCACCCAATGCTCTACGTTCTTTAATAAGAGTTTCATACTTTTTAGCTTCTCTCATTAATATTTCTTTTGGATATACTCTACCATTTTGGTTTTCAGCAGATGCTCTTTGTAGAATACCTTTTACTAAAGTTCTTCCTCCTTCATCTTCTTTTACCTTACCTTCAAATAGGTTTGTTTCTATTAAGAGTGATTTCATTTTATATCCTTATTTTTTAGATTCCATTTTATTTCTAATTCTAGTAGCTATTGTACCTAATTGTGTTTTGTCTACACCCAATGCATCAACTACTTGAGCAACTAATTGCAATTTTTGAATATTACTAAGTTTAGCATCTTTAATTTTATCAATAGCCATACCAAGTCTTTGTTTAACAGATGATGGTATTGTTGCTTTTGGTAATTCAGCTGCTATATCTTCATTAGTTTTACCTGCTCTCAAATCTGCTAAATCATCTCCTTCAATATCACCATCCTTATCAACATCTAATTTGTGTTGGTTACCACTTAGTTCTTCGTTTTTTTCACCTCTACCATTCCAAGCGGTATCAATTTTGTTAAAAAATGCTTTCTTTTCATCATCGTTCATATCGTTGATACCCTTTCCAGCTTTTTCTAAAGCTTTTTTGAAGAATGTTTGGTATTCTGCTTCTTCTACCATTACTTCTTTAACGATTTCCTTTAGTCTATTTCTAGTTATCATATTTTCTTTTTTATCTGGTAAACCTTTATGTGATGTTGATGCAAAATCTTTAGCATCTTTATCGGACATTGAATCCGCTGCTTTTTGTACTTCGGGGGATGGGTTTTCCATATCACCCTTTTGAGCTGCATGAACCATTCCCATAAATCTTTGTTGTGCTTTAGATACTGCTGGCATTTTATAAAGTTCTTAATTTTTCAGTTATTCCCATTAACCTTTCTCTGATTTTATATAGAGATGCATTTGTCCTTTTCCAGTAATCTTCTTTCTTAAGTCCATTTTCAGTCTTAATCTTAGAATACCAATTAACAAACTTCTCTATTTCAGAAAGTTGTTTTTGTATATTAGAAACTCCCTTACCAACTTTTGCTCTTGGTGAAGAGTCTTCTCTTTTTAATTCCAACCATCTATTTTCCGCAACAATCATTCCACTAATATCAGCAACTTTTGCTTTATCAACTTCTTTTGCTGCTGTTGGTTTCATTGGTAGTGCTTCATCTTTACTAGCAGGTACATCACCCAATGCCCAATCCTTTTCACCTTCTTCCAAATTATCAACCACAGTACCACCAGTTACACTAGCTAATCTATTGTTTTTCTTTTTAGTTTGGCCAGGTTTTGCAAATGCGGCTGGTGTGTTATATCCCGCTACGTTTCCAGTTACAGACATTTCATCTAATGTCTTTTTCATATTACGCTCTCTAACGTATTTTCTAATAGCCTCTTTTAATCTAGCTTCCATTATTTTACTTTAGATTTAAGTTCTTTAATTAGCTCATAGGAAAGCATAATTGATGAAACTTGAGAATCTGATACAGTTTTACCCATTTTCATTTTCTCTAAAACAGAAATAGTTTCTGATAATTTAATAGTAGTAACTTTATCGTTTACCTTTCCTTTAATTGATTTTAATTCAGCAACAATTTTTGGAAGTTCTACGGAAACGTAATCTTTGAATTTTGTAGTATTTGTAATATTATTAATATATTCTTTTAATAAATTCTTTTGAGAATCATCTAAATTTGTATATTTTTTATTAAAAGTTTCTACTAGAATTTTGTAGGTTAGTAATCTAAGGTCTTTATCTTGCTGTTTATAGGATTCAATCAACTTTTTATCTTCAGTTGGTTGAACTTTTTGTGAGGGCTTAGATGTAATATTCTCAATTAAAGTAATTTTAGAATTAAAAATATCTTTAATATCATAATTAGTTTCTCTTTTAGATTCAAATACTTTGTATATAGAAGCTAATACTTTATAGTTAGAAATAGGTGATGATAAGAATTGTTCAATATCAAATTTTGCCGAAACTTCTTTTATAAGATTAAATTTCTCTTTTGATAATGCCAATTGATTTAATTTAGCATGTGCATCACATACAGTTTCCACCAATCTATCCGCTTTAGTTTCGGAGCTATACTTCTCTTTTAATAGTATATCATAAAGACGTAATTCTTTGTTTAACTCCGTATTTGGAGCAAAGAACTCTCTTACAATGTTTTTAGCGGTTTCTTTCTTATCGCCATTAAGAACTTCTAATGTTATTTGTCTTACTAAAAGCTCAAATAACACTCCAGTGTTCTTAAACTTGGAATGTTTAATTTTTTTCATTTAATTACCCTATATTTAATCTACCCTATAAACTAACACATATAAATATAAACAAATTTTTCTTTATTAAATTTTAGTGTCATCTAATAGGTTTTTTTCATCTAACATATCGGATTTTTCATTTAAAATCTTCTTTTTTGATGAAATTCCGTTTATATATTCTCTTGCTAATTTCTTAGCGTTTGCGTTTACATGCCTATCATCTCTCTTTCTTTCCTTATGATTTTCCTTATCTCCCAATGGGTCTCTACCATACGGATGTTTATCTTTACCATAAGTATTACCCTCTCTTGGCCTTCCAACTCCCCTATTTAATTCAATTTCAGTTTTTAATTTACTGATTTCTTCTTCCACATTTTGTGGTTGTGGTGGGTTAGCTGGGTCTTGTCCTTGCTGTTCAATTGAGTTGTGTCTGAAACGGTCTTTTAGGTCTAATATTACTTTTGCTCTTTCGATATCCACTTCATCCTGTGATAATCCAAAGATATTATGATA
>JACCDT011169862.1_pt1 | contig 10985 bp, 9 predicted proteins | sample 7446291 | NCBI WGS metagenome assembly JACCDT01 (sample SAMN15323446, study PRJNA562643) | freshwater metagenome | isolation source: river surface water | place: USA:Blue River Watershed | collected 2017-08-17 | reverse complement strand
CCTACTACATAAAAGCGTCACTCTTTGAAAGCTGTACTGATAATAGCTGCGCTAATATCTGTGAATCAGATTCTTCAAGCCAACTCTGCACCGAAATTGCGTGTGACGTAGAGAATGGTGATTCATGCTCATTGGATTTATATGAGTGAAAATAGCACTCCAAACATAAGCGACTTCTACACTTCAATAGAAGACGCCGTTTCTGTACTTAACAGCAACCTTTCTTTAAGAACTAGATTAGAGTCTGAGATTAAGTTAAAAGGATCAATTTCATCCCTGCTGCAAAAAAAACATATTGTCATGTTTAGACAGGTTGCCACGCCAATAAATGAGGTGATCAGGGTACATCACATAGCAAAGATGTATGATTTACCTTTCATGATAATTGAATATTCAGAGGACAAGTTTACTCCGTCAATAAATGTATACAAATACAATTTAGCTAAATTACCAATATATAACGGCGATGTTAACAAAATAAGTCAAAAAATTGTTCACAAGATTAACATTGTAGACTTTGCAAAAATGGAAGGGAAGACACTAAGTTCCGTTATGACACTCAATAAAGAGTACTTAGTAGATATTCATCACGAATTATTCGATGAAGTTATCCCGAATAACCACACAACTATTAGAATTGATGCATCTGATTGGCTTCTTACGTTCAGTGGTGCAAAAGATTACTACAAGATGTTCTTTAAGCTTTTCCTTTGTCACAATATATTAGCTGAAGTGTACTTAGAAGAAGGTAACGAGACTTCATTTACAAACAAAGTGATTGTTCCAATACTGCAAAATATCAAAAATGAATACGGTATTAAACCATTGATTTGGAATTACCTTGATGGTACACCACCCGAAATGAAGTATTATTGGGACTGTTATCCTAAGAAGGTTGGTGAATTACTTAATAGTAAGGGTTATTATTAGAATGTGACTGAGATATTAAACACTTGTTTAGAGTTAGCTGGTCCAGTAAGACCTCTTGCTCTTTACTCTCACTTATTGCCGATCTTTGTGAGTCTTACACTCGGGTATTTTGTATTTCGTAACTCAAAACGAAGTGCTGGTACAGTTCTCTTTGCAACATTTACAATATTGCTTTCATTATGGCTGGCTGGTGATTTGGTTACCTGGCACTCAGACAACTATTACTCAGTAGCGCTTTTTTGGAGCACACTCGACTACATAAACATTCTCTTTTACCTCGTGCTCGTATGTTTCTTCATCGTTCAGACATTCAAACTAAATCGTCTCCCTGGATACGCCAGCATAGGACTTATTCTTGTTTCCTTACCACCACTTTTACTTACTATGGCCGGACTATCAGTTGGTGAATTTGATGAAACGAATTGTGAGATGGCCGGTAACGACTTATTGGCACTCTATAAGCTAGGGGTTGAGTGGCTGTCGATTTTCTTAATACTCGTCGTTGGTACAGTTGTAGGTATTAAAAACAGAAAAGAGAAACGGGAGCGGAATCAGATTACCGTCCTCACGTTATCAAGTGCAGTTTTCTTGGCTATTTTCTCCAGCTCTGAGTACATTGCTACGCTCACTGATATTTACGAGATTACACTCTACGCACTTTTCTCTCTACCTATATTTCTCGTCATTGTAACGTTCAACATCATTGAGCAGGGCGCCTTCAAACTTCGCAACGATAGCTTTATTCTCGCAAAGCTACTCTTCTTTATCTTTATTCTCGTTGCCGTGTTCAATATTGTTCTTGCAGACGACTCACTTGAATTCCTCGTAACCGTAGCAAGCACCATCGTGACCACTGGCTTTGGCTTACTCTTGCTCCGCAGTGCACGTCGCGAAGTCGAACAACGCGAAGAAATCGAAAAGCTTGCCAAGGGGCTTGAGCGAGCAAATGCGCGTTTGCGCGAGCTTGATAAGCAGAAGTCAGAGTTCGTTTCGGTAGCATCGCACCAGCTCCGTAGCCCACTTGCAGCTATTCGAGGTTACGCATCGATGATTCTTGAGGGGAGTTACGGCAAACTTGATCCGAAGACCAAAGAGCCCATTGAGCGTATTGCTGAGTCGTCGAAGTTGATGACCGAGTCGGTCGAAGACTTCCTCAGCGTATCTCGTATCGAAGGCGGTAACATGAAGTACGAACTCTCAGACTTTAACCTCGCGGAGCTTGCTGAGCATATTACGGATGATCTTCGCCCTGAAGGTTTCAAGCACGGACTCTTACTCCTCTTTAAGTCTGACCTCACGACCAAGGGTATGGTGCATGCTGATAAAGGGAAGACTCAGCAGATTCTCCATAATCTCATCAATAACGCACTCAAGTACACTCAGAAGGGGACCGTCACCATCTTCGTCCACGATAATATCTACGCTAAGAAGGTGTATGTCGACATCATCGACACTGGTATCGGTATGAGTGAAGATACTATCGACAGTCTTTTTGAGAAGTTCACTCGTGCAAAGAATGCCAATTCAGTCAATATTAAGGGTACTGGTCTTGGACTCTTCGTCGCCCGCCAAATGGCTCGCGCGATGCATGGTGAGGTCACTGCTCACTCCGAAGGAGAAGGCAAAGGCTCCCGCTTCTGCTTTGAATTACCAGTGATTATGTAGCTGGCAACATGCTTGCATTATTTGAAAAGTGTGCTTTAATAAAAGAATCTTGTTCTTTGTCATGAGGCAAATGCTTTATGAGGGCAAGTAACGGAGGTGAAGCTATGACCAAATCCAAAGTCACCAAACAGCGCTCCGTCGAACCGCTTACGGAATCGACGAAGAAAGGGACTCGGATGGGGAGCAAGGGTCGCAAAACCCGACACTTCTGCGGGTGACCATATAGGGGTGGAGTTCTCTTGGGCTCCACCCCGTTCTAATAATCCCAAACAGGAGGTTAAGGTGAAACGAGTTCTCGCAATCTCGCATTTGAGTGAAGATGTCCAACTAGAGAGTGTTGAGGAACAATTAAAGCTTTCCAACACAAAGGTGATCAAACTTCTTACAAATAGTTTTAGATCACTCGACCTAGGACTTAAGTCAAGTGTTGACGGTGTGGAGTTATTTGTTGATGGAGTAAAATTTGTTCCAGACGTCGTATGGTACGCTACACATCCAAGAACTGATTCGCTATACTGCCGTGGCTACAGATTCCCTGGTGAACACAGATCTGCAGCGACACAGTTCATAGTGGATTTACACTATGCGCTGGACTCCAAAGTAAAATGGGTTCCTGGGAGCTTCGACTCCATAAGTCGAAGTGACTCAAAGCCTATCTTGTTACACCTAGCATCGAGCTGTGGACTTGAAATTCCAAACGTAACCATTAATGGCAATCTTGACGCCAAAACGAAAATTTTGGATGAGAGATTGTACAAGAAAAAGTTGGGATTTCCTACCGTTGTAAGTTTCGATAAAAGGAGTGGTGTTGAAGTAATCACAACAACAACAAACCACCTTGGAAACAGAAACGCCGGTAAAGAAGTGTGGCAATGGCAGTCTCCGGTCGAAAGTGTAGCTCATGTAAGATGTTGCCTAGTTGAAGATCAGTTATGGAGTGTAGTATGGCATAGAAAATCTCCGCTTAAACGCCTATACGACTATCGTTCGCAACAATATTGCGAAAACTGGCAGCAGTATATTCTGCCAAGTGAAGTGACAAGTTCTGTACTACGTCTCGCAGAGAGACTTCGGATTAAAATTGCATGTCCTGAGTTTTTGGTTACGTGTGATGGGACCCACGTCTTTATCGACATGAACCCCTGTGGAGACTGGGCAGGCTTCTTTAACGAAACGACGAACAGAGAGATTTCGAAGAGTATTTCACAACTGTTGCTCAAATGAGAGGAATTTTCCAAACGAAATGACTCGCCGATGTAGTTTTATCGGCGGGTCATTCTTTTATATAAATGTTGCTATTACTTTGATGTAATTCTCTGACAGCTCATGATGTGTATTTTCAATAATCCGAAACTCACCATGATACTTTTTTGCCAACTTTTTTGCCTCTCTAATAGCATACGGCCAATCCTCAGAACCAAATAGGAACACTGCGGGAGAGTTATGAATACTTTTTGGGATGCTGTGTTGATAAAAATCTTTAACTCTTCTTTTACCAAAATAAGCTTTTGCAGCTTCTGGCATCATCGACAGCTGTTCTTTATAAAAAGGAGAGATTGAACAAAAAATGATTTTTTCAAACCTTGTCTCTGCTGCAGACAATAGAGTGATGTAAGCTCCAAATGAAAAGCATACTACAGTTGTATTTTTAGTATCGATGACTGAAAGAACATGGCGCAACTCTGCTAACCAGTTACTTGGTACGTTGTAATTCCACTTAGGTACAAAATTTATAACATTGTACTTTTTATTGTACTGGTTTTTAATAGTTTTATATGCACTATCTGTAGCCGATTCGCCAAAACCAGGGATAATGAGGAGATTTTTGTTCATAATTATTTATACATTTTACAACACATAATATCAATACTTCACTCAAGTGAGATTAACGCCACAGGGCTGTTTATTAAAAAATTTATACCAAATACTCTCATAGATATTGTTAATTGTTGCAACCTTAACCGAATTAATAATAAATTTACATTGTTTTACAATAAATTTTATAGATCATCTAATTCACAAGCCTTGAAGCCAAGGATATCTTTATAACGGTTTTTGCCAAATAAAATAGGTATAAAATCCTCATCAGCTGTAACAAATTCAGACTTATCAGTAACGCCAATTATCTGATCTGACTTAATCAGATTAAAATTTTTAATATTATCTGAAAGATTAAATTCACCATTAAAATTTTTCTTGAATGCATCATAAACCTTATAGACCTGAGTCTGACCAAGAGAGCGCGGATTTGTATACGGATTAGACTTAATAATGCCAAAATGCTCCAATATACAACAAATATCGTACATAGTTGCCTGAAATACCAATCGACTATCGTCAAGGCCATACTCAAAAGCGAGGCCTATTCTCGCGTCCGAGATAAGAGCGTTCTGGCTTTTATATGTCATCACAAGTACCTTAGGAGGTCTAAACAACTTAATCAACCCAGCAGTCTTCTCATCATATTTAGTAACAATAATCATCGAGTCATTAGACAAATCAGTTGTATTAGTTGAATGTATATCAATCACTAAATCTGCGTCTGTAATCTTTTGATACAGCTCATATGCACGCCGTTCTTCATAGGTTCCATCAGCCTTTCCAGGGAATACACGATTTAAATCACTTTCGGTAAAAGGCACACAGAGTTCCTCTGCGCGGGGATTACCGACAATCAACTCAAGTTGATTGTTAGGAATATTAAGTTTCTGAAGTTCTGTAATTACTTTTAAACCAATTTTTTCATGTCCATGAGTGGCACCAACGACTATAATTTTCATGCTTATGTTGCAGTATACCTAATACATAAAATGACTCAATAGTTCTACCGACTTTCAATAAATATCTGAAGATTTGCTATTTGTAAGCGTTGTGATAGCGTATAAATAGCATTTTCAGCTACGGCAGCGCGGTGATGGTTCTTTACAGTTTGGCAACAGGGCCCTATTTATCATAATTAGCCACCCTCCATGAATCGTCACATCTCGTCGTCTTATTCGTTCCGAGCGCAGTTACTGCATCGGCTTGTTGCTAGCTGTATTATCCTCGCGTTGTTTTTAAGCCCTATTGAGGTACCGCTATCGGAATTAGTCGTTGCGCCGGAAACCACCCCCGACACCGCACTTGAGTCAAACCGTGAACTAGCAAATAACGACACAATCAAAGCGGATACGGCGGGGAATGTGACCTACACCCGCGGTGCGACTGAGCCCCAAGTAGCATTTGATGCGCCAGTCTACGACACTCCTATCAGCATCAAAGAAGTGTTACCGACCTCAAGTACGAGTCTCGATTTAGCAATAATGGAGCAAGCTAAGACGGTAGCCCTCATACCAAAACAACTGACAGCACGCGCACAAAATAACCACTCCGCAGCTCGTTTACTCGCCGCGGGTAAGACCGGCAGTGAGCTCGCCTCAGTGACACTCGATGCTGAAGGTAACATCGTTGCCACCTCAGACATTCACGGTAGTACCGAGACAGCTGAGTACAATAACAATGGCCAACCCCTCAAAATCACCGAAGGCGATGGTACAACCGTATACTATAAATATGATTCAGACGGACGTCTCCTCGGAGTAAGTCGTGAAGGGGAGAGCGCGATTGCAACCGCCAGCGGTATTTCTGGATTTGCCCAACGACTTGTAGCGCCATTGTTTGCACTCGCAGACGTCGCTGATGATACGGTCGGTTTTGACTATGAGGCAGACAGTATGACAACCGCCCAAAATAATGTGGGGGTAGTTACCTATGAGTACGACGAGTATGGTTTGGTAACACTCGAGACTCGCCTTGACGGTTCTCAGGTCGAGTATGAATACGATGAACTTGGTAACGTTGTCACCACCATCGAGGTGCCAGCTGAGACCAATAACAGTTTCTCACTGCGATCATTTCTTCGATTCAGTTATGCAAGTAATCCATTACTCCAAACTACCCAAGAGTTCAGCGACTATGATGACAACAGTCGTCTCCGTTCGTATCGAATTGCAGTAGTTAACGAATCACCGATACCAGACAACAGCGTCCCAACAATTGAAACATCAACCGATATCTCTCCAGCTCCGGGCGTGTCGACCACCACCGCTACAACCAGTCAAGCTATAACCACCGATACAACTACACCAGAGGCAGGTGCGAGTACTACCGTTGTGAGCACTCCAACAGACACCACATACTCGTCCACCTCAACACCAGAGGACACGTCAAATGTGCAAATTATCGAAGCGGTACTCGAAGAGATTATCAGCTACATTTCGGAGACAACTACGACAGTAGCGTACTGGTTTCAAGGCTTACTCCAGCGGTCATTTGCTGAGACAACAACCACCGCAGTGGACACTGAAACAGCACCTAGCGCAACCATTAATGCAGCTTCCAGTACACTCTATAGCATCAGCTTCAACTACGACGCTCACGGCAATATAGTGTCGAGCGAGACAAATACCGGTATAAAAACCACTCACGCCTACGACGCTATTTCAGACAGTCTAATTTCAACCGTGGTAACCACACCAAGTGGTCAGACCAGTAATCACAGTTACACCTCGGATAATTTTGCTCGGTTGCGGACCTACAACAACGATAGCTACACGTATAACGAGGCAGGGATATTGATCGCTACCCGTGATAGTAGTTACTCGTATGACACGAACGGCAACCGTTCTGAGACAAGTGGTCGTAACGCGGCAACCTATACGTACAACGGCAACCGTTTACTCTCCACAACGTATGCCGACGGACGGAGTGTTCATTACGAATATGACAACCGCGGAGCGGTAGTACGCATCGTCGACAGTAGTGAAGGAACAACCAACTTCACCTATAACCTAGCTGGCGCCATCAGCACCATTACGCATGGCACAACGGTAATTAGCTACGAATACGACGCCCTCAACCGCAGAACAAGTCGCGCCACTGCAGATGGCATCATCAACTACCACTACAACAGTGGACAGCTCAAGCGTGTAACGAATGAAGCTGGTGTAACCATACGAGAATACTTCTATACACCAAGCGGACTACTGACCGCAGTGCAAGTAGACGGAACAATCTATCACACCATCACCAACTACAACCGAAGCCTCCTTGGTCTCATTGACACCTCAACCGGACAGCTGTATGAGACCACGTATGACGCGTGGGGTAATATCATGAGTAACAACTTGCCAGTTACGCTCGATATTGGGTATATCGGTGCCTTTGTTGAACCGTCGCTCGGATACAGTATTCTTGGTCCCCGTGTCTACGACCCCGAAATTGGACGCTTCCTCTCTAAAGACCCGCTCCCCGGCGCACAACTTGACCTCTTGAGTCAGAACGAGTACATCTATGCCAAAAACGACCCCGTAAATCAGTATGATCCAAGTGGGCACGCCAGTGAACTGGCAGCTAAAAGCACATCTCCAAAGCGTTCACTCATCGAAACCAACAATGCAATTGAGGTACTACAAGCGGAATTGAAAGACGCTGAAGCAACCCTCTTCATAACCGACTCAACCGACACCGAAGCTTATAGTCTCGCTCAACTCGATGTTACCAACCTGGAGAATGCTCTCAGTGAACTCTATGCTATCAAAGCAGATACTGAGGCCACAATCGCCAAGAATGAAGCTGATACAGTGACTACACCAGAACCAGCACCGGTTGCAGTCAATACGATACACTGGGGCGTGGGAGAGGTATCTGCAAGCAGCACTGATACTGGCAGTACTCTACCAACAGAGGAAAGCTCCACTTCAACAGCATCAACAACCACAGTCACGATAGAATCTCATAGTTCAACCACCAGCCCGGAGACACTGGAACAAAGCGCATCAGAAGTCGAAGAAGTAGAGATACCAACCGTACCCCTCGATACCCCTACACCAGCCAACGAAACCACCCCAGCCCTTCCCGTAACAGTATCATTTGGCAAGACCAGTGGCATTAGTGGCTTTATTAGTACCATTACGGGAGAGCAACTCTTGAAAGCTGAAGCCAAGAAAAAGAAATCAAAAGCCAAGAAGGCAAAGAAGGATAAGAAAAAAGCCTCGGCTACAGCAAAATCGAAGAAGGAATCAAAAGCTACTCAACTATCTTCACTCAAAAAGAAGCTCAGCAGTCTGCAAAGTAAGCTCACAGCTACCCAGAACAAAAACGCTAAGCGAAAGATTACCAAGCGTGAGCTCGAGAGAATTAACCGAGAGGTACAAACAGTTGCCGTCAGTGTCCTCTCACTACGTGTCGATGACCTCATCCGTCAACGTGACGCTGCCAACGAAGCCAATGCCGAACGAGCTCGGCAACAAGCACTGGCTACAGCAGCGAACAATCTTAACACCAATACCAACACTCAAATAAAAGCCATTACCGTCACTCCAGCCGCTCCGGCCGTGTCGGCAGTGTTTGGACCAACCGAACTTCCACAAAGCGCCGGGGTACAAGCACCTCGACTCACATTTGAACAACCGACCGTCCCATGGTGGAAAACCGCTACCTCAGTAGCAGTATCACTCGTACCAGTAGTTGGTGAGTTCTATGATGGATGGACAATCTATGCCCAAAAAGACCCAATCACCGGCGAACGACTCACCCTCCTTGGTAACGCGTTTACAGTCATTGGGCTTGGGACCATTGCAGGGTCTGGTAAAGCGGCTCGAGAGATTGGGGAGCGTGCAATTCGAGAGATTGCGACCAGTCGAGGGATAGACTACGACTTAGTGAACAACGCCGCCGAAGAAGTAATCAAAGAAGTAGACCTAGTCGCACTCGCTGCAAAAGGTAAAAGTGGATACGATGAACTGATTACGAAGATAAGTGAGCGAGCAGCCAAGAAAAATGCCGACTTCATGGCAAAAGGGACAGTATCTGCTGCCACTATTGCCAAGTTCCAGGATAGAATTGACCGAGACAGGATTGTACATATTCTAGACGGTGAATTTGATGCTGACTATAATATAATGACAGGTGGTCACAGATATGGTCAAGCTGTGCGCAAGGCTAGAGAAGGAAAATTCTTCAACACTAAACATACTGAATTCCCTGAGAGCTGGTCCGACGATAAGATTTTAGAAAATGCACTTCTAGTATTAAAATCTACAGACTCTGAAAAATATGTACAACCTGACGGAAAGATTCGTTACGATTTGGTTATAGATTCAACTAATGTCAGAACTGTATTTGATCCTGTATCACAAAAAGTTATTACCGCATTCCCACTTAATTGATACATATGGAAAATAGAACCGAGAGAATGGGGTATCTTATTGAAAAGCACATGTCGAATCCTAAAGATAGAGATATGTTTTTGAGTGATTTAGACTACGGCGAAGAAGAGATTCCATTCTCAAATCTCTGTGCAGTTATACGGCAGAAAAAATATGTTCTTACCCCAGAAGACAAAGTTCTCATTGATGAGATAGGTGAGAGTTTATGGAACAGCAACTTCTACCATCGATACTCTATGAGTACGAAATATTGGTACGACGTAATCGGCAAGCCTCCATACGACAATGCGTCTGATAAGCGACGCCTCATTCGATTTGATGGACGCTACACTCCACAACTTCAAGAGTACGACCGATGCACATTCAAGGTAATTGAGCACGAACCTAACTGGTATATTACAGAGCTTCCGTTAGCAAAGGATACTCTGGAACAGCTCGCAGTAGACAGCGAGGGGAGAGCTAAGTATGAGTTACTCCCTTTACTTAAACGAGATCTGCCAGCTGATGAGTATGAGGTGATGATGTAGACATCATAAATTACTCAGTCTGAATTATGGCAAAAACTAACAAAAAAATTATAATCTCAACACTTAACATCCCTTTACAAGCGTTCGGTTTAGATAAGTTAGAAAAACAGATCAATCTGACCGAACTCAATCTCGTGATTGAAAAACTAAATCATGGTCAAGAGTTAAGTCAAAATGACTACATTCTCTTAACTGATGCTTTTGCAATAAGCTGCGCAATTGCTGAGGAAATCGAATACCAAACCTTAACAGGTTTTTCATGGAATGAGGCTATGGAACAACTTGGCATTTGCAAAATGCTCAGCATTAAAATTGAGTAATTTAATTCACTCTGTTAAGACAGTAAAGTTAAAACTGTGTTTGACCCCGCATCCCAAAAGTTATTGAATTACTGAATAAAATAAGCATGACTACACTTGAAGAGTCAATTAAAAAAATGCTTGTATATTATGATCCCCGGGAACTGATACGATCCGGCGCGCCCGCAGACGAGTATGATTCGTGTATGACAAAAGTCGTTACTCTAGTTACATCGTACAACATTGATATTGGAAATATAGTTAACAAGTTTTCTGGCTATATCTCAACAACCGCACCATATCGAGTTACCCAATATAAATCTTACAACCATGGACCATATTGATTATGAAAAGTT
>JACCDT011700803.1_pt1 | contig 10986 bp, 17 predicted proteins | sample 7446291 | NCBI WGS metagenome assembly JACCDT01 (sample SAMN15323446, study PRJNA562643) | freshwater metagenome | isolation source: river surface water | place: USA:Blue River Watershed | collected 2017-08-17 | reverse complement strand
TTCCAGACCGGCGATGAGATGCTGCGGGCACTGGCCGGCATGCAGCTTCGCGAAGAGGCTATCCGACGCCGCGTGCGCCAGCGCATCGAGGCCGAGGAGCCGCTTGCCGACCCGAAGAAGATGCGGCAGGCCGTCGAGGCCGCGACGCACGGTAGGGCTGCTGCAAGGCTCGCCAGCACGATCCTGCGGGCCATGCTCAACAACACGCGGAGCACGGCCGAACTCGAAGCAGCGGCCCAGCAGGCGGCCAAGGCGGTGCTGGCGCGGACGCCGGTTGGGCAGATCAGCGTGCGCGGCTTCTCGCAGGCCGAGCTGCGTGCCGGCAAGGCGGCGCGCGAGGCGTTGAAGTCTGGCAAGGTGGACGAGGCGATCGAGGCGCAGCGGAAGCACCTGTTGCAGCACTACCTGACCCGGTTCGCCGTCGACATCGAGAAGGAGTTGGACAAGTTCAACGACACCGTGGGCGGCTCCTACATGAAGCCGGACGCCGACATCCTCAAGGCGAAGCGCGACCTGGACCGCGTGCAGGCCATCCGGTCGATCCTGGGCAAGTACGAGTTCATCGGCAAGGCAAGAGCGGAAGCGGCCGACGCCTACCTCGGCACCATGGCCGAGCGCAATCCCACCGGGCACAAGGAGCTTGCGAGCCGCGTCGTGGCGGCGACCGCCGGCGCGAAGTCGTGGCGTGGCGTCCCGCTGGATCGCTGGCGGCAGGTGATCGAGGAGACGGCGCAGCTGTGGCACGAGAGCAAGCGCACCGAGCAGATCCGCATTGCCGGCGTCATGCGCCAGCGGGCCGACGTGCAGGCCGAGCTTGAAGGGGCGCTGATCGACGCCTACGGCGACCCGAAGGCGACGCCCCCGCAGCAGACCACGACCGATTGGGACCCGGCCACTTGGCTGTCTTCGTTGCAGCGGCTGGAGTCGCTCGCGCTTGCGCTGGACGGCGGCAAGGTGGGCGGCCCGTGGCAACGCTACGTCTACCGCACGCTCAAGGAGCCGATGACGGCACTGGCCAGCGAGAAGGCGGTTGAGCGCGAGTGGTATCGCGACCAACTGGAGAAGCACGGAGACCTTGCGGGGCCGGCCTACAGCGGCAAGAAGTGGCTGGGCGACACGTTCAGCACGTTCGAGAACCGCGCGGCCATCGTCGGGATGCTCTACAACATGGGCACTGACGGCAACTTCCGCAACATGGCCGTGGGCAACGGCTGGGCGTGGCAGAAGGATGGCGAGCTGTACGCGCACGACGGGCGGCCGTTCATAGTCGCGTTTCAGGAGATGCTGCGCGACATGGTGGAGCGGGGCTATCTGCGCAAGGAAGACTTCGACTTGGCGCAGGCCGCGTGGGACCACATCGCCGATCGGCTCAAGGGACGGTTGTTCGACACGTCCCGCGAGGTGTGGGGTTTCTACCCGAAGGAGGTGGAGGCAATGCCGTTCGACACCCCGTTCGGCAAGTACCCCGGCGGCTACTTCCCGTCGAAGGTGGACAAGGCCAACAGCAACGTGGGCAACCGCGCCAAGCTGGACGCCGTGGGCGAGATGCGGAGCAACTTCGTCGACAACCACGCCAGCGTGCCGCGAGGCGTGACGATCGCGCGCCAAACCGGGGCGAAGCAGCCGCGCGTGCTCAACGTGCGCGTGCTGTGGGACCACATCGAAGAGACGTTGAACATCATCCACCTTGCCGCGCCGCTGACCGACGTGGCGGGCCTGTTCCGCACCGGGACACTGCAAGAGTCGCTGCGATCCGCCGACCGGCACGCACTCGACTACGTGATCTTCCCGGCCATCGACCGCGTGGCGGCCGGCACCGTCGTGGCGCCGTCCGATCGCGGGCTGCTCAAGTTCGTCAACTGGGCCAAGCAGGCGGCCAGCGTCCAGTTCCTGGGGCTCAACCCGAGGAACGCAGCGCAGCAGATCACGGGCCTGAGCAACGCGGCGCTCTACAGCAGCTTGCCGGGGGTGTGGTCGGCGTTCTGGAAGTTCTGGCGCAACCCCGCCAAGAACGTGGACCAGATCGAGAGGATGAGCGAGGCGATGCGCGTGCGCTGGAGCGACGAGATGCAGGCGCTGTCGCAGGACATTCGGCAGATGCTTGACCCGTCCACGCTGGCGAAGGTGCAGAACCTTGCGGGCAAGTACGCGTTCGTGATGCAGCGGTATGCGCAGATGGCCACGGACGCGATCGCGTGGAGCGCGGCGTTCGAGCACCATCTGCCCAACGTAGGCGAGGCCGAGGCGGTGGCGCGAGCCGACCAGGCGGTGCGCCTGAGCCAAGGCGAGAAGACGCCGCTGGACATCCCGCGCGTGCTGGCGGGGAACGCGGTGGCGCAGCTGTTCACGCAGTTCGGCGACTACCCGAACGTAGTCCTGAACTCCGTTGTGAGTCCGCCCGACGGTCGGCGGTTCGCGGCGGTCATGCTGGCCCTGATGGCTCCCACGCTGGCGTCGTCCCTAATCGCGTTCGCGTTTGCCGGCGGCCGGCTGGGCAAGGGGGCGCGCGACGACGACGACGACACGCCGGAGGAGGTCATCGCGAAGCTGATCGGCGATCAGGTGAAGGGCGCGTTCTCCATGATCCCGGCGGCTGGCGGCTTCGTGGGGCCGACCGTCATCGGACTGGTTGACGCGTTGGCCGAGAAGGCGTTCGGCGAAGAGACGCCGAAGCTCGGCGGTGAGACGACGTTGCGCAACTCGCCTTTCGCCGCGCAATCGGTGTTCGAGACGATCCAGCGCGTGATGGCCGGCAACGCGAGCCCGCGCGACTGGGCCGCTTTCACGTCGATGGCGACCAAGCTGCCCCTGATGCCGTTCGGCAACGTGTTCAACTACCTCAAGCGCGTCGATGAGGGCAAGTCGCGGCCTTCTGGCGACCTCGACTACGTGCGCGGTCTGCTGATGGGCCGCTAGGGCAGCACGAGCGCCCCGCCGTCCTGGCTCTGCCCTGACTCGTCCACGACGCCGACGCCCGTTGCGTCTCCTGGCACCCACACGCGAACGCACGGCTCCTCAGCGCTGACTTGCGTTTCGTACTTGTCCTGCGTGCCGGGGAACGAGATCACGAGCGTCTGCACGGCGATGGTTCCGTTCGGGCCTGAGGCGCGGAGGGCGGCGACGGCCGCGCAGATGCGGTCGCGAAGCTGCATGCACGCCATGGGGTTGTCGCCGCCGCTCTGCACGAGCTGTAGCGCGTCCTCGAACGTGTAGTCCTTGACGCGGTGACCGGCGAGCACCCCGCGACACGTCCACGCGGCGCCTATCAGGCACCACGCGATCAACAGAATGCGCCCGCGCGGGATGCGTGCGGGCTGGTTGTTCTTCTTCGCGGGGCTCATGGGTGCACACAATACAAGAAAGGCTGGAAAAGTGGTTGACAAAGCGCAGACGTGCTGCCATCGTCCCCCTCGTCAAGCCTTGAGGACCGCATGCAACAGCAACCGCAAAACCGCCCTGACGGGTCACTCCGTCGGGGCAATCAGTGCAGCGGACCGCGCGACGCCATGGCCATGGTCGCGCCGCATCGGCATCCTCGGCTTGACACCCGGAACACCGCTGCACTGATCCGTCGCCCCGTCAGCCATGCGCGGGGCGGCGTCTTTCTTCTCTTCTGCGCCGAAAGCACCGGAACCTCTGCTTTTGCTGCGCTGCCCGTCGCCGCCTGCTCTGACCAGCTGGGCGCCGGGACGTTCTTCGCGCGCCACGTCACCATCGCCGGGCGGTCGGCTGGCGGGATCGTCGGCGGGTTCGAGTCCTGCGGCGCGCGTCTTTCACGTGGTGCGTCGAGTGCCGCGAGCGAGCAAGCCGGCCATGCCGAACTCGTTCGCGCGGGGTGCGAATCCCCGGCGCTACACCAATGGGAGTGGCCTGTTGGCCCGCTCGCCGGCAGCGCCCCGAAAGGGGAAGCCGGCACCTTCTTCGGGTCGGTGGCCGACAGGGAAAGGCACCGCGCTGTAAACGCGGCGGCTCTGCCTAGCGGTGGTTCGATTCCACCCCGACCCACCACATTCGCTCGGCGTGTCGCCGGGCACCATCTGGCCGGTGTGGGTGTTGTCGTAGCTGACGACGCTCAGGGCATCGGTCGGATGGCGGGTGCCGGGTTCAGAGGTGGGCACGGCATCCATTCTCACACGGCGCAGGCAACCCGACGCGCGGAAGGCGAGAGCCGTGCGTCGGTGTCGGGCAACGAGGGCCTGTCCTGCCTGCGCCATCTCACACGCGACCGTTAGGAGCACATGAAAAAGCAGTGGCGAACCGTGATGGCGTGGAACACGCGCCGCATCCTCATCGAAGTCATCCAAGGGACGAGCGACGACGCGCTGGCGTTGGCGACCCGTCTCGGTGGCAAGCTCAAGCACAAGTCGGACGACCCGCGCTGGCAGACGTGGGTGGGCAAATCCGAGGTCGACTACTGCGGCTACAAGATGGACGCCTGCACCATCAAGGTGGGTGAGTCGTGACCGCCCCGCTCCCCGACCGGATCGCGGCGGCGATCGACAACTACCGAGCCCGGTGCCGCACGCTGGACGAGGCCGACTGCTACGGCAGCATGGACCGCGCCAGCTACGACGAACAGCGGAAGGGCGTGCTGGATGCTCGCGACGCTCTCAACGCCGCCATCGCCGAGGTCGTGGCCGAGCGCGACGCCGAGCGTGCTCGCGCGGACGGGCTCGCGGATGAACTGGCCATAGCCAACGATCTGATCGCATCGGCTCGCCATGACGTTGGCGAGCGTTCGTTCCTTGAGGACGCGCAGAGGATTCTTCAAGGATGCGTCGCGCCCTACTCGTGCGAGCAGATGAAGGCAGTTGCTGACGCCTTGCGCCAGTGGCGGGACAAGTGGGCGATCTTGCTGGAGACGGTAGTGCGATCGAATGAGGAGCGCGACAAGGCTCTGGCCGACCTCGCAGCGGCCCTTGCCGACCGAAGCATCCGTGATGCGGAAGCGGACGGCCGGCGCATCGAACGCATGAGTGCCGACCTCGCAGCGGCGCAGGCCAAGCTGGCTGAGGTCGAGAAGGAACGCGCCTACTACAAGCTCGTGTCGGAAGGGTGGTCCGAGGACGATGCGCGCGGAGAGGTGTGGCCAGCCGCCGCCGAGCAAGGGGGTGCGCCGTGAAGGACCGCAACCAACTGCTGCTCGACTTCGCCAGCGACTGGACGCTCGACGGCGACTTGCTGCGGTGCCGCGCCTGCAAGCGCGCGCATATCGCCTCGCGCCAAGACGAGGACTTCGTTCACCGCAGCGACTGCGAGAAGAACCGCACTGGCGGGCGGCCGTGGACCGTCCTGCAATCCATCCTGCTGACGATGCCGTCGGGCCAGTCGGTGATGGATCTACTCGCCGCCGCGACCGCGCAGCGCGACGAGCTGCTGCGGGCGGCAGTTGCTTGGAAGGCGGCGGACGAAGCTGCATCGAATGCGTGGGAGGACTACCAGGACCCCTTCGGCCTCAGGACGAACGGCGGCATAGAACCAGAGCCAGACCTCGCATCTGTCTACAGAGAGTCCAACAGTCTCGCCGCTGCTGCACTGGACGCTCTGCGTCAAGCCATCGCCCGCGCGCAGTCCGGGCAGCCGGCGCAGGGCGCCATCGCCGCCGCCGAGCAAGGGGGTGCGTGATGCAAGCCAAGGAGAAGCCTTATGCCGGGCCAGTGTTGCCGCCGGCCAACATCGTGCATCTGTCCGATCGGTTGTTCGGAGCCTTCGTCGCGTGCGGCATCACGATCACCGACCGGGTGAAGAGGACACAGCGCGTGCGAGACGTGACGTGCCTCGATTGCCACGCGATCAGCGAGGCTGGGCGCAAGGCCGCCGAGCAAGGGGGTGCGTGAATGGACTTCTTCAACGGCATCTGCTGTTGCGCGAAGTGCAACCGTCGCGTGTGCGACGAGATCAACAAGCGCGACGCCCAACTCGCCGCCGCGAACGCGCAGCGCGACGAGCTGCTGCGGGCGGCGATTAAGGTGTCTAACACGTCGCCACGCACGAGTAGCAGCAACGAGCGCGACCTCGACCACTACGACGCATGCACCGAGCTGGGCATCGTCATCGAACGCATCGCCCGCGCGCAGTCCGGGCAGCCGGATCCCGTGCAGCAACCGTCTACGGATGACGTGGCGATCCAAGGCGGAGAGTGCGCCTTCTTCGACGAGCTTCCGAAGGGGCCTTCGATTGGTCGGTTCTCGGATTCGGAACGCGCCGAACTCGACGATTTGAAGCGCAAGGCATTCAAGGCAGGTGAGTCGTGATGCACCGATTCCTTTGCTGGCTGTCGTCGCGTTGGCGTTCCAAGTGCCGGGCGAGCGACTGCATGTTCCTATGGCCTGCCATCGCCAAGCGCGCGGCTTCGTTCGAGCAGTTCATCGACGCGGCGACGACGCACATGGTCATCGACCCAGCTTGGCATGGCCATGAGCACGAGTGGGCTGGTCCTAACTCTCCAGTGACGCCTTGGGAGTGGTGGCGGAAGAACGGGCAGCCGGCGCACCGTGACGAATGCGCGTGCGAGGACTGCCTACAGCGTGACGACGAGCAGCCGGCGAGCGGGGGAGGTGCGCCATGAAGAAGCCTGGACGCCGAGTGTGGGGCTACATCGTGGACGGCCCGAACGGGCTTGACTGGTTCGTCACAGCAGACGAGGAGCGGGCCAAGGAGTTGAGCGCGATGTTTCGCGATCGAGGAGAGGAGCCGCTGCTTCCACTTCGTCTGGTTGGTCGAAGCGAAAGAGCGAGGAAGGCCGTGCGGACCAAGCTCAAGGCGAGCGGGGGAGGACAGCCGTGAGCATCCACATCGAAGTCACCGAGGAGATGCTGGCCAAGGCAATCGAGAACGCTGTGCAGTGGCACGTCCAGCAGGCGTTGCGCGGCCTCCTCGACTGCGATGATGCGCGCGACAAGGCCCGCAAGATCTTCTGGCGTGTCGTCTGGCGCACGCACAACGCCACGGCCGCGCGCCTTGGCCGTGAGGCCGCCGAGAAGGCGAGCGGGGGAGGTGCGCAGTGACCAAGAACCTCAGCGAGGAGCGGATCAAGTCCGCTCGCAAAGCGCACGTCTGCAACTGGTGCAACGAACCCATCGAGGTCGGAACCAGCTACGTGCGCCAACGCAACGTGGACGGCAACGACGCGTGGACCGTGCGCTTGCATCCCGAGTGCGACGAAGCGTTCGGCACCCTCGACCACTTCGAGCAGGAGGAGTCGATGGTCTACGGCCAGACTTACACGCGCGGATGCACCTGCGAGTACGGCGACGTGTTCTGCGACCGCACCGAGCGGTGCCTTGGGGGCGCGCAGTGACCCGCGAGCCCATCTACTTCCGCAAGCAGGGCCGCCGCTACGTCCCCGTGCTCGACTGGCAGCAGCCTTTCGAGCCGGCGGATGGCGTGTGGCTCGTCGTCACCGACAGCACCGGCCGCAGCATGTCGCGCGCGTTCCGCCTTGGCGACGTGCCCGACGTGATGACGGGGGCGGCGTTTGCTCGGCACCGCGACCTGATCGCGACGACGCTGAACAACACGTACGACAAGCACAAGAACGGCGTCAGTGCGCGCGATCTGGCCGAGGCCATCGTGCTGGCTGTCGCGGCGGCTGAGTCGAAGGGCGGGAAGCCGTGATCCGCCGCTCTCTGCCCATGCACTGGCGCCACCGCGGCGAGATCGCATGCGGAGCAGCTTTCAGCCGGTCGCAGCACGAGCGCCGCACGACGACGGACGAACGCAAGGTGACGTGCCCGAAGTGCATCGCGATCCAGTTCGCGATGGTCGGCGCGTGGCGAGAGCTGTCGCTGCACGACGACGACATCGTGCATTCGGTGCAGGAGGCATTGGCCGCGCTCCCCCGCCGTGGGTGGGACGCGACGACGATCAAGGCGGCATACGAGAGGGCGAGGCGATGAGGCGAGAGACAAGGCACACGGTGTTCCTGACGCTGCTGGCGGTGGCGCTGGTTGTCATCACCTACGTCATGGCGATGTGGGTGGAGCAGCAGCGCGCGTCGATTTGGGCCGAGGAGATGCGCAAGGCCGGCGTGCCGGCTGGGTCGGTGCCGCGATGAGAGTCTACTGCCCTGTGTGCCGTAGCGACGCCAACGTCGAGCAGACGTGCGTTGCGATCTTGTCCGGCCGCGACACGAACCGGACGAGATGTCGGCGCTGTGGCGCTCGCGGCACGGTGGCCGACTGGGAGGAAGCCGCAGGGCGCTCGGACATCGCCAAGTGCGCCGGCAACGGCTGCCCGATCCGCGAGTCCTGCGACCGCTTCGTGCGGCCTGCGGTGGATCGCCAGACGTGGCTGGAGCCGACGTGGGCCGAGGTGCCTCCAACCACCGAGGGACTGCTTGCCCACCTCAAGATCAACCGGTGGTACGTCTGCAACGACCGATTGGCCATCGAGGTCAAAGCGCACGGCGGGGCGGTTGAAGAAGGGGACGGGGCGTAGCTCAGTAGTTGACACGCGCTCAGGACTGAGCTACACTGAGCGTCCATGAGCACTGGATTCGTCAAGCTGTACGGCAGCATCATCCACTCGTCCATCTGGAACGAGCCGGACAACGTGCGGTTGGTGTGGGTGACCATGCTGGCCATGAGCACGTACCACGGGATCGTCGAGGCCAGCGTCGGCGGCATCGCTCACGCGGCCCGCGTGTCGAAGGAGGCGTGCGAGGACGCGCTGCGGCGCTTGCAGTCGCCCGATCCCGACAGCCGTGACGGGACAACCGGGGAGCGCATTCGCCGCATCGAAGGCGGCTGGGAGATCATTAACCACGGTCGCTACAGGGACATGCGAACGCATCGTCAGGTCAAGCAGGCCGAGTACCAGCGGCGCTACGAGTCCAAGCTCAAGGGTGCTCAGGCTGAGCAAACTGAGAAACCTGAGCATCAGATGATGCTCAGTCCTTCTTTATCTCTATCTTCTTCTCCTTCTGAATCTCCATCTGACTCAGAAGGGAGAGAGCGCGAGAGAGGGAAGTTGCCGCCGAAGCCGGACGACGTGCCCGACGACCTGTGGCGCGAGTGGGTGGCCTTCCGCCGTGGCAAGCGTGCGACCGTGACGCAGCGCGTGCTCAACTCGACCCGCAAGACGGCGAAGGAGGCCGGCATGTCCATGGCCGAGGCGTTCACCTACTGGATCGCCAACGGCCAGACGGGGTTCTTCCCGCCGAAGAACGCCAAGGGTGGTCGCCAAGGTGGGTTCGACCGGTGGGGCAAGTGGCAAGGCGTCCCGGGCGACACCAAGCCCGAGGACTACTCCCAGCCGATCACCGAGGACAACGATCCGTTCTGCGAACATCCGGCCAACCTCATGAAGCGCGAGAATGCCCAACGCGCCTCGAAAGGACTACCCCCGCTGTCTGGAATGGACGAGCTGAAGATCCTCTATCCTGAAGCCTTCTAGGGCCCTTAAAACGATGACTGACACGAAGTCGAAGGTCTTTTCGCTGGTCCACCAGGACCGGCTGCCCATTCCTGAGATCGCCGAGATGCTCGGACTGACCGAGGATCAGGTGCTCGCCATGGCCAAGTCGGAGGGGGTGGCGCGGTCGAAGTCGGGCACGGTCCCGCTGACCAGCCTGATCCCAGACCGGGGCCACACCGTCACCGGCCGGCAGCCAAGGACGTGCGACGAGCACGGGCCGTACGAGTCCCAGCAGTGGACGCTCAACAATGCGCCGGAGCGTATGCCGGTGGCCATGCGGTCCTTCTGGAGCCAGTGCCCGGAGTGCAACCGCATCGGGGAGGCCGAGGTTGCCCGCCGCACCGCCGAGATCCGCAATCGCAAGGCGAACGTGGACGCCATGCGCAAGGAGGCGTTGCGGGCATCCGGCATCCCAGAGCGGTTCCTCGACTGCGACGTGTGGCACTGGCAGCGCGGCATGGACAAGCAGCGCGAGGTGTGGGAGACGGTCAAGTCGTACTGCATCCGCATCGAGGATGTGATCCAGCACGGGCGATGCCTTGTCCTGTTCGGGTCGTCCGGCACCGGCAAGACCCACCTCGCTTGCGGCATCGTCCGGCACGTCGTCGAGAAGGGTGGCACGGCCAAGTACCTGACCATCCAAGACGCCATCGGGCTGATCCGCTCGACCTACAACAAGGGGGCTGAGCAGACCGAGGACGAGATGCTGGCCGCCATCTGCAACGTGGACATGCTGGTGCTGGACGAGATCGGCCGGCAATCCGACAGCGCGCACGAGCGCGAGAGCATGTTCCGCATCCTGAACCGGCGCTACTCGGACCTTCGCCCGACCATCCTCGTCTCCAACCTGGAGCGCGTGGGGCTGTTCAAGTTCCTTGGGCAAGCCCTGTGCGACCGGCTCATGGAAGCTGGCGGGCGGTTCCTGTCGTTCGATTGGGCGAGCCAGCGGAGTAGGCGCGTATCTGACTCTGGAGGTGAAGAATGAGACATCGACGATTCTGCCGAGAAGGCCACGACCTGAACGCACTGAACGCACGGCACTGGAACGGAGGCTGCAAAATATGCGAGCCGGCCCCGACGCATTGCAAGAAGGGCCACGACATCACCGGCAGGGGTGCTGCTGGATTCCACATTCGTCCCGATGGGCGGGTCCGCATGGTGTGCAACGAGTGCGCTCAGATCTACCGTCTGGGTAGGAAGTCTAGGCGCGAGCACTGCCCCAAAGGCCACGTCGTCAACGTCCCCGGCACGACGCACGCCGACGGCAGTTGCAAGCGTTGCCGTCAGGAGCGCAAGGCAGCCGAGGCACTGAACGGCAAGCCCATCAAGCGGACGGTCAAGCAGGACCGTGAGGACATCGGGAGGACGCGCGAGATGTTGGCCGTTGCCGAAAAGCTCAACCGCAACCCGATGCCGTGGGAGCGCGAGCAGCTGGAGGCGGAGTATCAGCAGCTGCTGAGGGGAAGCGCATGACGCCGCGCCTTCCGATCGGCACCTCCGTCGCGTTCACGGTCCCGCACCCCGTCGCTTCGTCGAAGAACAGGAAGCGCATCTTCGCCCGTCCCGGCA
>JACCDT010255987.1_pt1 | contig 10989 bp, 20 predicted proteins | sample 7446291 | NCBI WGS metagenome assembly JACCDT01 (sample SAMN15323446, study PRJNA562643) | freshwater metagenome | isolation source: river surface water | place: USA:Blue River Watershed | collected 2017-08-17 | reverse complement strand
GGCTGTTGCGGCCACCGAGGCGGGCGGCCTCGATGGGGTCGGACAGCCCGCGGTGTCGGTCCCAGGTGCCGCTGGTCACGACGGCGCCGCACCGGCAGAGCACGGGCGCCTCGGACATCGGGCGGCCCTGCTCGGCGGTCTGCTGGAAGCGCACCTCCTCGATGACGTGGACAGCCGCGCGGCGGGGGGCGTTGACGATGTTGACGGTCACGATCGGGCCTCCAGCACCCGGGCGCGCTTGGCCAGGGACCGGGCGCACTGGCGGCAGCCGGGGGCGTCGCCGGGTGGCAGGCCACACGGGGCGCCGCAGCAGATCGAGCGACCGGAGACGATGGTGTGCGCCGGGCCCGAGAGGGTGGCGCGGGCGGTGGTCATACGGGCACCTCGGCGTACTGGGCGGCCACCACGAGGCGGCGCTGGTCCTGGGCGGTCAGGGTCCGGAAGCGCTCGACGCCGATGTCTCGCCAGCCTCCGCGGTCGGACCACTCGGCCTGCCGGTGGAAGGTGTCGAGCATCGCGGCGAGGTCGGCGCGGCTCCACTCCTCCCAGGCGCAGGGCCGGGGGTGGGCCTTGCTGTCACCGTCGATGCGGGCGATGAGGCAGAGCGCCACGGCGACCGCGGACGGCGGGTCGAGCACCAGCCCGTTGGGGTTGAGGTTAGGCGCGGTCATCGGGCGCCCTCGATGCGCCGGTCGGGGGCCTTGATCTCGACCAGCGCTCCATCCTCGGCGAGCCTCGACACCACGGGCCAGTAGCCCGATGCGGCGAGCTCGGCCGGGGACAGGTTCGAGGATGCGATGGTCGGCAGCATCGCCTCGTACCGGGCGTTGACCAGGGTGTAGACGAGCTCGCCCGTCCAGTCGCTGATCTTCTCCCGGCCCAGGTCGTCGAGCACCAGCAGGGCAGGCCAGGTGCGCAGCCGGATGGCCCGGTCCGACGCGGCATGGAGGTCGGTGCCCATCTCGGTGCGGAGGTCCGCCACGAGCTCGGGGACGCTGCACCACTCGGGGGACAGCATCGGCGGGACGGGCCGGAACCCGGCGATCGCGGCGTGCCGGGCCTCCATCCATTCGGCGACGGTGCGGTCGCTGACGGCGCGGAAGATGCCGGCCATCAGGTGGGTCTTGCCGACGCCGGGCGGACCCACCAGGACCAGCGATCGGGCCTCGCCGGATGCCACCCGGCGGGCGGCGGCGAGGGCCTTCGCGGCGGTCGGGGAGGCGGACCCGTCGTAGGTGTCGAGGGTCCGGTCACGGTAGCGGTCAGGCACGTCAGCCCTCATCGGACGTGCGTCCAGCGTCGGCCGGTGGCGATGTCGTGGATCGTGCTCGTGGCGACCCCGAAAGACCGAGCAAGCGCCCGCTGCGCCCCGCCGGAACGAAGCGCAGCACGGATGGACCGGACATCGGCCTCCGAGAGCCGGGCCCTGCCGTTCCGCTCGCCCCGGGCCTCTCGCCCCTTCGCGGCCATGTCAGCGTGGTTGTCCCGGGCGGTCCCGATGAAGAGGTGATCGTCGGGGTCGGGCGTGCCGTCGGGTCGGAGCGGCGTCACCCTGACGCATGGTGGGTTGTCGCATCGGTGGAGGACAAAGAGACCGACGGGGATAGGCCCACGGGCCTGGGTCCACGCCCACCGATGCGCCGACCACTTCTCTGCCCCCTGGATGGGGTAGCCCGTGCCGTAGCCGCTCGGCTGGCGCGGCCATGTCGTGAGGATGCAGTCGCTGGTCACTGGCACCGGGCCGCTATCGTCCGAACGCACGTTCCGCCTCCTCTGCGCTGACGCCGCCCTTGGCCGCAGCCTTGCCGGTGCGGGGGGCGTCGGGGATGCGGAACAGGCGCTTGTGGGCGCCATAGACGATCCCGGCGGCGTCCATCGGTTCCGAGGCGTACTCGGCGCGGAGTGCCCGGTAGGCTGACTCGACGCGCTCCACGCCCAGCTTCCCGACGTCCTCGGCCATCGCATCGAAGACGCGGCTGCCGGGGGAGTACGGGAACGACCCGACCAGCTCCTCGACGACCAGGCTGATCCGCCACACGTCGTCGGACGGCCGCGGCACCTGGTACGGCTCTCTTGGCTGGGTTTCAGACGGTGACTGAGACGGTGACGGCGACAGCGCGCGTGAGTGTGGCGGTACGGACCCGTTACTTTCACCGTTACGAACGCCGTTACGATGGCGTTCCTGCCGGTCGGCGTTGGTGGGGTCGCGCTGCTCCCGGCGGTAGTCGTGGACGACGAGCTCACCGGCTGCCGCGTCCCCCGCGTAGTCGGTCGCGCACCGGCCGCAGTCGGTCGGCCACTGGTGGATCAGCCCGGCCTTCACCAGGTCGGGGACGTACCGGCCCTCGGTGCCGAGGAGCTGCCGCAGGTGGACGGTCCCGGCGAACACGCCCATGCGCCGCTGCGTCTTCGCCCGGCAGAGCATCCGGAACCAGCCCCAGCGGGCGGCATGGTTGGGGAGAGACGCCAGCTTGTCCGACTCGTCGGCGTCGGCGTCGACCTTGATCCAGGGCTTGCGGGCGGGGGACATCACTGCGCCCACACGCCGACGGCCGGGAAGGCGAGCACCCATGACGGCTCGCCATCGACCGTTCGCGCCCGAAGGTCGTACAACGTCTCCGGGGAGATGTCCGCGAACAGGGTGCCGACCGCCACGCGAGCGACCGCCCGCGAGGGCATCAGCCGCATCGGCACCAGGACCAACTGCCAGCGGCCGATGCGGCGTCCCATGAGATACGACAGGGGGCTTTTTCCGGTGCGCATCGCTTCCGCGAGCAGCGGCGGATCGTTCGTCATCGAGCTACGACCTCGTGACGCACAGCGCCCGCCGCATGAGGTCGTAGCTCACGCAGCGGGCGTCGGCAAGGATATAGGAACTGGCACCGCTACGACCGGCACCAGTAGTGTAACCGAACGGGCGTTCCATGTCACGCACGGATGCACCGATGGTCGCCCGTCCGATCGACAGTGACGACCTCCCGCAGCTCCGTGGACGGGGACTCGACGCAGTAGCCGTGGTGGCGTCCGCAGCCCTCCTGGTGACCGCGCAGGATCACCGGCCGCCGCACCACGGTCACGGGCTGGCGGCAGGCGTGGCACGGCACGGGGCCCAGCAGGACGGTCATCGCCCACCACCCCACAGCGTCGCGGGCGGCTCCAGGGCGGCGGCGGCACGGGCGCGCATCCGCTCGGCGGTCTGCTCCAGCGCCTGTGCCGTCTCGTGGACATGGGTGGAGCGGCGGTGCAGCCGCCTCGCCATCGTCGCGACCTCCTCGGGGTCATCGGTCAGCCGGTAGCCGTCGCCGTCGCTCAGGATCGGGTGGCCCTCGTGCCGCGCCTCGTTGACGAGGGCTTCCACCGTTCGCTGAGGGATGCCCATCCGGTCCGCCAGCTCCTTCTTGGTCTGCGGTCGCCGGGTCAGGAAGGGCAGGATGCCGGTCATCACTTCGGCTCCGCGTACCACGCCCGGATGCGGATGGTGTCCACGCACTCGCGCGGGCACTCCTCCTCGCTCTCGTGGTCGTGGACCCGCACCACGCGCGGCTCGTTGGCGATGACGAACTCGTCGGCCATCTCCTCGCCCACCTGCGCGACCATCGCGTCGCGAGCGTCCTGCCACGTCGGGTGATGGTGGACGGGCAGGATGATCTGGTCGCCGTCCTCCGACTCGTACCACGGACTGCTGGGGGTCGTCACGATGTCCAGGTTCGCCGTGATGGTCACAGGCTCGCTCACCGTCCCACCGTCCTCTCCACGGGCGTGCCGGGCTGGCCGGAGCCGGAGCAGTTCGGCTCACCACGCCGGACGTTGCCGGGCTGGTGGGTCCGCATGTTGCCCTTGGACGTGGGGTACGTGACCATCCCGCAGGACGGGCACTTGACCAGGTCGGTGGTCACGACTTCACCTCCGTCGCATCGAGGAACCGCTGGGCGGCGTCGCGGGCGAGCTCCAGCCGCCTCAGCGGCGAGTCCCAGCCCATCGACGCCTGCGAGACCTGGCGCACGATCTCGGCGTAGCGCCGGAGGTCATCGCCGCGGTGCGTTGACAGGTCCAGCCCGGACGCCTGCTCGAAGGTGCGCACGCGCTCCTCGACGATCTCCAGACGGTGCTGCGCATTCTCGAGCGCCCACTTCCGGTCGCTCTCCCCGGCAGCCTTGCCGCGCTCGTAGCCCCGCGTCTCGGCGGCCTCCAGCTCCGCCGTCGCCGGGCGCTCGGCCAGCAGGCGCTTCGCGAGCTGCGCCACGAACCCCGCGGTCGGGGGCTTCGCTTCCCGCTTCGCCGCCTCGACGACCGTGACGATGGGGCCCTCGGGCCCGCGGGCCTCCAGCAGGCCCCACGTCTCGGGCAGCGTGGCCGGAGGCACGACGCCACGGGGTGCCACGATCCACCAGCGGTCGCAGAATGCAGCGAGCGGCTCGGCCTTGGCAGGCTGGGCGAGCTCGCGCTTCCAGTCGCTGCGGCTGACCTTGCACTCGAACCCGTGGACGGGGTGCCCACGGCTGCCCCACAGGCCGATGGCCACGGCGTCGAACGTGCGCCTGTCCCAGCCTGCGCCATCGCGCACCTGGGTGATCAGCGCCCACTCGTTCTCGGGGTACCGCGACCGCAGGGCCGCGACGAGCATCGCCTCGGTCCAGCGGATGTCCGAGACGGGCTCCGGGGGCTCCGGGACCGGGGTGCTCGCGGGTCCGAACATCGGGACGACGTCGGCGCTCATCGCGCCACCTCGGCGCCGATGCGGACGGGCATGACCCACTCGTCGTACCCGTCGCTGTGCCAGTGCGTCGGCCGGTCGGGCGCCGCGTAGTCCACGCGAGCGATCCCGCTGTCTCCCGTGGCCGCTCGCGCAGCGTCGGACGCATAGCGGCCGTTCAGGGCGAAGGTGATCGCGTCATCCGGCGTCGCCGCATCGGTGACGGCGCGCCAGTCGGGCGGCGTGCCGGGGGACAGGCGGCCGGTGAGCATCCCGTCCTCGTGGCGGACGGACCAGGCGCCGCCAGCCGCGTCGAAGGTGACGTCGGACGGCCCGGTGGCGAGGAACGCGAGCAGCGCCTTCGCCTCGCTCCGGTGGATACCGAACCAGCCCTCGGACGTCGACGTGATGTCGATGACGGCGCGCGACAGCCGGTAGTTGTCAGCGGCGTGGATCGTCAGGTAGCCGCCCTCGACGGTGAGCCACCACGACTGGAGCACGGGCCGCGCCTCGTCTCCGGACAGCGCGTGCTGCGTCCGGGTGAGCGCGGTCAGCAGATCCTTCCGGGCCGTCTGGAACGCGATCGGCTCGGCGGGCCCGGACGGCGCGTCGGCCCAGAAGCCGTCCGACGGGGGCGGCTCGCCGATTGCATCCCGCACGACTCCCGCGATGGCCTCGCGGTTCTCGGGGGTGTCGAGCTGGTCCCGGATGCTCTGGTCGCTGTCCAGGTCGACGTCGATGACGACGGGATCCCTGCGCTCGCTCATGCCTGCGCCGCCTTGGTGCCCCGCTTCCACGTGGCGCTGCCGTCGCCGCACATGATCCGGTCGGGGTGGCCCGCGTCCCGGGTGCAGAACGTCGGGTCGCCGTAGGGGCTCGGGTCGCCGCAGACCTCGGTGGCCTGGCCCTCGACGACCTCGCCCGTCTCGGCATCGACGACGACCGCGTCATCCGCCGCCCCGGTGGAGGACCCGGGACCGGCGGACTCGGCGGCGGACGCGTGGTGGGCGAGCACCGCGTCCTCGGGTGCGCCGGCCGCTGCCCCCGCGGCGACCGGTGCGTCGGTGGTGGCCTCGCCGCCGACAAGGCGGGAGGCGATGCGGCTCTGCTGCGCCGGGGGGCGCACGGCCGGGGTGACGTTGCGGGGCTCCGTCTCGATCACGTCCTCGGCGTCGAGCGCGCGCTGCGCCTCGATGGTCAGGGGCATGAGCTTCGACAGGCGCCGCAGGGCGGTCTTCTTCCACATCTCGGCCTCGTCGGTGACCCACGGGCCGGTGGGGTTGCCGTTGCGGTCCTTCGACTTCGAGCGTGCCTTGATGGCGAGGATCTCGGCCGCGCTCATCACGTCGAACTGCTTGTCGCCCGACCGGAAGTGCACGACCGCGTAGGCGTGCGTCATCGGGTTCGCGGCGTCCTCGGCGACGCCGAGCGCCGGCCGGTGGTGGAGGTAGGGCTCGAGGCCGTAGCCGTAGTCGAACTCGTCGGCCTGGCGCACGACGCGCGCCTCGACCTTCACCACCTCGCCCGAGCGGCGGGCCAGCTTCACCAGCCCGGTGTAGCCGATGATGAGCTGCGCCTCCTTGCGCCCCGTCTTCGAGTTGAAGAACGGCACGAGGAACGCGCCGCCGAGCGAACCCGTGGGCTCCAGCCCGGCCTGTGCGGCCTCGACGACCGCCCGGGCGATGCTCACCGGGTCACACTCCCAGAGCGAGGGAGTGCGGGTGAACGTCGAGAGGACGACGCCCTTCATCTTGACCGGGTCGATGAGCGACGCGGCGCTCTGCTCGATCATCGACTGGCGCCGGTCCAGCTCGGTCGACAGGGCCGTGAGCTGCGTGTTGAAGTCGACGCGGGCGACCGCGTTCGTGGAGCCCTGCTGCTGCCGCTGGGCGGTGCGCGGGGGTGCCGCGTTGGGGGCCATGCTCACTCCTCCTCACCGATTGCTTCGAGCTGGCCGTAGGGCTCGCTCGTCTTCGTGTGCTTCTTGATGAACGGCTCAAGGGGTCCGAAGTCGACGCCGGCCTTCTCCGCGTCGGCGCGGACCTTGGCCCACGCGGTCGTCGTTCTCGTCCGCAGGCCGAAGCGCCAGCTCGTCGCCGTGATTCCCTTCTGGTCGCCCATCGAGCGCAGGAGCTTCGCGATCTCCTCGTCGTATCGGGCCTGGGCCGCTTCCCGCTCGCGCTTGGCCTCCAGCGCGCGCGAGGCGATGAGCTGCTGTTCCGGAGTCGCGGACAGGACGGCCGTCTGCGTCTTCAGTCGATCGAGCAGCTGGCGGTCGCCATCCGGATCGGGCGGCACGCCGGCGACCACGTGGCGCTCCCACCACTCGCGCTCGTCGGCGAGCAGGTCGGCGAGCCAGGCGTCATCGCGCTCCACGCGGTACAGCCGGAAGTCGCGGTACCCGATCAGGGCGGCGACGTAGACCGCGGCGTAGCCGGTGCACAGCAGGTGGTGCCCGACCTGGATCGCGTAGGCCGGAGGGATGACCTCGTGCGCGTCCGCGACCGACACGGTGGTCGGGTCGCCCCAGCCCTTCGTGCTCATCGCGCTCTTGCACTCGAGGCCGGCCATCACGCCATCCACGCGCCCGCGGCGGTCGAGATGGCTGAAGGCCGGCCACCAGTCTCGGCAGCGGATCGCCGCGTTCCACTGGGTGAAGCGCACGCGCTCGTCGTCGAAGCGGATCTCGTTGAGGGCGTCCTCGGCCGCCTGGGCGATGACCGGCTCCAGCCGTCGCCCCCAGTCGGTGAAGACCGTGTCCTCGGTCGGCTCGGCCTCGCCGATCTTCTGGAGGTAGATGTCGATGGGTCTGGCGTAGGTGGACAGGCCGAGGATGGCCGCGGCGTCGGACGACCCGATGCCCTTGCGCCGCTCCTCGTGCCACTCGGGGCTCAGGGGGGCGATCGCGCTCATGCCCCACCCCACAGCGGCAGCGTCGGGGCCTCGGGCAGCTCGGGCAGCTCGGGCAGCACCGCGGGCAGCTCGGCCACGATGACCGTGACCTCCCACGCGTACAGCGTCACGTAGGGGTCGTCATCGGCGCCCCACGTCGGCAGGTCGTCGCGGCGGTCGATGCGCCCGAGGGTCCGGATGCGCATCCCCTCCTCGCGGCACCAGTCCTTCGCCTGCTCCGCGGCCCCCTCGGGCGTGCGGTCCCGGAACAGCAGCGCCAGCGGCTCAGCCACGGGCCACCGCCCGATCCACGGCCGCGATGCGCGCGTCCTTGGTCTGCCGATGCACGCGGGCGGCACACGACGAGCAGAGCGGCGGCCAGGTGGCCCCGTCCCGCGTCGTGGTGACCGCCACGGTCTGATCGCTCACCGGGCACCGCGCGCACGTCAGGGTGTGCTTGCAGCCCGTCGGTGGGCAGGGCTTCGAGTCGGTGGAGACTCTCGCTGCCATGACCATGGTGTACCCTTCCTCCTGTGGTGGCCCGGTGCCCTTCCTGTTGACGACAGGGGTGCCGGGCCTCTCTCGTTGTCAGCCCTTCCGGGCGTAGTGGTCCGGGGCGAGCGTTCCCCGGCTGAGGTCCGCCTCCTGCTGCCGCGGCGAGTCGAGCCAGGCGACCGCGACCGTCACGGCCACCAGCGCGCCCAGCAGCAGGGCGATGCCGACGGTCAGGGCGCCCAGCACGATCAGGTCGGTGGTCATCGCTGCGCCTCGATGGCCCAGGCCTCGATGGCTTCGCGGCAGGCGTCGGCGGCCTCGGAGATGGTGGCGCCGCGCTTGTAGATGTCGGGCTGCGGCGGCTCGAAGTACGAGTTACCGCCGGTCCCCCAGACCTCGATGGCGACCTCGTTCCGGGTCAGCCGCGGAACCGCTTCCCAGTTGACCGGCAGCGCCTCCCGCAGCCGATGCAGGGCCGCGCCGTCGAGTTCGTCCTGGGTCATCGACTCGCGCGCCGCTGCCTCGATGCGGGCACGGTTGCGCTTGATGGCGTCCCTCACGTCGCGGTCACGGATGGGCCTGTCACTGGCGAGCGCGTCGGCTTCCAGTTCGCGCCACGCAGCCGCCAGCCGCTCCGCCGCGGTCATGCCGTCGCCGCCAGCGCGAGACCGAGCGCCGTGCCGTAGCAGGCGACGGCGAGGGCGGTGCCGCCGATGAGGACGCGCGCCGCCCTGCGCCACGGCAGTCCGATGCGCGGGGGACGTGACGCCATCGGGCGACGGTGGACGCGGACGGGGCGGGGGTGGGGCATGAGGCAGACGCGCCGCCCCGTGGTGACCTCGCGCCACGTCGCGTTCGGATGCTGCGGGCAGGTCATGCCGCGCGCCTCACGGCCACGACGGGCACGGCGGGCAAGGGCGACCACGATGGACGCGGCCTCCTCGCGCTCGTCGGCGGCGACGCGCAGGTCATCCGCCAGGTCGTCACGCTGGTCACGAAGTGCGGCCAGGGTGGCCTTGCTCGGGCGGCCGCCGCGGTTCGGGAACGAGATCACCTCGGCGGTCATGCCCGCGCAACCTCGGGCTGCACGAGGGCGTCCACGTCCTCGACGCGGATGCGGTACTTGCCAGCGAAGACGCCGGCCGTGAGCACCCCGGACTTGATCCGGCGGCGCACGGTGTCAGGCGACACGCCCAAGCGCACGGCCGCCTCCGGGATTGTGAGGAAGGTCGCGAGGTCGCTTGTCCTCGCCCTTGTGGTGTGCTGCATAGGCGGAGCATGGCACACAGGTCGCGAGGTCGTCAAGTCTCGTATGCGAGGTCGCGACCTTCGACGCTTAGGAAACCTCGGAACTCGCGAGTTCCGGTCGTATCGTTCTCGGCATGGTCACCGACGAACAGCGCGGCAGGTACGGGCGATGGCTCCGTCGCGAAGGACCTGTCCCGCCACGCAACCAACCCTGGCGCGACTCGTCTAGGAGTCGGAGACGAGCTCCAGCGACGAGCCGGTCTGGATCTTGGCCGTGCCCGTGGTGTTGCGGTAGTAGCGCAGCGCGAAGGTCCCGTCGGCGTCGCAGTTATAGCGGCCCTCGAGGAGCACGATCCGCGCGCTCGTGCTGTCCGCGGTCGCGACGCCCGTGCCCCCGTCCGCGACGGTGTCCCACTCGTTGACGAACGCGGTGTCCGAGGTCTCGCCGGTGTAGCGGACCATCGCTCGGTAGTTGCCCGTCGGGAAGTCGGCGCCGATGCGGATGCCGCCCGAGGTGCTCGACTGGTCCCAGATGATCGTCGCCCGCACGCGGTAGTACTTGCCGGCGACCACGGGCAGCGTCAGCCCGGTGATGTCGGACCACGAGCTCGCGGCCTTCGACACGTCGGAGGTCAGCACCGCGCACTGGGTGCGGTTCAGCTGCGCGGCCACCGCGGACAGCCACGTCGCCATGATCTCGTCGCCCGGGTCGATGAGGTCGATCGCCATGGTGCCTCCTATGAAACCTCGCAGATGACGGTGAGCGACGGCCGCGCGGCGCTGGTGCCGTGGTCGTCGCTGCACAGTTCGATCGTGTTGACCTTGGAGTCCTCGTTCGCGCTGATCAGGGCGATGCCGTGGAACGTGCCGGCGCGGAAGGCCGCCTCGACGATCTCGGTCACGTCGATGTCCCGCTCGGTGTCCTCGCCGGCGCCCATGCTCTTGAGCACCTGCCCGACCTTCGTGGTGCTGGGGCCCGGCCACACGAGCGCGTTCGAGGCGCTGTACTGGTTCGGCGCCGCCGCGTCGAAGGTGCCCTCGGTCCAGCTCTCGGTGATGCGCCTCGCGTAGAGCTTCGGCTTGCCACCGAACGCCACCCAGTCCTGCCCGCTGGTGCGCAGGTTCAGCGTGGCCCGGCGCACGCGGATGAACCCGGTCGGCTTGGTGATCGTCGGGAAGCCGATGAACGCCCGGGTGCGGGTGTTCTGGTAGAAGCCGACGGGCAGGAAGTTCCCGGCGCCGTTGCCGTACTTGGCGCCGCCGCTGGACAGGAACGCGGTCGCGCTCTTGGTGCTCGTGGCCGTCTGGGTGTCCAGCGTGGGAGGCGACGGGTCCGGATCCACCGTGTCGGGATCCGCGGCGCCCGCCATCCAGTTCTGCGAGACGTCGGCGGTGATGGCCATCGTCCACTCGCTCGGGGTCACGGTGTGCTCGACGCTCATGACCTGCCAGGTGTCGCCATCGAACCGGACCCAGTCGAGGGGCTTGAGGCCCAGCACGGCCTGGTCCGTGGACTTGATCGGGAACTCGCCCCGGGTGACGGTCGGGCGCGGCGACGCGAGGGCGGTCCGCATGGCGCTCGACCAGTGGTCGGCGTCGTCGTCCATGTAGTCGGCGATCACGAAGCTGTTCTCGCCGTGCTCCTCGATCGAGTCGGCGTC
>JACCDT010047347.1_pt1 | contig 10995 bp, 10 predicted proteins | sample 7446291 | NCBI WGS metagenome assembly JACCDT01 (sample SAMN15323446, study PRJNA562643) | freshwater metagenome | isolation source: river surface water | place: USA:Blue River Watershed | collected 2017-08-17 | reverse complement strand
TGCACATCCAACAATGTCTGAAGCTATGGGCGAAGCGCACATGGCTCTAGCCGGCAAACCGCTTCACGCACACGGATAAAGGGAGAACACCAATGACATTCTCTGTAAAGATGCCAGCACTTGGCGAAAGCGTAAGCGAAGGAACAGTCACGCGTTGGCTGAAGGCTGAAGGCGATCACATCAACGTTGATGAACCACTCCTTGAAGTATCAACCGACAAGGTAGATACCGAGATTCCTTCACCAGTTTCGGGAACACTTTCAAAGATTCTTGTGCAAGTTGATGCAACTGTTCCAGTCGGTGCAGATCTTGCAATCATTGAAGATGGTGCTGCTGCACCCGCCCCAGTTGCAGCACCCGCAGCTGCACCAGTGGCTGCTCCTACTCCACCACCAGTCGCTGCTGCGCCAGTTGTTGCACCTGCAGCACCTGCAGCACCAGTTGCGGCGCCTTCTGCGCCAGCTGCAAGCGCTGCAAGCGGAACAATTATTACAATGCCAGCTCTCGGTGAGAGCGTAAGCGAAGGAACTGTTACTCGCTGGCTTAAGAGCGTTGGAGATAGCGTTGCAGTAGATGAAGCACTCCTTGAAGTATCAACAGATAAAGTTGATACCGAGATTCCATCTCCAGTTGCAGGAACGCTTATTTCAATCGATGTCGCAGTTGATTCAACTGTTCCAGTTGGCGCTCGTCTTGCAGTAATCGGTGGCGCTGGAGCAGTTGCAGCACCTGCTGCACCTTCCGAACCTGCATCTCCTACTCCACCACCAGTAGCAGCACCAATTGTTGCAGCTCCAGTTGTTGCTGCGCCGGTCGCACCTGCAGCACCTGCAGCACCTGCAGCACCAGTTGCCCAGCCACAAGATTCTTATGTCACTCCAATTGTTCGAAAGCTTGCATCTGATCTCGGAGTAAATCTTGCATCAGTACGCGGTACAGGTATTGGTGGACGTATTCGTCGTGAGGATGTTGAAGCTGCTGCTAAGCCAGCAGCTGCTGCCGTAGTCGCACCATCTGCGCCTTCTGCACCACGTACAACTTCACCGGTTGCCGCTTCACCACTTCGCGGAACCACCGTCACGATGTCACGACTTCGCAAAGTAATTGCTGCCAGAATGGTTGAGTCACTTGCAGTTTCAGCACAGCTGACCACAGTCATTGAAGTAGATGTTACAAAGATTGCACGACTTCGAGATCGCGCAAAGGCATCCTTTGAAGCTCGCGAAGGTGTGAAGCTCTCATTCCTTCCATTCTTCTCGGTTGCAGTGTGTGAAGCGCTCAAACAACATCCAGTACTTAATTCATCCGTTGAGGGCGATCAGATTATCTATCATGGTGCCGAGCACCTTGGTATTGCCGTCGACACTGAGCGCGGATTATTGGTTCCAGTCATTTCTAATGCAGGCGATCTCAATATGGGCGGTGTCGCACGTAAGATCTCAGACCTTGCAGAACGTACTAGAAACAACAAGGTAAATCCTGACGAACTCAGTGGTGGAACATTTACGATTACCAACACAGGCTCACGCGGTGCCCTCTTTGATACGCCAATCATCAATCAGCCTCAGGTTGCAATCCTGGGTCTTGGTGCAATTGTTAAGCGTCCGATGGTTGTACGTGGTGAAGACGGTGGCGAGACGATTGCTATTCGTTCCATGGTCTACCTCGCACTTTCATATGATCATCGCGTTGTCGATGGTGCGGATGCGGCACGCTTCCTTGTAACACTCAAAGATCGTCTTGAGGGCGGTTCATTTGAGTCTGATCTAGGTCTCTAATGTCTGCACTTCCACAGCGTATTGCTGTTACTGGTGCATCCGGTTTAATCGGAAGCGCCCTAGTGGGACATCTCAAAAGTGAAGGACACACTGTTCAGCGTCTAGTGCGTCGTCTTCCCGTCTCCCCCGATGAAGTGCAATGGGATCCAACAACTGGTTATGTAGATACCGATGCACTTGCCGGAGTCGATGCAGTAATTCACCTCGCTGGTGTTGGTGTTGGAGATAAGCGTTGGAGCAAGAAGTACAAGGCACAGATTCTTAACTCTCGTCTTCTTGGAACTGAAGCGATAGCCAAGGCAGTTGCTGAAGTAAAACCACAGGTATTTATCAGCGCCAGCGCTATTGGTTGGTATGGAGAATCAGGCAACAGAGCAGTGATTGAAAGCGATCGCGCCGGTGATGATTTTCTAGCTGCAGTTTGTCGTGAGTGGGAAGGTGCTGCCGATATCGCTGCACCCGTTCGCACAGTCAAGCTACGAACTGGATTAGTACTCGACCCAACAGGTGGAGCGCTCGGAAAGATGCTTCCACTCTTTAGATTCGGTCTGGGTGGAAAACTTGGATCAGGAAAACAATGGTGGTCTTGGATCACTCTCCACGACGTTATCCGCGCAATTACATTCGCTTTAGAAAAGCCTATTGAGGGCCCAATCAATCTCACATCACCAAATCCAGTAACGAATCAGGAGTTCACGGCAGCTCTTGCTCGTTCGATGCATCGGCCAGCGCTCTTTCCAGCCCCTGCATTTGCACTCAAGATAGTTCTTGGTGGATTCTCATCCGAAGTGTTGGGCTCAAAGAAAGTCTTGCCTCAAAAACTCATTGATGCTGGATTCACATGGGATTACCCACATGTGACATCCGCTCTTGACGCTCTTATAGAGAATTAAGTAACTCGAGGGCTGCAAGTCGCCCAGATGCAAGTGCACCGTTCTGTGATGCAGCACTGAGATAATCTCCAGCACGCCATACGCCTGGTCTTACTTGGAGTGATTGCGCACGTGAATGACCAGGGGGAAATAATGGAAGTGCATTCTTAATGTCGTACTTCGCGACAAGTTCCCACCCTGCTGTATCAACGCCCCACATCAGTGAGAGATGCCTTCTAATTTCGGACTCGGATGCGTGCCCAAGTGATGTACTGGAAAAGAGATTTCGATCAGCAGGTGCACTTAATGGCAGAAGCTTTGAAATCGCAATTGAGTTAACAATCGGACCCCTTGCCAATCCATCCACGCGAAGTGTTGCATCGCACGCAAAGTCATCAGGTGTGGAGTGATACCAGGTCGTACAACTGACGCTCTCGCCAACTTCTTCGATCTCAAGTAGCTGTGCCGCCGTAGTTTGATCAGTGGCAACAATGATTGCACGGGCCTGAATTACTCCCTTCGTCGTAGTGAGATCCAAACCTGTGATGGCATTTACTTGAACACCAGTTTCCACCTTGCCGATCTCACTCGCCAGAACTTGTGAGAGCTCTCCTGCACCGCGGGCCGGCAGACCTGGCGCTCCACTGATAAAGCTCCTAATAATCTCTCGACCGCTCACGGAGTCAACGCGAGATGGCTGAGTTAAGAAGACTCCGGTTAAAAATGGCTTAAGAACTCTGGTGTAAAGATTGTTGCAACCCGCGGCGACCAACTCACTTTCCACGTTAGAACCATGTGTAGATTTCGAAAGAAGATACTTAAGAAATGAGATTTTCTCTCTAAGGCTCCCCGATTGACTACGAAAGGCTGAAAAGAAATATTTTCGTGGGTCCCCCAGGCGGACTGCTGTTCCATCAAAGGCAATATCTACTGCCCGTGGTGCGAAGTGAAAATCCAACTTACTGACAATATCCAGCGCCTCAACTTCAGGGTATCGCGCATTTACCAATTGGAATCCGCGATCAAAGCGATACCCATTAATTTCATCAGTCTGTACTCTCCCGCCAATACTTGATGAAGCTTCAAGCACGCGAACTTCCACACCTGCTTCAATCAAAATGTGCGCAGCAGATAGACCAGCCAGTCCAGAACCAATGATTACAACAGGCAGATCACTATCGGACACTGATCGCACGAGCCTCTTCAATAATTTCAGCAACACGAAGCGCATCTGCGAGTGAGACAGGAGCTGCAGAGCCAGTCTCTATCGCCGCCTTCACTAGTGTGTAGAAGGCGGCGTAGTTTCCAGAGACGCTATCAACGGGGAAAACTTCGTCACCTTTGTGAAGGGATGCAGTGTTAATCATCGGCTTCGCCCAGGCACCGCCAAACGGAATCTCTCCTGCGCGAAGTGCATCCTCTTGTGGATCGAGCTCATTAATCACAAGTGCGCCTTTGCTTCCAAGCAATCGCACCCGCGGACCAGGTGCGCCACTGACTGCCGACGCTGCTAAATATGAATCAACACCTGAATCATGTTTCAAAACAACGGTCACGTCATCGTCTGCTCCACCGCGGATCGAACGGACGCTGGCACTGACAACCTGTGCTGGTCCAAAGTAATCCAGTGCGGTTGAGATCAAATGTGATTGTAGATCCAGGAGTAATCCCCCACCTTCCTCGGGTGAGAGATTTTCACGCCACGATGCGAGATTACGTTCAGGACGGAAGCGCTCAAATCGACCATCGAAACGGAATGGCTGGCCGAGTTCGCCAGTACTCAGTAACTTTTTAATCGTCAAACTATCGCTATCCCAGCGACGATTGAAAAAAGTCGTCAGAAGAGTGCTCTTCTTCTCAGAAAGTTCAATCATCTCTTTAACTTCGGCCACAGTACGGCCCATAGGTTTATCTACAACTGTAGGAATCTGCCGCTCGAGAGCTGCACGCGTTTGGGGCAGATGCGCTACATTGCTTGATGCGATCACAACTAGATCAAGGCCCGAATCTAAGAATGCATTGAGGTCAGTGAATATCTGTGCCTGCGGAAAATCACTCTTTGCTTGCGCAACTCGTTCTGAATTCGCAGTAAGGATTGAGGCCACTTCATAACCGCAGCCTTTCAGGAGCGGTGCATGAAAAACACGACCAGCTAATCCATAACCTGCTATTCCAGCGCGCATGAATTAAATCACCGACTCCTTAGCAAGCTTGGATGGCCACCAGACTTTAGGACCGATTTCATGCACGAGTGCAGGAACGAGAATCGAACGAACAATAATTGTGTCGAGTAGAACACCAAATGCTACGGCGAAGCCAAGTTGTGCAAGCGGTACGAGTGGCAGTAAACCGAGAACGGCAAAGGTCGCAGCCAAAACAATTCCAGCAGAAGTGATCACTGCTCCAGTCACCGTGAGTCCCTTAATAACTCCAGCTCGGGTACCAATCTTAAGAGATTCTTCTCGAACGCGAGTCATAAGGAAGATGTTGTAATCAATGCCCAGCGCCACAAGGAAGATAAAAGCAAAGAGTGGGAACGAATTATCACCACCTGGGAAACCAAATACGTGGTTGAAGACCAGAGCACAGACTCCAAGAGTTGCGAAGTATGAGAGCACCACTGTTCCCAACAAAAGAATTGCACTCAAAATGCTTCGCAGGAGTAGCCCAAGAATCAATGTGATTACCAAGAGGACGATTGGGATGATTGTGCGATTGTCTTCCGCGTTAGCTGTTCTCACATCGAAGTAGACCGCACTCGTTCCACCCACTAATGCAGAAGGATCCACAGACTTGGCAATTCGTCTGATTTCTGGAACATCGTTACCGGCTTCAACGCTATCGGGTGCGCGATTTAGCGTTAGATTAAGAATTACCTTGCCATTAACTTCGGCAACTTCTGGAAGAGGCTGACCCGGAATAGGTAGCCCGGCTAACTGCGGAGTCACATCGGTAACGCCAGGAGCGCTCTTGAGAGCCGCTGCCATCTGATCAATTTTTGAAGCTGAGAAAACCACTTGGGTAGGGTCTCCCTCGCCACCAGGAAAGTGAGTTTCAAGTTTTTTCTGTCCTACAACAGATTCTGGATTGCCAGTGAAAGTGTCAATCGTGCCAAGTCCATCTGTCTTAAGTGTCGTCGATGCAAAAGCAAAGAGAAGAAGAATCGATCCAGTCACAACCCATGCTTTGCGAGGATTACGTCCGACCGATAGACCAACCTTTGACCAAACCCCTGTCATCACATGATCGTCACCATCATTAAGAGGCTTGCGCGGCCAGAAGATCCATCGGCCAAAGATCAATAAAAATGCTGGTAGTAGTGTCAAAATTGTAAACATCGCACAGACAATTCCAATTGCACCGACTGGACCTAGGCCAGCGGTATTTGAGAGCTGGCTAAAGAGAAGAATCAGAAGTGAAATCGCAACAGTTGAACCTGATGCAAGGATGGGCTCCCAAACTCCCTTGTACGCAGCCCGCATCGCGTCAAATCTGCTTTCGTGGAGATGCAACTCTTCGCGATAACGCGCAATAAGTAAGAGTGCATAATCCGTGGCAGCGCCAATGACGAGAATCGAGAGGATTCCCTGCGACTGACCATCAACATCGATAATGTCATTTTTGGCGAGAAGGTAAACAATTCCTCCAGCGAGTGTCAGAGCGAAGAGCGCTGACAAAAGCGGAATGATCCACAAGATTGGTGAGCGATAGACAACGATCAAAATTACGGCAACCACTCCGAGGGTTGTCAGCAATAGCGTTGAGTCGATCGTGCCAAAAGCTGCAAAGAGATCACCGAAAAGACCACCTGGACCGGTGACGTATGAATCAACTCCATTGGCTTCTGCGATCGGTGCAATGTCTTCGCGTAGCGCTTCAACGATAGCCGGAAGAACAGGCTCGTCATTGGGAAGAACTTTGCCGAGGGCTGTTCCATCAAGTGGAATATTGGCAAGTATCGCAGCGCCGTCTTCAGATGGAAATACAGTTATCTGCTGATTGGGTGCAATGTAATCAGAAATCCTTGCAGAGGTTCCGCCGAGTGTGATGTCGCCTACCGTTGCAAGATGAGAATTAATTGCAGCAAATGTCGCAGGATCGCCCTTTCCCTCAAAAAGAATCAGAGTTGGAAATGTGAAAGAGTCTTTATCCGAAAACGTTGCGATTACCTCTGATGCCTGTGTTGCCTCGGCTCCTTTGGGTAGGAAGGAAGAATTATTGTTCTCTTGAACTGATGTGAGTTTCCCAAAGAGTGGCCCAAAGATTCCCGTAATGAGGAACCAGGAGATCACCACCAACATAGCTATTGCGTATGGCTTACGGTTCTTGGTGGTTGATGTCGACACGATGGATTGGGCCTTTCTCAAGGTCGCTGAGAGTGAATTAGCAAGAAGGCAAGCCTACCTTTAGGCTGGCCCTGTGCCAGGCGCCGACTCAGCAATGACTCACTCCCCGATCGCTCTCAAGCGAGCCGGTGTGATGGAGTACCTCGAGGCCCTCGAATTACAACGTTCATTACATGGTGAAATTGCAGAAGGTCACCGAGAGAACACACTTGTTCTTGTTGAACATCCATCTGTCTATACCGCTGGCAAGCGAACCCAAGATCACGAACGGCCTAACGATGGGACTACTGTGATCGATGTGGACCGTGGAGGAAAAATTACATGGCACGGTCTGGGCCAACTTGTTGGATATCCAATTATTCGTCTTGCAAAACCAACCGAACTTGTTGGATTTGTACGCGAGATCGAAACAGGACTTATCGCAACTTGCTCGGAACTCGGACTCGATACCACTCGCGTTGAAGGTCGATCTGGCGTTTGGGTAGTAGATGAAAAAGGGGAACGTAAGATTGCAGCAATTGGAATAAGAGTCGCCCGCGGGGTCACCATGCATGGATTTGCACTTAATGTTGAGCCTGATTTGAGCCAATTTGAAGCGATCATTCCGTGTGGAATCGAAGATGCAGCCGTGACCTCGCTAGCCCTCGAACTCGGCCGTAGTATTAGCATCGATGACGTTCTCCCAATTGTTGAGAAATATATGTATGAATCGCTAGCGAAGGTGAGCAGATGACAACACAACCTGATAACCGCAAGTTGTTGCGCATTGAAGCTCGCAATGCAGAGACGCCGATCGAGCGAAAGCCAGAGTGGATCAAGACTCGGGCAAATATGGGCCCTGAGTACACTCGACTTCGTTCACTTGTAAAGAGTGAAGGTCTGCATACCGTCTGCCAGGAAGCAGCCTGTCCAAATATTTTTGAATGTTGGGAAGATATAGAAGCTACTTTCCTTATCGGCGGAGACCGATGCACACGACGCTGCGATTTTTGCAACATCGACACCGGAAAGCCACTTCCTATTGACCGCGAAGAGCCACGCAAAGTCGCTGAGTCAGTTAAGACGATGGGTCTTGCATATGCCACCATCACTGGGGTGACACGTGATGATCTTGAGGATGAAGGCACATGGCTCTACGCCGAAACCATCCGCAAAGTTCATGAACTCAATCCTGGCTGCGGCGTAGAAATGTTGGCACCAGATTTCAGCGGTAATTCCGATCTGCTAAATCTGGTCTTCGATGCAGCTCCTGAAGTATTTGCGCATAATCTTGAGACCGTTCCACGAATCTTCAAGACGATTCGACCAGCCTTTACCTACGATCGTTCACTTAATGTCATTACTCAGGCACGTGACTATGGCCTCATCACTAAATCAAATTTGATTCTTGGTCTTGGTGAAACTCGCGAAGAAATTTCTCAGGCGCTTATCGATCTTCGTGCGGCCGGTTGTGATTTGATCACGATCACGCAGTACCTACGTCCAACAATGAAGCATCACCCGGTTGAGCGTTGGGTTAAGCCCGAAGAATTTGTAGAACTGGCTCAAGAGGCAACCGAAGCGGGATTCCTCGGGGTTATGAGCGGTCCGCTTGTTCGAAGCAGCTACCGAGCGGGACGTCTCTATCGCCAAGCGATGGAATCTAGGGCTAACAGCGGTTCTAAGTAAATGGCTGATCTTGTCTATCCCCCAGTAATTGTTGCGTTAAAAACATTCTGGAAGTATCTAGGTCTACGTTTTGATTTTAAGGGCGATGAGAATCTACCCCGCGAAGGTGGCGCTATTCTGGCCATGAACCACATCGGTTATCTTGATTTTGCATTGATCGGTACTGCAGCCCTACCGATAAATCGCTACGTGCGTTTTATGGCTAAGAAAGAATTGTTCGATAACAAGATTGCCGGTCCGCTTCTTCGCGGAATGCACCACATCAGCGTCGATCGTTCAAGTGGATCAGCATCATTTGTTGCAGCCCTCCGCGCACTTAAGTCTGGGGAGATCGTTGGCATTTTTCCAGAAGGAACAATTTCGGTCAGTTTTGAGTTAAAGGAATTTAAATCTGGCGCCGTGCGTTTAGCAATGGGTGCTGGTGTGCCTGTAATTCCTGCAGTTGTGTGGGGTTCACAGCGAATATGGACTAAAAAAGTTAAGCGAGACTTGAAGAGAAATAAGTATCCGATCTCTGTTGCCTTTGGTGAACCGCTCTACTTTACAAAAGAGGATAGCGTTGAAGAGGGTGAGGCCCAGCTTCGCGCTGCAATGCAGACTCTTCTTCTTGATGTGCAATCTCGCTACCCGGATAGCCACGAAGGTGCGCGCTGGGCGCCGGTCCGCCTTGGTGGAACAGCCCCCGCTCCCCTAAACTAACGCACATGTTTAAGAAGAAGAAAAAAGAGCCCAAGATTCGCGAACCTCGCTTCAAAGCAATTCGTGACGCATATGCGCTAACCAAGAGCGTTAAACCCTGGATCGGAAGTCTCCTTGCTCTGATCTTTGTAGTCGTACTTGCGACAGGTGTTGGTATTGGCTTTGCAGTAGGTCATCCCTTCTACTTCGGTTTCATCGCTTTGCCCCTTGCACTCCTTGCCTCACTCTTCGTCTTCTCTAGAATTGCACTGAGCGCTAGCTTCGCCAGTGTCGAAGGTCAGATGGGCGCTGCAGCGAGCGTCTTGATGGCAATTCGTAAAGGTTGGACGACAACTCCAGCTGTAGCAGTGAATAAGAATCAAGATATGGTTCATCGCAGCGTAGGCCGTGCAGGAATTGTTCTTACCGCCGAGGGTTCCTTCGGAACTCGCCAACTTATTCAATCAGCACGTAAAGACGCAGAACGTTTTGCTCCAGGTGTTCCCATCTATGAAATTTGGATTGGAGATGGCGAAGGCCAAGTTCCTCTTCGTAAATTGCAGAAGCAAGTTTCAAAGTATAAGAAGACGCTCTCTGCCCATCAGATGAGAGAAGTGCGTGCTCGCCTTAAGGCAGTAGGTGGAATGTCTCTACCGCTTCCAAAGGGGCCGATGCCAAAGAACGTACGTGTTCCAAAGCGATAAATTCCTAGCGCGTCTTTATAAGAACCGTATTGCTAAGCCGTTCATTAATTCCGCGACCATTCTGATCGAAGGTAATCGCTGTGAATATAAGGATGAGCAGGCCTGTTCGAATTAAGGCCTGAACTGGCGTCGGCATCCCGCCATCTGAAAAACGGACAATCTTGAGCCCCATAATGCGATGGCCAGGGGTTGCTCCCCCGAGTGCGGCGAAGATCAGATATTGAACTGTAAAGACGAGGAAGACGACCGCCCCCATAGAGGGCTCTCCAAACTCGACAAAGAAGCCAACCGTTATCGCATATGACATCAACCAATCGATCAAGACGCCGAGCATTCGCCGACCTTGGCTCACCCTCGGATATCGCGGATCAACTTCAGACATAGCCAAAGCCTATCTGAGCCCTACGTATGGGGCCGATTGAACTCATTTAACAAGGATGTAACACGGCGATGATGCCATTTTTACCTTGTGGATCTAGGGTTAAGCCATCTCAGAGAGCCTCAGAGCCGAGCGTCTCACAGCGATCACAAGAAAAATCGGAGTACTCCATGTTTAAGAATGCGCAAGAAATCTTTGCTTACATCAAGAAAGAAGATGTAAAACTTGTTGATGTTCGCTTTACCGACCTCCCGGGAATCCAACATCACTTCAATGTTCCAGTTGAGTCATTTGATGAAGCAGTCTTCACTGATGGCTTGATGTTTGACGGCTCCTCAATTCGTGGATTCCAATCAATTCACGAGTCAGATATGAAGCTGCTTCCAGTGCCTTCATCTGCCTACCTAGATCCGTTCCGTCTTGAGAAAACTCTCATCATTATCTTCTCTGTTCACAACCCAACTGATAACACTCCTTACTCACGCGATCCTCGCGGTGTTGTTAAGAAGGCTGTTGATTACTTGAAGTCAACCGGTATCGCAGATCAAGCCTTCTTTGCACCAGAGGCTG
>JACCDT010451319.1_pt1 | contig 10996 bp, 15 predicted proteins | sample 7446291 | NCBI WGS metagenome assembly JACCDT01 (sample SAMN15323446, study PRJNA562643) | freshwater metagenome | isolation source: river surface water | place: USA:Blue River Watershed | collected 2017-08-17 | reverse complement strand
GTACAGATCCGGGTTGCTGGGACGATCCAACCGATCCGACAACGTACGATCCTGATAGGCCATCGGAAGCATTTGTTATTGGAGGCGATCCAACAATTAGTGTAGATCCAGAAATTGTCCGTCGCGGGGAGTTTGTACAGGTCACCTGGAATCCAATGGGGAACAGTGGTTGTGCTGTTTCAGGAGGCAACATCAACACCCCAATTCCAGCATCAAGTGCTGGTAGTCAGGAGGTGCAGGTTGATACCCAGGCGACCTTCAGGATAAGTTGTCCGAGTGGTGCTGAAGCAGAAACAACTGTAAAAATTCTTCCGGTCATCTACGAATCATAATCAAAAGAAAACCGCCAGCTTCGCTGGCGGTTTTCTTTTGCAGCTGCAAATGTACTTTTACCTCAGAACTTCACTGCGGGCGTAATGGTGGCAAATTATGAAGTAGTGGGCGGATGCCTTTGGCGGTAATCGTACTGGTGCTGCGTTCACCAAAGACGAGTACATTAGCGCCAACGACAAGCGGCAGGTCATCACTGCCGCGAGTACGGTTGGTTGTAAGTACAATGAAGGTTTCGTTTTCAGGGGTACGGAGTGTGAAGCTTGTTGCAGAGACACTCATAATTTCTCCAGGGGTAATTTCTCGCGGGCGTTCGCTAGTAGCGCCACGGTAGAGTGGAGTAAGGCCAGGAAGGTTATGGCGCTCATTCATGCGTTCCATACGCTCATGAAATGCAACTTGGTGGAGAAGTCCGGAGATGATAAGTACCAGTCCAACGACACCGAGTAGTGAGTACACCAAGGGTTGGCGGTAACTGAAAGTATAGTGCTTCACGAGTAGGGCTAAGAGAGTGAGAAATAGTCCGGTAAGTAGGATGAGGAGCCAGGGCGAGGTAACAATAAAGAACAGTAGCCCATTAAAGCCAAAACCCGGGGCAAGGGAGAGTCCTGTCTTAGCTAGTGCAAAGAAAATAAAGCTGAGTAGGTAAATAGCAACGAGCGCGGTCAATATAACACCCACGGTAAAGAAGCTCGTTTCAAGGATGAAGTGCCAGCGCGGCCGCATTGCGACCGTACCTGTTTCAATTTTTTCTATAAGGCTGTCTTTAAGTTTTGTCATGATTATGGAAATTTAACGTCGTACCGTTTCTTGAGTTCGATGCGTGCACGCGAGAGGCGAACCCCAACGGTGCTTATCGGAATGTGCATGATGTCACTGATTTCTTGGTAACTCATGTTTTCGTAGTAGTAGAGGATGAGTACCTCGCGGTAGGTGCTCGAAAGTTCGGCGAGTAGTTCATCTAAATGCGCTTTGAGTTCGGTGCTAAGTGTCTCATGGTCAGCGGTTTCAGGGGCAATCAAAGCGGGTAGGAACGTGTCAGTTTCAAAATCAAAAAAGTGGAGCCGATGGCGAGTGCGACGAATTTCGTTGATGTACGTATTGTGCGCGATGCGGTAGATCCAGGGAGAGAAGCGTTGTTTCGGATCGTATGACTGAATGTTTGTATAGGCTTTAATAAACACGTCTTGCACCATGTCTTCAATAGCGTCTGGTCGCGCCAAAAAACGCCGTGCGTACCGCACCAGTTTTTCTTCATAGCGGGCAATCAGTACACCAAACGCTTCACGGTCACCACGTTGTATTGCATGGGCGATAGTTTCGTCAGACGCAGTCTCCATAGGTGTAGTACACCACAAGTCGCGTTTTATTACAAAAGCGCGCGGGCGAATGCCCGCGCGCTTGTACGTATTGGGTGGTGTTGGTGAGAATTAGTTACTGTCGTCGTGTCCGCCCCGTGGGCCATGGCCGAATCCTCCAAATCCTCCGCGTCCTTCAAAACCAAGCTCGTCCATAATGGCACGAGCACCGTCGTGGTCACCAGCTTCGCGAAGCTCATGTGCTTCAACGAGCTTTGCAAAGTCAGCCTCGGTATCGATTACATCAGCCATAGGTGTATCAGCAACTGCAGAAATGAAAGCAGCATAGTCGTTATTTTCAATTGCTGTTCTTACAGCCTCGAAACTTTCTTTGTGCGCCTCGCGCATTGCGTCATGAATCTCGCGCATCTTGGTTTCATCAATGCCGGCGTCTTTGAGTACCTGCTCGGCTTCAGCGTGGGCTGTCTCACGAATCTCGCGCGCTGTTTCAAGGGCGGTGGTTTGCTCGTCGGTGAGGTTAAGGTCAAGCTTTGAGATGAGGTCGGTCCCCATGAAGGCGCTCGCAGAGGTAACGGTAACCGCAAAAGCTGCGACAGGGATTATCAATTGTTTTAACATAGTCTGTTTAGTATGTATTACGTATAAGCGGTCTTTGCAAAGAACCAGGCATGATGATGTACAACAGTTTTCTTGTACCGGTCATGCTCCTATTACTACACGCAGTACCCAAAAATATTTCACTACAGTGACAGGTACATTTATTTGCAGGCAAAGGCACTGTAAAAAAGCCGCGGGACGTAGTCCTGCGGCCGTGCTTCATGTAATCTCTTCTTTTGGTTTTTTTGGCTTCCGTACGCGTTTCTTTGGTGGTGCTACACCACGAGATAGGAACATGATTTCGTTCAGCTGGTGAGTGAGTTGCATGGCGAGCTTGCGGTTTCCTGCAGCTGCGACAAGTGCCTCCAAGACGAGCTCGAGCACTGCTTCAACTTCTTTTGCCGCAAGGTCTACTAAATTGTCTCGCTTGCTTTGGAAGAGTTTGGCAGCGAGTGCCGCGGGCATGGCCCAACGCAGGTGTCCGAGGTCGTCCCGTGTAACGGTTGCGCTGACGCGTATTCGTTTGCTTGCGCGTGTCGCGCGTTCGCCGGCACGCTTTGGCATGCTACCTACATACGTGAGCCGACGCGGTGCCCACGGCTGATACCAAGGCGCTTGGCAGTCACTGTGCCGCCGCCAGTGCTCGAGCGGGTCTTTGTACTTTGCCGTTCCTAAACGGACGATATCTTCTTCGTAGTACGTGCCTTTGGGTATGGTGTCACCACAGTTTTTGCACGTGTGGTCTGTTCGTGCCCGTGGGTAGCGGGACTGAATCACGATAGCGACAGGTACAGTAGTCATTGATTGTTCCTCCAACAAGGCTCAAAATCTGCGACTACTCTACACCGAAGTGGGGAAATGTACAGATACATAAAGACATACCTCAACAGAGAAGGTGAGGTGGTATACAATATATACGAAGCTTATTTGAACTAATTACGTGCTATGAATAATTTACGAGGAAACAAGAATTTGCGTATTACGCTCATTGTCGTGCTCATTGTTATTGTGGTGGTGATGTACCTTTGGTAATGATTATTTTGTATGGAAATAAAAGATCAGATTCAAGAGACGGTAAAAAGCAAATTAAACAAAAATAATCTCAAGCCAAATACGGGTAAAAAGAAAGTGCTCCTTGGCGTATTAGTGCTCCTTCTTGGCGCACTCGGCTTTGAGCTCGGTGGCAAGGATTTCGATTTAGGCTCGTTGCTTGGTGGCAATTCACTCTCTGATTCAGAAATCGTTCGTGATGAAGCGGGAAATCTCATGCAAGATGAATCGGGTGCTATGGTGACTCGTCAGCTTCGCGATAAGCTTGGAAACGCGGTGCCCGAAGGTACTGCTGGAGCTAAGTATACCGACGAATACAACTGTGATGATTTTGCCACACAACCAGAAGCTCAAACTTTCTTTGAAAATGCTGGCGGAATCACCAGTGACACCAATCGCCTCGACGGCAACAAAGACGGCGTTGCTTGCCAAAGCTTGCCACAGGGGCAGTAAGATTTACTATTGCGCTATAATCGGATACCAAAAAACACCTGTGACGGGTGTTTTTTGTTTTCAGCTAGCGTGCTTTATTCACTGGTACTATATAAATTATTTGAGTTGCGTCTTGAACTCGTAGCTTTTTCCAAAAGCATTCCAGGGAAGAGTCATTTCCGCTTGAGGAAACTGGTTGAGTACCCATTGCGTGTACGTATTGCTATTGGGCCCGAGTAATGAATATCGAGAAGTTGATGGGTATTTTTCAAATGACTTTTCAATAAAGTTAATCATGTCAGCAGCTAATGAAGATTCACTGCCACTAATAATGCCGAGAACACGAGCTGTCCAGTGATATTTTTTGTAGTGGGGCCATACCTCAATACCTGCAAAAGGATCAAAATAATCTTGATGAAGATACCCAACACTTAATGCTCGGTCTTTTTTAAAATGTAAAACTTCCCAACGGGATATCTTCCCTTTACGGTTTAAAAGGAACCACGTGTGAGCGGCGAACCCAACCATTATGTTGGCCGGGGAAGAACATAGTAATACCTGGTATTCGGTATCTTTGATAAGGTCTTTTGAAAGGGGAATGCTTTTCATTGAAGTACAATCGATTATAGCAAACTGGGTAAAACAAAGCGTCGTATGACGATATTCGTATGCAGTGGGGGGGTCGTAGATTCGGTCACGAATAAATTTCAATGAAATTTCTCGCGACCCCGCCTCGCATTGTTCGTAAGCTCACATCGCTCCGGCCTTCGAATCTCACGCAAGCAAAGGGAGATTCGGTCACCCTCATGGGTATTTTATTTCGTCTGCGACTTATAAAATTCCTCATTCATTCGACCCCGACTATTTTGGCCCAGAGGGTCCCCAAAATGGTCTTTCGAATCTCTCTCCCTCACGTAAAATACAACAAAACCAAAGCTAACGCTTTGGTTTCGGTATTTGCGGAGGGAGAGAGATTCGAACTCTCGGACCCCGTAAAGAGTCTCCTGTTTTCAAGACAGGTGCAATCGACCACTCTGCCATCCCTCCAGTGTTTACACTATGTAGGTGGTCGATTTACATCGTCCTCCTTGCACCTCGTAAACATCGGTGCATCCGCGCTCTAGCGATCGCGGAACGGATGAAATATGAAGTAGTTCATATTTCATCCACTCTGCCATCCCTCCAAATATTCATTCGATTGAATGTGCACGATACTACCAGATTTGGTGGAAAAAGTACACTGTGGCCATGCTACAATCTACCTATCTATGGATGAAACAGTTACTAGTATCACCTGGGAAGCACTTGAACATACCCATGCTGACAAGGGGTCGGATTGGTTTTGGGTGTTGGGCATTGTGACGCTGGCCGTCTCTGTGGCGGCAATTGTGCTTGGAAATACGCTCTTTGGCGTGGTAATTCTCCTTGCCGGCATTACGGTGGGTATTGCTGCCACTAGGCCACCGCATGTTATCCCGTACTCCGTGACCACTCGCGGTATTCGGGTTGATGATATTGTCTACCCATACAGCACACTAGAAACCTTTTTTATTGATGAGCAACATGAGTCGGGACCGCTTCTCCTTGTACGCTCAGTGAAGATGTTTATGCCGCTGTTTGTAATTCCTTTGCCAGAAGAACATGTCGATGACGTGGAAGCGTTGATTGCCTCGCGTCTGCCAGAAGAGCACCTAGAGGAGCCATTTCATATCAAGTTGTTTGGTTTTTTCGGTTTCTAATGCACGCGATTTTGCGATGAAGAGAAGAGGTGACAGAGTGAATATCGTGTGCTACAATCTCGTCCACGCTCTCATAGTTTAATGGATAGAATGCAGGATTGCGGTTCCTGCGATCTAGGTTCGATTCCTGGTGAGAGCACAATTACAAAAACGAGCACCCTTTAGAGGGTGCCGTTTTTGTTTGCGCTCTCACAGAACAGTCCGGGGGACTGTTCGTCAGGAATCGAAACCGTTGTCGCTCTTTTGAAAAAAGAGCGACAACGGGTACTGGTCCTGTAAGGACCGAGTTCCTGGTGAAGTTGTTTAGTAACCTGCGCCAAACGACATGCTACTCACAGCAAAGCCTGGGAGGCTTTGTGTCAGGAATCGAGATAAAAGAAAATCGGCCCATAGTGGGCCGATTTTCTTTTATACTTATGTACAGTACTAATCTCGCATCTACATGTTCAGCAACTTCATGTTTAGCAGTTGGGTCAACAATTTAATGAGTTGAACCAACAGTGCGCGCGTACTCGCGTCGTCTAGGGATTCCTCTTCAGTCTCGTCTTCTTCAATCTCTTCCTCTTCAGTTTCGTCTTCTTCTTCAGTTACATCATCTTCTTCTGTGTCACTCGCTGGATCTTCGTCTTCTTCAATCTCTTCTTCAGTTACATCTTCATCAGTATCATCACTTCCTCCGGTAACGCCCTCCGGAGGAGTGACGTAATCAACGCCCTGGTTAATTACAATATTGTAATTAACTTTACGCGCTTCGTAGTTGAGGTGTACTTGACTTGGTTGGAAGTTGATTTCGCGCCAAATAGTTGGAATAGTACCAGTATATTTTGAAATCAAACTCTCTCGTACATATCCGTAGTATCCATCGGCAACCCGGAGCTTGCGCCAGATTTGTCCGTCACGTATTTCGGGGTCAGCAAAGTAGAGCACTTCTGCTAATGTGCCTCCATCGACAACAAATCGTACCGGTGCAGTACCTGGTTCATAATGGAAGGGCGTGTCCTGATTGAGTATTACAATCTCAGCTCCGGCAAAAGCACTTGTTTGGGCATGTGTAACTGCTGGAATAAAGAAAGCTATGAATGCTAACGCAGTCAGTACCACTCCAATTGAAAGTTTGATTAACAAACTAAGATGATTAATTTTTTGCATAAACATTTTACTAACGAGTCAAAAATGGTTTTTTCTACGATTAGGCCGATTAAAAATGGTCAAATAAAACTGTCTGACCACGTCTGTTCTTATTATAGTGTAAAGATAAACTATGGATGCTGTAACCTGGGTATAGCAACTAAGGGAACTGCCCTCATTCTGGTCGTTGTAGCGATAATTTGTTATCCTACCCGTATGCGCATACTAGGAATTGATTACGGCAGTAAACGTGTAGGGATTGCCCTCACCAACGAAGACGGCACGATGGCGTTCCCGCGCGAGGTGCTGCCGAATGATACGAAGCTTCAAGGTAAAATTGAGGCGATTATTGCTAAAGAGCACGTCGATGAGATTGTTATTGGGCACTCGCTTGACCGCGATGGACAGCCGAACAAAATTCACGAAGCAGTTGAAGAGCTCATGATGGATCTCACGCTCTCGGTTGGTCTCCCGATTCACCTCATGCCGGAGCAGTACACCACGCAGGCTGCGCTTCGGACCCAAGGACGCAATGACTTAACTGACGCCTCAGCTGCCGCCCTTATCCTTGACGCGTTTATTACCAAGCCAAAGTAGCTTCTTTTCTACATATGAAAGACATCATTCAATATGACGATTTTGCCAAGCTTGATATCGCACTCGGTGTTATTCTAGCCGTTGAACTCATTGAAGGAGCAGATAAGCTTTTGAAGCTCAGTGTTGATGTGGGGGAGGAGGTGCCACGGCAGATTCTCTCAGGCATCCGTGAATTTCTTGAAGATCCACAATCATTGGTGGGTCGACAGTTTCCGTTTGTGGTGAACTTAGCACCGCGCACGATTCGTGGCCTTGAAAGTCAGGGAATGATTTTGGCGGCGCTTGAAGACGGTATTTTTGCTTTCCTTGAACCAAGTGCTCGATTGAAGCCAGGCGCGCGCGTGAACTAGCACGCCAACGTATAACATTGCACCTGGGTGTGGGTTGCGAGGTGTATTAGAGCGACGAGCACGTATAATGGTGGTATGTCAGTTCTACAGACGGTTCGTTCTATTCTGCCACCGCCAACATTCATGCGCCTCTTGAGCGCCGGGATTGATATTTCTGATACTTCACTGAAGTACATCCAATTTGTACCCGACAAGCACAGTGGCCGCACCCTGCAGCTCAAGACTTGGGGCGATATTGATATTGCTGATGGTGTGCTCGATCGTGGTTTGGTGAGCGATACAAAAAAACTTAGTGAGGCTTTACGCGAAATGCGTGAGCGATCGGGCATTGAAATGGTGCGCGTCTCACTCCCTGAAGAACGTGCCTATTTGTTTGAAACAGAAATTAAGCGCGATATGCCAGCGAAGGAAGTTCGTGGCTTGCTCGAATTTCGTCTTGAAGAAAACGTCCCGCTTAGTCCACGAGATGCGGTGTTTGACTACGATGTGATTGAAGACACGCTTCGTGAGAATGTGGTGCGTCTTTCGGTGACAGTCTACGCACGTGAGACCATTATGAACTACTACGAAGCTTGTATTGCGGCAGGAATTACACCGATTTCATTTGAGGTTGAGGCTCAAGCGATTGCACGCGCCTCAATTCCGCGTGGGGATCAGCAAACACATCTTATTGTGGATTTCGGTAAAACACGCACGGGTATCGGTATTGTGCACGCCGGTACGCTTATGTATACCTCAACGATTGATATCGGTGGACAAGAACTTTCGCGAACGCTCAATCGACAACTTGGTGAAAAAACAGAATCTGAACTAACAACTATTAAAAACACTATGGGCTTAGTGCGTGGTGTTGATGATAGTCAGGTATACGATGCGCTCTTGCCAACAGTCTCTATTATTGCTGACGAAATTCGTACACGCGTTGATTACTGGAATATGCGTGCACTGGCTCACGAGGAACGAAAGATTCAGTCGATCATTCTTTGCGGCGGAAGTGTGAATATGAAAGGGCTCCCTGAGTATTTCACTGAGGTATTGGGTATCGGGGCACGGCGGGCCGACGTATGGCAAAACGCGTTCGATACAAGGAAGGTAGTGCCGGAAATTGGTCGTCGGTATTCCTATGGCTATGCCACAGCGGTAGGGCTTGCGTTGGCACCGTTTATGTAATGTATGGTTAATCTTCTTCCACAAGCAGCAAAGCGACATCTTGTCTTTGAATACTACGTACGCGTGGTGAGCGTTTGGCTGTTCTTAATTACCGGTGCAATGCTCGTCCTTGGTATGTTGCTCGTGCCGATTACCGCGCTCGTGGGGCTCCAGCTCAAGGCGTATAATGAGACGTTTAATCGGGTGAGTGCAGACAACGCAACCTTTGGTGACTCTGAAAAAGCGGTATTGTCAGCCAATGTGCTTGCTAGTGAACTCAATAAAATTAATACCTACCAGCCAATATGGGATCATGTTGCGACGGTACAAGGATTGGCCGAAGCAAACATCGTCATTGAATCGATTTCCCTGGAGCGAAGTAAGACTGGGGTCGTCGAAACAATTACGGTAACTGGCGAGGCAGCAACACGCGGTGCCTTGGCCGCATTCCGTGATCGTATTGAAAGTGAACCACGCTTTAAGAGTGCTGCGCTGCCTATTTCCAACCTCGCGAAAGATAAAGAAGTGCCGTTTAGTATTGCAATAACGGTTAATACCACTAAGCCATAGTATGATTACCGCGCGAGCAAAAAAAGTTATGGTGGTCGCCGTTGTATGCGGTGTTGCTTCGGTAGTTTCCTTTGCTGGTGCATTTATGTACGTGATTGGGCAAGGCAAGACGCTTCGCGAACAAGCGCAGGCGGTTGCTGATCATGCCGTGCAGCAAAAAACGTATGAGGCACTTGCTGCATTGGTGGCATCAACAAAAACCGATCGAGAAGAGATGCAGCATTATGTGCTTACAGAAGATGAAACCATTACCTTCTTGGCAGATACCGAAGCTATGGCTACCGCACAAGGTGTAACCATATCAACCGACGCGCTCACCGTTGTAAATGGAAAAGATTTTAATACACTTAAGGTGAACTTCACGCTTGAAGGAGATGCTCGTTCTGTACATGCGGTGATTCAGGTACTTGAGACGTTGCCGTACATGAGTTACATCAATCGTCTTTCACTTGAAGGTGGTACGGCCGGTGCGGCTGAGGCAGCTGTGGAACTTATGGTAATGTTGGCAAAATCATGATTAAGAAATTTGATATCATTGCAGCAGCGCGTGGCATTGTGCGTACGAACAAAGGGTACCGCGCACCAATTTTGATTCATCCACAACGTGATTGGTGGATTGGTATATTTTTGTTTTCAGTGTTGGTGCTGGTAGGTGGTGGTGTTTTGGCCCGAATGTACATGATCAATAATACGCTTGATGCACTTGTTGGGGCCGAAGCAAATGCAATTCCTCGCTACCAAGAGGAAATAGTGCAAGATGTGTTGGTTGCCTACCGTGAACGTGCTGCCGCGTACCAAACCTTTATCGGCAATCCACCAGAACTGCCCCCGGCTGCTACAACCACTGCGGAAGCTATCGACGAAGCTATAGCTGAAGAAGCGAGTGAAGTAGAGGTGACGCCAGCACCAGAAGGAGAAGAAACAGTCGTTGAGTAAATGTTTCCCATGACGTGAAAAAGCCAGACATACTGTCTGGCTTTTTCTGTGTGTCCCGAATAGGAAATCTTTCATTACTTAAACAAATGAGTGATTAAATAAAAGTTTACTTTTATTTATATTGCGAATGCAGTTTAAGAAAGCTTTGCTTACATGAACGGTATACCTTTTGGCTCTTTCTGTTCACAAGCTCCAGAAACAGCTCAAAAGGTTTTCGATTCCTAGCCGCGAACAAAATATAGGCAATTATAATGCTCCATGTATTCGCATTATAATTTTCTTATTTTGTGTCCCGACTAGGAATCGAACCTAGAATAACGGCTTAGAAGTCCGCAGTTATATCCATTTAACTATCGGGACAATATATTTGAATGGCAGTTGCTCTACCTTAGCAAATTTTTTAAAGTAATGAAATGGATATGAAAAAGCTCGAAACAATATGTTTCGAGCAGGGGATCGGAAAGGGTGGTTAGATACTCGCCCAGTCTTTATAGATCTGACCAGTTTGTTGTTTTGATGTGCCAGTGCTCTCGGACGAAATCGGATTGGTATCGCCTGCCTGTTTGGGACGGTCATTTCCAGAGTCGCCTTGCTGTGCTTGATGCGGGGTGTGTTTTTTGGTTGGAACAGGAGAGTTCATTGGGTGCCTCGTGTGTACTGAGCTTCTTTCGACACTATACTCTGTCTGGGTGAAGGTTTTAAAAATGAGAGTGGATAAGTGGGGGGTCTTGTCTGGCGCAGGTTACTAAGTGTTCTCGGTAGCTTCGCTACCTGCGAGCACTAAGTACCTAGCTGCCCC
>JACCDT010381498.1_pt1 | contig 10998 bp, 10 predicted proteins | sample 7446291 | NCBI WGS metagenome assembly JACCDT01 (sample SAMN15323446, study PRJNA562643) | freshwater metagenome | isolation source: river surface water | place: USA:Blue River Watershed | collected 2017-08-17 | reverse complement strand
GCGCCGTGACTGGACTGCGGCGCTGGACGCGCTGCTGCGGATCCCCGTCTTCCATCCGGAACGGACCGACTGCCACGCCGCGGTACTGCTGCGCTGTGCGCGCGCGTATGCCGGGCTGGAGGACCGCGGGCGGGAGGAGCGGGCGCTCCTTGCGTTGGCGGATGGTTACCCCGACGCACCCGAGACGGCGACCGCGCGCCGGGAATTCGCGGACCGCTTTCCATGAAGACGACGTGGTGCAAGATGACCCTGGGCCGCGATCGCGGCTTGGGCTTACCGCGAGTGCGGCTGGGTTCCCGCGGGCTCGCGATGGTTTTTCCCGGCCCCGCATTCGCCGCGACGACCGGCGCGCCCGAGCCGGTGGCGGTCGGCCGTACCCTGCTGCAAGAACTGAATCTCCCGGCGATCTGGTTCCTCGTCGCCTGTTCCGTCCTGATCGTGTGGCTCGTGGTGGACCTGTACCTGCGCAGTGCGCGGCGCGAACTCCTGCCCGGCGCGGTGGTCGCGGCGGTGCGGGCGGCCTTCCGGCGCGGTGACTTTCAAGCGGGCTACGATGCCTGCGCGCAGCGGACCGGCCTCTTCGCGACCGCCGTGGCCGCGGCCCTGCGGCATGCCTCGGAGGGAAGGACGGCCAGCGAGGACGCCGCTGTGGTGGCCCTTGAGGCCGGACAGGCGAGGTTGCAGTCGCGGATCGCCTACCTGTCGGTGATCGGCGTGATTGCCCCGATGGTCGGGCTGACCGGCACGGTGCTCGGGATGATTGATGCCTTTGCGGCGATGGGGCAGCCCGGGGCGGCGGATCCGGCCCGCCTCTCCGGGGCGATCGGGCATGTGCTCCACGCGACGGCGGGCGGGCTGATCGTCGCGATCCCCGCCTTCGTGCTGCACTACGTGCTCCGCAGCCGCGTCGCGCTGGCCGTGCGCGCGGTTGCTGAGGAGGTGCATGAACTCTTCCGCGGATTTCCTTACGCAAGCCGGGAGGGTGTGGACTTCCGCGGCGCGGAGCGGTGCGTCCCGGTGGGCGGTGATGGTCGCGCGGCGGGGCTGCAAGAACCGAACCCCTGAGGACGCACGATGGCTGGCGCAGTCGGCGAGGGGGACGACCCCGGATTCCAGATCGCACCGATGATCGACGTCCTGCTGGTGCTCCTGATCTTTTTCATGAGCATCGCTTCGACGGCGCTGACCCGCTATGATCCCGCGATCCAGTTGCCCGTCGCGCCGGCAGCGGCGCCGCGCGAGGAGGAACGTGCGCGTTGGGTGGTGAACGTGGCGTGGGACCCGGCGCGGGCGCGTGCGAGTGTCCGCTTCGAGGAACAGGAGATCGCGCTGCCGCAGCTCACGGCGGTGCTCGCGGAGCGGCGGCGCCGCGGTGTGGATGCGCGTCTGCTCCTGCGGGGCGACGGTGCGGTGCCGGTGCGCCACATCCAGGCGGTCGTGGCCGCGGCCGCCGCGGCGGGCATTGCGGAAATCACGTTTGCGGCCCTCCGTTCATGATGCGGCGCCGACGCCATCGACGGGCGCGGTCCGGCGCCCCCGGCGACGGAGATCCGGGATTCCAGATCGCGCCCATGATCGACGTGGTCTTCGTCGTGCTGGTGTTCTTCATGGCGCTGGCGGCGCAGATCCGGGTGGAGCGGGACCTGTCCCTCCGGTTGCCAGGACTCGCGCAGCCGGGCGGGAAGGCACTGCCGGACGAGGAACACGTCGTGAGTGTCGGCTCGGCGGGCGAGATCCGCTTCAACGACGAACCGTGCGATGGCTCGGAGTCCCTGGACCTACCCGGCCTCCGGGCGTTGCTGGCGAGACTGCGCGGCGTGCTGGCTCCGCTCGATCCCGCGCCCGGTCCCGACGGCGGCGCGGGGCTGGCGGTGGTGATCGCGAGTGATCCGGAGTCGCGCTATGAACGCACGATTGCCGTGCTGGATGCGCTGGCGGCGGCGGGAATCCAGCGCGTCTCGCTGGCGGGGGAGGAGGGACCGGAATGAAGCCCGCGTCGACGGCATCCCTGCGCCAGCGGGTCCGTTGGCGGGTCGGCCTTCCCGTGCTCGTCAGCGTGGCGGTGCATGCGCTGGTGTTGGGGCTGGCGGGCGTGTACGTGGTCCGCGAAGTCACCGCGGCCCGCCGTCCGGCGTTTGCGGCGGCGGCGGCGCCCCCGCCCCGACCGGCGGAGCACCGCGTGCAGATCGCGCGGCGCGCGTCCGGTGCGGCGGCGGCGGCTTCGAATCCCAGCCTTGCGCGGATCACCTCGGCGGCCTCGGTGGCGGCGTTCGCGCTGCCCGAACCGGCGGCGCCCGCAGGGCTGGCGGGGAGCCTGCTGGGATCCGGAATGAACGGCGCGGCGCTCGGAATCGGGGCGGGCGCCGGGCTGGCGACGGCCCTCGGCACCTCGGGCACGGGCGGCCGGGGACTGATGTCGCTGACGTTTCTGGGCCTGACGGCTCCGCGGGTCAGCCGCGTGGTGTTCGTGGTCGACGTCAGCCGCGACCTCATGGACATCCGCAAAGGTGGCTTTGAGGCCTTCGCGGTGATTCGGGGCGAGATTGCCCGGCTCGTCACGCAGTTGCCGCCCACCGCGCGCTTCGGCGTGGTGCTGTTCGGGGGCGCGGCGGGCGACGTCAATCGCTTCGCGGCCGAGCTCACCCCGGCGACGGCGGCGCGGAAGGAGGCGCTGGTCGCGTGGATCCGGACCCTCAACGCCCGTCCCGACCAACTGGGCACGCGATCGGCCGGGGCCTACCTCGGGTGGCGCGAGCGTGAGCTGCCCGGCGCGGGCCTGGACCCGACGCTGCTGCCTCCGCCCTGGCTGCGGGCCCTGCGGGCGGCGTTGGAGCTTGAGCCCGACACCCTCTTCCTCGTCACGGGCAGCGCGGCGACGGCGCTGCGGCCGCGCAGCGACGAGCGGCGGGAGACCCTGGAGCGGCGCAACGACCTCGAGAAGGAGCGGCTGCGGCGCCGCGGCATCGACCCGGAGACCGTCGGTGAACGGCGGCGGGCGGCCTTGGCGAAGGCGCGGCGCGAGTTGGAGGAGATTAACCGCCAGCGCATCGCGCAGGGGAAGCCGCCCTTCATCGTCAGTGACACCAAGCGCGTCTTCCAGCCGGACTTTCAGGAGGAACTCCGGCGGGCGGGTTTCACGCTCGTGCTGGATACGGCCGGGTGGACCGACGCGCGGGGTGACCCGATCTGGGAGCTGGGGGTGAGCCCGCACGAGAAAGTACCCTTCGCCGACGTACTCACGCACGTCGCGCGGCTGCAGGCGGCGCTGCTCCGCGAGCGGGCGGCCGTGAATACGCTCCTCTTCGTCGGCCCGAACGAGCAACCCCGCGAGCCGGTGGAACACCTCACGGCACTGGCCCGGCGCAACGGAGGGCAATTCGCGCTGCTCACGGCCCGCTCGCTGGCCGCCCTGCCGCCGGCGGGACCGTGACCCGGACCGCAGCCGCGCGGACGGCGGGACCGCGCCCGGGCTTGCGACGGGCGAAGGTGGCGCCACAGTCGGGCGCATGGGCGTCAAAAAACTTCTCCACACGCGGATGCGCGTGAACGACATCGAACGCAGCGTGCGTTTCTACGAGCAGATCATCGGCCTGAAGGTCTCGCGTCGGCACACCTCCCCGCGCGGCGCGCAGCTGATCTTCCTCCAGACCCCGAACAGCGAGGAGGAAATCGAACTCTGCCAGATGCCCGCGGGCGCTCCTGCGGTCGTGGTGCAGCCCGATCTCATGCACCTCGCCTTTGAAGTCGACGACCTCGAGGCGTTCGCGCGTGAGTCGGCTGCCAAGGGGCATCCCTTCAGCGATGGCCCGACGAAGACGAGCAGCGGCTCGATGATCGGCTTCATCGACGCCCCGGAGGGCTACGAGGTGGAACTGATCCAGCGCGCGCGCTGAGCCGCTGGACGGACGGGGCCGCCGGACGTGCGGGGCCCTCGTCCGCGCGGAGTCGGAGCGGTGGCGGTTGAGCGCGCGGCCGCGTTACGGCGTGGCGGTGCCGCCGCGTGTGGGGCCGCGCTCAGCGACCGGCGGCGCGGCGTTCCCAAGCGAAGAGGAACTGCTGCGCAAAGCCGGCGGCCGCACCGAAGTGGACGCGGCCGAAGCGGGCGAGCGCGGGCAGCTTCCAGTCCCGCAAGTCGTAGCGCTCGGCGAGCGTGCGCGCGATCCAGACATCGACGGGAAAGGCCTCGAGTTTTCCGGCGCCGAAGAGCAGGACGCAGTCGGCGACCTTCTCGCCGACTCCCGGCAGTGCGCAGAGCCGCTCGCGCGCCTCGGCGTAGGGTGCGGCCTCCGTGGCCTCGAGCCAGCCCGGCTCCGCGGCGAGGTGCCGGGCGGTGGCGTGGACGTAGCGGGCGCGGAAGCCCAGTTGGCAGCGCCGCAGGTCGGCCTCGGAGAGCGTCGCCAGCTCCGCCCACGTCGGCAGGCGGTGCACGCCCGGCGCGATCAAGGCGCCGTGCCGCTCCGCCACGAGGGCGAGCATCTGCTTGATTTGCACGATCTGCTTCGTCGCGCTGCAGAGGAACCCCAGCAGCGTCTCGCCGAACGGCTGGCGGAGCAGGCGCAGCCCGGGGAAGGCCTGCACGGTCCGCGCGAGGTGCGCATCGCTGCGCCACGGCAGGGCATCCGTGATCGCGGCCCACGGCGTCTCCAGCGCGAAGTAACGCGTCACGCGCCGCGCCGCCTCGGCCGGAGGCAGGTTCCGGGAGCGCCACTGCAGCGTGCCCGCGGGCGACCGCTCGATTTCGAGGACGATGTCCGACCACACGCCCGTCCAGCGCGTCGGTTGCCCGGGGGCCGGCGATCCCCGCCAGCGGAATGCCTGCCCCCCATCGAGGATTTCCGCGAGGGTGCGGTCGTCCGGCGCAAAGTGATCCGGAAAGGCCGTCCAGCCTGGGGGCGGTGTCGTCGTCTCCACCACGTTCATCCGCCGCTCGGGAGGGCGCGTCCGTTGACCTCGCGCAGGACCGTCGCGGCGGGCTCGAGTTCGTCGGGGATGCGCTCGAGGTCGCCCGCCAACTCCGCCGTCTCGCGGGCGCCCGGGAGGAGGCGTCCGTTGAACGAACCCACGGCGCTGTTGTAGCCCTTGCTGGCGGTCTCGAGGCCCTTGCCGACCTTTTCGAGATGCTCGGCGAAGACGCTGATGCGGCCGAGGAGTTCCTTCGCGCTCTCGCCGATCTTGCGGGCGTTCTCGTTGAGCTTGGCCTGCTGCCACTGGAGCGCGCAGGTGCGGAGGAGCGCCAGCAGCGTTGAGGCGGTCGTGATGACCACCCGCTGGTCGAGGGCCTCCTGGTAGAGCGTGCCGTCCTCCTCGAGGGCGGCGATCAGGCCGCTCTCGAGCGGCACGAAGAGCACGGTGATCTCGACGCCCTCCCCGAGGGCCTTGGCGTATTCGCGGGAGGCGAGGGCGCGCACGTGGTTGCGCAGGGCCTGCGCGTGGTCGGTGCGCCGCACCGCGCGGTCGGCGTCGGAGAGCGACGGGTCGAGTGAGTCGAGGTAAGCGCTCAACGGCACCTTGGCGTCGATCGGCACGAAGCGTCCGCCCGGCAGCCGCACCGTCATGTCGGGGCGCAGCCGCCCGCCTTCGTCGCCCTGCACGCTGGACTGCTCGCTGAAGTCGACGTTGTCGACGAGGCCGGCCATCTCGGCGATGTTGCGGAGCGAGATTTCGCCCCAGCGGCCGCGCTGGCGGTTGTCGCGCAGGGCGCTCGAGAGCGTCTGGGCGGCGGCGGAGGCCTTCTGCTGCAGGTCGGAGATCTGCTTCAGCTGCTCGCCGAGCGTCTTCACGTCGCCTTCGCGCTTTTCGCCGAGTTCCTTCACGAGCCGCTCGCTCTTCTCGAGCTGCTCCTTGAACGGGGCGAGGGTCGCGTCGATCGCCTTCTGCCGTGCCTCGAGATCCTGCTGCGAGAGCTTGTGCTGATTCTCGAAGTGCTCCTTGGCCTGCTGGAACAGCGCCTGCGCGCTCTGCTTGAGCAGGTCGCCGCCGGTGGCCTTGAAGGTGTCGGTGAGCGCGGTCTTTGACTGCTCGATCGCCGCCTTGAGGTCGGTGATCGATTTTTCGCGCTCGGTGAGGATCTTCTGCATCGCCTGCTCACGCTCCGCGCTGCGGGTTTCCGCTTTCTGCAGTTCCTGCTGCGTGGTGGAGAGGAGTTCGGCCTTTTGATCGGCGCGCTCCCGCTCGGCGGCGACCTGACGCGTGAGAACGACGACCTGTTCCTTCACCGACTCGAGGGATGCCTTGGCGCCCGACTCGTTTTGCTGCGCGGTGCCAAGATCCGCGCGGAGGCGCGTCACGTCGCCGCGCGCGACTTCGAGCTCCCGCTGTGCCGTCTCCGCGGCGAGCACGGCGGCCGCGGCGCCGCGAGCCTTGAGCATGAAGAACACCGCTGCGCCCGCGACCCCGAGCATCCCGCCCACCGCGATTCCCACCAGCAATGAAAGACTGTCCATGCCGCAACCAGTATTCCACCGCGGCGCACGGAACGAGTGAAAAACCGGCTCTCCGCGCACTCCTGCAGCGGGGCCGTCGCGCGCGCGAAGCGCCCTGTCAGGGGGCGGTCCAGAGTGCGCTTTGGCTTTGCACCAGAACCGGTCCGGCGTCCCGGGCCCGCACGCTCAGGCGCCAGGCGACGGGGCGGCTGTCCGCTCCGGGCCAGTCGGAGCCAGTGACCCCGAGGTGGAGGACCGGCTCGCCGGAAGGGAGGTCGAGGGTAAACCGGTGCGTGACCACGTTCGGGCTGGCCGGGAGGACCAACTCCAGGCGCACCTCTGCGGCTGGCAATGCCTCGGCGAGCCGCAGGCGAGTCAGGAAGTAGAACCCCTCGCGGGAGTTGGGCTGGGTGCGGCGGAGGATCCGCCCGCTGCGGCGTTCGCCCCCGCCGAACAATTCACCGACGGTCGTGAACGACTCCGCCGTGCGGTAGCCCGGCCAGATGCGGACGATGCCGGCTGCCTCGGTCGCGGCCGCAGCGGCGGCCGGAATGGGAGCCAGCGCGAGCAGCAGACCGACGAGTCCCGGCAGGACGGAACGCAGGCCGCAGCTGAAGCGGAGCCGGGTGCGCGGAGCGTGGAGGGTGGCGGGAGCGGCGGGACGTGACATCGGGAAAAGGCGGACCGGGGTGCTCAACGGGTGGCGGAGTCGGGGGATCGGAGCCCGATCGTGTGGTAACGATGGAAGCCGAGGAGCGCGGGCGTCCAGCCCTCGACGGCGGGATGGATCAGGAACGTCCGTGTGCCGTGGTAGAGCGGGACGATTGGAGCCTCGTCCAGCAGGATCGCCTCGGCCTCCCGGTAGAGCGCATTGCGGCGCGCCGCGTCGCCCTCGGCGGCGGCGGCGCGCACGAGACGATCGTAGGCGGGGTTCGCCCAGCCGGTGGCGTTGTTGCCGCTGTTCGCGAGGAAGACTTCGAGGAACGTGCTGGGATCGACGTAGTCGCCGATCCAGCGGGCGGCGGAAATCGCGTAGTTGCGCTGACGTTCGTCATCGAGCCACACCCGCTGTTCCTTCAGGGCGAGGGTGACCTCGAGGCCCAGTTCGCGCCGCCACATCTGCTGGATCGCCTCGAGGAGGCGCTGGTTGAGCTCATTGGTGAAGCTCATGATCTCCAGCCGGGGAAACCCCTTGCCGCCGGGAAATCCGGCCTCCGCGAGCAGACGGCGCGCCTCGTCGAAGGAGTCCGGGATCCCCGGTCCAGCTGTGTACCCCCCGGTGTCCGGCGGCGTGAGCGTGTGGGCGGGAGTCTGGCCGGCGAGGGCCACGCGCGTGACGAGCGCCGTGCGGTCCAGTGCGTGGGCCAAGGCGCGGCGGACCCGGGCATCGCCGAGGGGTGGCCGGCCGAGATTGAGGCGGAGGAAGGCGGTTTCGAGGAATGGATCGGAGCGCAGCAGCGCCGCGTCCGGGCCCTGTCGATACGCCGCGAGCTTCGACAGCGGGACCTCGCTGGTCAGGTGGATCTGGCCGGCGCGGAACGCCGCCTCCTGCGCGGTTGCGCTCTCGTACGGATAAAAGACCACCGAGGCGAGGCGTGGCGTGAGGCCCGCGCGGGCGTGCGGATTTCGCACCGTGACGATCCGCTGGTTCGGCGTCCACTCGGTGAGGCGGAACGGACCGTTGCCCACCCAGTGCTGCGGCAGCGTCCAGCGGTTCGAGCGGTCATCGGCGCCGCCGAGCCGGGTGATGACGTGCCGGGGCACCGGGAACGCGGTGGGCAGGGCCAGGATCGCGGGCAGGGCGGGGGTCGGCTGGGCGAGCCGCAGGACCAGCGTCCGCGGGTCGCGGGCCTCGATGCCGAGCGTCGCCGGATCGCGGGTGCGGCCGGCATTGAAATCCTCGGCGCCCACGATTGGGAACAGGATGTACGCGTACTCGGATCCCAGCTGCGGGGAAAGAACCCGGCGGAGCGAGAAGGCGAAGTCATCCGCCGTGAGCGGTGTGCCGTCGGACCAGCGCAAGTCCGGCCGCAGATGGAACGTCCAGGTCAGGCCGTCCACCGACGATTCCCAGCGTTCCGCCGCGGCGCCGATCGGCTGGGACGTCGCCTCGTCGATGGCTGTCAGGCCCTCGAAGAGCGCGAGCACGACGGTCATGTCGTTGAACGCGACGAGCACCTGCGGATCGAGGTCCCGGGGCTCGGCGCTGATCGCGAGGAGGAGCGTGCCGGTGCGGCGTCCCTCCTCGACGCGCGTCTCGCGGCGTCCGCAGCCGGAGACGCCGAGGAAGACGGCGAAGCCGAGCAGAGTGGCCGTGATCAGACCTCCGGCGCGGGTGGACGTGGAGTGACGGACGACCGAGCGGGCGGGCGCGGCCGGGCGGGCGGACGAACGGGCGGGACGGAGTCCGGGCATGGGCGGAAGGTTAGTGGCGTCTGCGGCGGGCGCCACTTCGGATTTGCGGCGCGGGCGCCCTTGGTCCCAAGTGTGCCGCCATGGCATGGTACTATGCGACGGACGGGCAGCGACGCGGGCCGGTGAGCGACGAGGAATTCGGCGACCTCGTGCGCCGCGGCGTGATCGCGCCGGACTCGCTCGTCTGGACGGCGGGAATGGCGGACTGGCGGCGTTTGTCGGAGGTCGCGCCGGAGTTGCCGCCGCCGATGCCCGCGCGAACCGACGCCCTGAGTGATGCGGCGAGCGCGGCGCCGGCCGGGACGGCGGCGACCTTTGGGCGGGCGGTGGCGGACGCCGGTACGGCTCCCCGCTATGCGGGCTTCTGGCTGCGGGTGGTCGCCCGGCTCATCGACGGCGTGCTGCTCTGGGTCGCTGGTCAGGTGGTGGGTGGAGTGCTGGTGGCGTGGTTGATTCCGGATGCGCTGGGCGCGTTCTCGATCGAGCCCGGGGCCGAGCCGAGCGGTGAGCAACTCGCGACCCTCCTGGCGGTGTTCGGCATCGTGTTCTTCTCGAGTCTCGTGACGGGACTCGTTTACGACCTGATCTTCCTCAAAGGGTGGTCGGCCACGCCGGGCAAGCTGGCGATGGGACTGCGGATCCGGACGGCGGACGGCGGGCCGCTCACGATCGGACGAATCATCGGACGGCACTTTGCGGTGTCGCTGAGCGGCCTCCTCATGGGCATCGGTTACCTCATGGTCGCCTTTGACCCGGAGAAGCGCGGATTGCACGACCACTTCTGTGCGACGCGCGTGGTTCGCACCCGCTGAGCAACGACGCGACGGAGTGCTGGCGTGGCGCTGCGACGGCGCCGGGGCGCGGTGCGGGTGGAGCGAGGCGCGGGAGAGGCGGCTGGCGGTGCGGGAGACCGAAGTGCGGCGCGAGGTGGGGTCGAGCGGCCGTGCCGCCGGTGCGGTGGCGTGACTCGACGTGGCGTGACCGCGCGCTTGCCCTTGCTGGTCCATCGCGGAAGCCTTCTCGCATGACGCTCGCGTGCTGGATGGCCCCGAAGACCTGGTTGACCGCGATGGCGCTGGGATGCCTTGCGCCGGTGGGGGTGGTGGCCGCTCCGCAGTCGGCGAATCTGGACGAGGCAAAGGTGCCGGCGTACGTGCTGCCTGATCCCTTGGTGGACTCCGCCGGCCGCCGCGTCGCGGATGCCGCGGGCTGGCGGGCGCGCCGTGCGGAACTGCTCGAGTTGGCCACGCGCGAAATGTACGGCCGGTCTCCGCTGGGTCGTCCGGAGGGAATGCACTTCGTCGTGACCGCTGAGGATCCGCGGGCCCTGGGAGGGCGGGCGACGCGGCGCGAAGTGACGGTGCATTTCGGTCGGGCGGCCGATGCGCCCCGCATGCGCCTCCTCGTCTATCTTCCGAATCACGTCGCCGGACCACGCCCGGCGTTTGTCGGCCTCAACTTCACCGGCAACCACGCCACGACCGACGACCCGGCGGTCGCGGTGGCGGAGGACACGGTTTATCCGGAGACCGCGCGAGCGCGGCCGCGCGGCAAGACCCTGGAGCTGAAGGCGCGGGGCTCGGAGAGTGAGCGCTGGCAGGTGGCGCGGGTGATCGACCGCGGCTATGCGACGGCGACGGCGTGGTACTACGATCTATGTCCCGACCGCGTGGAAGGCATGGAGCAGAACGTGGCTGCCCTCGCCGCGGCTGGCTCGACGGAAGGGCGCGCCCCGGATGCCTGGGGTGCGGTGGCGGTGTGGGCGTGGGGGCTTTCCCGTGCGTTGGATTACCTTGAGACCGAGCCTCGCGTGGATGCGCGCCGCGTGCTCGTGCACGGCCATTCCCGGCTCGGCAAGGCGGCGGTGTGGGCGGCCGCGACGGACGAGCGCTTCGCCGGACTCATTGCAAACAACAGCGGCTGCGGCGGAGCGGCGCTGAGCAAGCGCTTCCTCGGGGAGACGGTGGGCCTGATCAACCACCGCTTTCCGCATTGGTTTTCCCGCAGCTTCCGGCGCTACGACGATCGCGAGGCGGATCTGCCCTTTGACCAGCACCAAGTCCTCGCGCTGGTGGCGCCGCGGCCCCTCTACGTTGCAAGCGCCGCCGAGGACCTTTGGGCGGATCCAAAAGGTGAATACCTCGCCCTCGCCGCGGCGGGG
>JACCDT010295846.1_pt1 | contig 10999 bp, 6 predicted proteins | sample 7446291 | NCBI WGS metagenome assembly JACCDT01 (sample SAMN15323446, study PRJNA562643) | freshwater metagenome | isolation source: river surface water | place: USA:Blue River Watershed | collected 2017-08-17 | reverse complement strand
GGCAAGACGCGAACGGCAATGGTGTGTTGGACGATGGTGAGTCCAAGAGCTTGACGGAGCTGGGCATCACGGCGCTGCACTATGCGCGGGGCAGCTATGACCGAGGCGGGCAGACGTATCAGCTGGGCAGCCCCGACTTGGTGGCCGATGCCGTGGGCACACGCACGCATGCGGTGGACGGCGGCATTGTGGTGCAAAGCAGCAACGGGCAAGTGTCGTTGATCGTGACGAAGACGGAGGACCTGACCAACATCGCTGTTGGCAAAGACCGCGTGAGCAGCGGCATAGAAGATGTGCCGCTGGATGTGTTGGCGAGCGATTTGCTGGCCAACGACAAGGTGGCGGGGGTGACGGGGGCATCGCTGTCGATGACGGGGGTAAGTGCAGCGCGACATGGGGCCGTGAGTTTGCAAAACGGGGTGGTGCATTTCAACCCAGATGCCAATTATTTTGGAGCGGATGCGGGGTTTAGCTACACCGTGCAAGATGCCAATGGCAACACGGCCACCGCCTCGGTGGGTGTGACCTTGCAAGCGGTCAACGATGCACCGGTGGTGACTGATTTGGGTAATACCGTCATCCCTGTGTATGACGAGAGCGGTGCGCAGGTGGGCACTTCTATCGATCCTTACAACGGACGATTGCAAATCTCGGATGTGGATGACACGGTGTTTACCTACAAAGTGCTCAACGATGGCTTGCATGGGCGTGCCACCATTAACGCTGATGGTTCTTGGTCATTCAGTGCGGTTGACGCGATTGGCGGCCAAGATGCTTTTAGGGTGGAAGTGGATGACGCGCATGGGGGTTCAACGACTCAGTTGATTTCTGTGCCGCTTCCTTCACCTTCTGGAGAAGGTGGTGTTGGTGAGGGTGGTGATTCCACTGAAACGGATAGCACTGATGCAGACGGTACAGACGGTACAGACGGTACAGACGGTACAGAATCAGCTGAGTCTTCTGAGACTTCTGAGACTTCTGAATCAGAGGGAAGTGAAAGCGGTGGAGAAAGTGGAGAGGGCGGAGGTGGAGAGGGTGGCGGCGGAGAAGGCGGAGGTGGCGACCCTGTTGTGATTGATCTAGACAACAACGGCATTCAATTACGCAGCGTTCAAGACAGTCAAGCCTTCTACGACATCAAAGGCGATGGTTGGCGCTACAAGATGGGTTGGACCTCGGGGGGCGATGGTCTGTTGGCCTATGACGCGAATGGGGATGGCCAAATCAACGGTAAAAATGAGTTGAGTTTCAAAGGCTATGTGTCGGGTGCTCAAACCGATTTGCAAGGTCTTGCCGCGTTCGATAGCAACCAAGATAACAAGCTCAGTGCGTTAGATACGCTTTGGAAAAAATTGGTGGTTTGGCGAGATGCCAATGGAAATGGTGTGAGTGACGCAGGCGAGTTGCAAGCCATGTCGCAAGTTGGCATCGACGAAATTGCATTGACCAGCAACCACCAGTTCAGCACGCAAAACGGCAACACCGTACATGGATTGGCGCAGGTGACGATGGCCAATGGCACACATGTGCAAGCCGCAGATGTCACGTTTCAAGTCAGCAACCAAGTGCTGTTGACCAAGCCAGATGGCACGCAAGAGGTGCTGACCCGAGACACTTCTTCTGCACCGACAGATATACAAGGCACAGCGCAGGACGATGTGCTGGTTGGCACGACGGGGAGCGACCATATTTCTGGCGGCGGGGGCAATGATTTCATGTATGACGATCAGGGCAACGATGTCATTGAAGCCGGAGACGGTAAAGATGTGGTGTATTCCGGCGCGGATGATGACGTGGTGTTGGCTGGTGCCGGGGACGATGCCGTCTTCGCGGGTCAAGGCAACGACGTGGTCATGGGTGGCGCAGGTGCTGATGCCCTATTGGGTGAGGATGGCAATGATGTGATCTTCGGTGGAGATGGCAATGATTTGATGGATGGTGGCACAGGCGGCGATGTGCTCTCTGGCGATCAAGGCGATGACAGTTTGTATGGCGGAAGTGGTGCAGATGCTTTGTTTGGTGGCGATGGCAACGACTTGCATTCGGGTGGCACAGGGGCCGATCAGATGCAAGGCGGTGCAGGTGATGACACCTATGTTGTGGATGACGCGGGCGACACCGTTGTGGAGAATGCCAATGAAGGAGTGGATACGGTATCGACCAGCCTTGATGGTTATGTGTTGGGTGCCAATCTAGAAAACCTGACACTGACTGACAGCGCCAAACACGGAACTGGCAATGCTTTAGACAACATCATCACAGCCAATGGTGCGAACAACGTGTTGGCTGGTCAGGCGGGCAACGACACCTACGTCATCACCAGTGCGGGCACGGAGATACAAGAAAATGCGAATGAAGGTGTCGACACGGTAAAGAGCAGTGTGAGCTACACATTGGTAGCTGATGTTGAAAACCTCACGGGCACAGGCAGCGCAGATATCACATTGACGGGCAACAGCCTGGCCAACGTGATCAGAGCCAACGCAGGCAACACCACCTTAGTGGCGGGCAGTGGCGTGGCGACCTTGATTGGTGGCTCAGGTAACAACACCTTTGTGGTGAACAACGTCAATGATGTGGTGCAAGCCAAGTCAATCAACGGCAATGTGAACACCATTCAAACCAGTGTAAGTTACACGGCTTCTGAGAATGTGCAAAACCTCACGGGCACAGGCAGTGCGGACATCACCCTCACAGGCAACAGCCTGGCCAACGTGATCAGAGCCAACGCAGGCAACACCACCTTGGTGGCGGGCAGTGGCGTGGCGACCTTGATTGGCGGTAGTGGCAACGACACCTTTGTGGTGAACAAAGTCAGTGATGTGGTGCAAGCCAAGTCAATCAACGGCAATGTGAACACCATTCAAAGCAGTGTGAGCTACACCGCTTCTGAGAATGTGCAAAACCTCACGGGCACAGGCAGCGCAGATATCACATTGACAGGCAACAGCCTGGCCAACGTGATCAGAGCCAACGCAGGCAACACCACCTTGGTGGCGGGCAGTGGCGTGGCGACGTTGATTGGCGGTGGTGGCAACGACACCTTTGTGGTGAACAACGTCAATGATGTGGTGACTGAGCTGGCCGGCAATGGCACTGATCTGGTCAAAGCCAGCGTCAGCTACACGCTCTCAGCCAATGTGGAAAATCTGACGTTGACAAGTGCTGCGTCGCTGAATGGAACAGGTAATGAGCTGAACAATGTGCTGCGTGCCAACGATGCTGGCGATACGCTGTCAGGCCTGGCGGGCGGGGATACGCTGATCGGAGGTGCTGGCAATGACTTGCTCGACGGTGGCACGGGCGTGGACACGCTGGCAGGAGGTGCTGGAGACGACACGTATGTGGTGGACAACGCAGGCGACATGGTCACGGAGTTGGCTGGCGAAGGAGTTGATTTGGTCAAGTCCAGTGTGAGCTACACCCTTCGAGCCAACGTAGAGAACCTGACCTTGACCGGCACGGCGACCATAAGCGGTACGGGTAACGATTTGGCCAACGTGATGATCGGTAACGATGCGGGCAACACGCTCTCGGGTGGTGTTGGTAACGACACTTTGCTGGGTGGTGCAGGTGCCGATCAGCTCGATGGTGGTGTTGGTGTGGACATCTTGAACGGTGGAGCAGGCGATGACACGCTTGGATTCTCTGTGGATGCTGTTTGGGGTGCTGGCTCAGTTGCCTACAACACCGTGACAGGCGTTCAGGTGTCGGTGGCTGGCAAGCAGCGCAGCCAAGACCAGTTCAACGGCGGTACGGGCACGGACACCTTGCTGGGTACGACGCAGGCCGATGTGGTGTTTTTGGACGACGGTATCAGCACCACAGCCCGATTGGTTGACGTTGAAGTGATCAGCACAGGGGCAGGCGACGATGTGATCGACTTGACCAGTACTCGTTTTGCCTATGGCTCGGTGACGGTGGATGCCGGAGATGGCAATGACGTGGTCTGGACTTCTGTAGGAAATGACACCTTGTTGGGAGGTGCTGGCAACGACAGCTTGGTGGGAGGATCCGGTAACGATTTGCTGGACGGTGGCACGGGCGTGGACACGCTGGCAGCAGGTGCTGGAGACGACACGTATGTGGTGGACAACGCAGGCGACATGGTCACGGAGTTGGCTGGCGAAGGAGTTGATTTGGTCAAGTCCAGTGTGAGCTACACCCTGCGAGCCAATGTAGAGAACCTGACCTTGACCGGCACGGCGGCCATAAGCGGTACGGGTAACGATTTGGCCAACGTGATGATCGGTAACGATGCAAACAATACTTTGTTTGGCGGTGCTGGCAATGACCAGCTTTTCGGGAGTAAGGGCAATGATGTACTTGATGGTGGAACGGGCTTGGATACGTTGTCTGGAGGTGCCGGTGACGATACTTATGTATTTGGGCGAGGTTCAGGTCAAGACACGATAATTGATACCGATGCCACCTTAGGTAATACCGATGTGTTGCTCTTTGGTGCGGGCGTTGCCACGGGTCAACTGTGGTTCAAACATGTGGGTAACGATTTAGAGATCAGCATCATTGGTAGCGCTGACAAAGCCACGATTCAAAACTGGTACGGTGGTCGTCAAAACCAAGTCGAGAAAATTAACGCGTCAGGCAAAACCTTGCTGAACACGGATGTTGACAAACTGGTGCAAGCCATGGCCTCGTTCTCGGCACCTGCATCAGGTCAAACCACCTTGCCCACCAACTATAAGACCACACTGGCGCCGGTGATTGCCGCCAACTGGCATTAAGCGCGAGGCGTCGATGTCTGATTTAGAGTAACGGCCCGATTCGGGCCTCGCCTGTCTGTTGCTGCTTGCGCGTTTGCACGAAGTAGCAGCCGATGAGGCGCAGTTGCAGCACCAGTTTGGGCGTGGCCCGATGGATGTGACCACGCTGTTGCTGGCGGCGCAGTCTTTGGTACCCGTTCAGCCAACCTTGAGTCGGCGAACCAATTGCTTGTGGCCGCTTTAGCATCGCACGATGCAGCCTTGCAAAAAGTATTGACTTCGGTGGTGGGCGCGTATTTTGATGCGATGACAGCGCAGGCCACATTGAAGGCAAGAACACAAGCAGTTGAGCTGGCGACAGGTACATGGCACACCACGCAAAGCGAAGCCCAGTTGCAAGACACGGAGCAGCAAATCCTGATGGAGGTTGTCAAAGCACATGCCGATGCCCAGTCTTCGTTTGAGAACTTGTAAGCCTCGCAACAACTGCTCAGTGCCAGTGAAGCAGCGGTGCAGAGTTCTCAGAAGCGGTATGACAAAGGGGCCGCTGATATTTTGGAATTGTTGTCTACGCAAGGTGCGTTAGCGGATGCGCAGCAAGAGCGGGTGCGGTGTGTGTCAGACTGGCGTTCGGCACGGCTGCGGTTGATGTCGAGTGCGGGGGTGTTAGGTCGCTCTGCACTGAACTATTGAAGAGATGAGTTTGCCAAGGTAGTTGCCCGATGAGCCAAAAAATGCCCTCACATGGAAGATGTCGTGGTGCGAGAAATCCATGACAAGCTAGCCTGCCCAAAGATTGACGGCTTCTCGCTGGATCGTTGATTCGCGGCTTAACTAGCGCGCGTTCGATTGAACCGAATTCAAAGTCCGATTTGCTTTGACCGCTTGCCCCAACTCAATGACAGCCAGGGCGTAATAGCTGCTCCAGTTGTAGCGGGTGACCACATAAAAGTTGTCTGTGCCCGCCACATAGCTGGGAGGCTCATCGCCATTGAACAGTTCAACCAAAGCCAGTTGCCCGTTGTGCTTTTGCGCTTGCTCGTCAAGCACAGCGCCTTTGGCGGTGAAGTTGCTCACGCTGAACGACGGCAAGATGTCTGGGGCCAGCAAGGTGGGCTTGTCCAAGCGCGCTTCATCAAAGCCCACGGGGTAATGCGTGGGCATGCCAGTTTGCCAGCCAAAGGCTTTGAAGTAATTGGCCACCGAGCCAATCGCGTCCACAGGGCTGTTGCGTAAATCGATGCGGCCATCGCCATCGAAGTCCACGGCAAACTTGGCCACGCTCGACGGCATGAACTGCGGCCAGCCCATGGCACCTGCAAAGCTGCCGGTGATGCTGGCATCGCCTTGTTGGTGGGCTTGCACCAAAAAGTGACCCAGTTCTGACTTGAAAAACGCTTGGCGTTCCGCGGCACGTGGGTGTGAGGCAGGGAAGTTGAGGGTAAGCGTGGTCAGTGCATCGAGCACGCGGTAGTTGCCCATGTTTTGGCCATAAAAGGTTTCTACACCGATGATGCCCACCACCATTTCGGCGGGCACGCCGTAGGTTTGTTCGGCGCGGGTGAGGGCGCTTTCGTAGGCCTGCCAAAACTGGGTGCCTGCATCGATGCGTCGGCTTTCAATGAATCGCTCTCGGTAGGCGCGCCAGTTTTTGGCTGTAGGCACGGTGGGTGGCAATACCATTTTGGGCACGCCCTTGAGGTATTGCGCTTTGCTGATTTGCTCGCGTACCCATGTTTTGGGAAGGTTGTACTGCTGGGCTAGCTCGTCGGCGAGGGCGGTCGCTTCTGTGGTTTTTCCGTAGACGGGGCCACGGTTGGCGGCTTTGTGGGCGGCGGCTTTATGCGACACCGCTTTGTGCGCTTTCGCATGCGGTTTGTTAGAAGCATGGGCTGTCAATGCCGCCAACAGCAACAACGCGGTGGTGATTTGACGTAACGCAAAATTTGTCTGCAAAGCCATATAAAACGGGGATGTATGTGTTTTCACGCAGTATTTGCGAGGGTAAAAGCTAGGCCTACATGGTAAGCTGACTTAAAGAAGAACTGAGGCAGACGAGATGAGCAAAACTGGTTATTACACGCACCCCCTGTGCATGAAGCATGAGATGGGCGAAGGCCACCCCGAGTGCCCCGAACGGCTCAGCGCCATTCAAGACCGTTTGCTCATCAGCGGTGTGGACTTAGGCTTGACCGCCATTGAAGCTCCCGAAGCGCCGCTGGCCGACATCGAGCTGGCCCACGACCGCATGTACATCGCGTCTTTGCGCGGCTTATCGGACCAACTGGTGGAAGACATGGCCGCAGGTGGCCCCAGCTATGGCCATTTAGATGCAGACACCCACATCAACAGCTACACATGGAAAGCCGCTTTGGCTTCCGCAGGCGCTGCAGTGGCGGCCACCGATGCTGTGATTTCTGGAGAGCTGGCCAACGCGTTTTGTGCCATTCGCCCCCCAGGCCACCATGCCTCACGCAGCCATGCGAGTGGTTTTTGTTTTTTCAACAACGTGGCGATTGCCGCTAAGTACGCTTTAGAGCGCCACGGGCTCAAACGCGTGGCGGTGGTCGACTTTGATGTGCACCACGGCAACGGCACCGAAGACATCTTGAGCGGTGACGACCGTGTGTTGATGGTCAGCTTTTTTCAGCACCCGTTTTATCCCCACAGCGGCACCGAGCATCCCGCAGCCAACATGCTCAACATTCCCGTGCCTGCCTACACCAAGGGTATGGAGGTGCGCGAGTTGATTGAAACTCATTGGGTGCCGCGCTTAGAAGAATTCAAGCCTGAGATGATTTTCATCAGCGCAGGCTTTGACGCCCACCGCGAAGACGACATGGGGCAAATGGGTTTGACCGAACAAGACTACAGCTGGATCACCTACCGCATTCGAGAGATCGCTGATCGCCATGCGCAGGGACGTATCGTGTCGTGCCTAGAAGGTGGCTACGATCTGAGTGCGCTGAGTCGCAGCGTAGAGGCGCATGTGCGCGTGTTGGCCGATATTTAATCCATGAATGAATTACAAGAATGGTTGCTGGACTTGCAAAGTCCAGCAATTGCGTTAGAGCTCGCCGGTTTGGCGCTGTGTTTGGCTTTGGCTTGGGTTTTGAGCTGGGCGTTTGGGCGGCAATACACCGGCCGAGCGTCTATCTTGTTTGGTCGCCGCCTGATGGACGGGGTGCTATTTCCTGCGTTGGCTTTGATGCTGACATTGGGCTTGAAACTGGCCCTGATGAAGTTTCAACGCGTGCCCCTGTTGAAGCTGGCACTGCCAGTGCTGGTGTCGCTGGTGTTGATTCGACTGATTGCACGTGTGTTGGCTGCTGTGTTTCCCCATTCGCGTGGGGCACGCATCTTGGAGCAGTTGGTGTCTTGGATGGCATGGGGCTTGGCTGTGTTGTGGTTCACAGGCTTGTGGAGCCCCTTGATGACCGAGCTAGATAGCTGGCAATTCATGCTGGGCAAAACACGCATCAGCGTGACCCATGTGTTTGAAGTGGTGTTCACCTCCGGCATGGTGCTGGTGCTGGCCTTGTGGCTGTCGGCCACGCTGGAGCAGCGCGTGCTCAGCCGTGCGTTTGATGATTTATCCATGCGCAAAGTGGCGGCCAACGCCATGCGCGTGCTGTTGCTGCTCATCGGTACTTTGTTCGCTCTGTCCTCTCTGGGCTTTGACCTCACAACGCTGTCTGTCATAGGTGGCGCCTTGGGCGTGGGTATTGGCTTTGGCTTGCAAAAACTGGCCGCCAATTACGTGAGTGGTTTTGTGATCTTGCTTGAGCGCTCATTGCGCATTGGCGACTTTGTGCGCGTGGATGGCTTTGAAGGTCGTGTGACCGACATTAAAACTCGTTACACCTTGGTGCGTGCTGGCAACGGCAGTGAGTCGGTGGTTCCCAATGAGTTGTTGCTGACCCAGCGGGTGGAAAACCTGTCGCTTGAAAGTCGCCACCTGCTGCAAACCTGTACGTTTTGGGTGGGGCTGGAGAGCGACGTTGAGCGCGTGCAAGCCCTCTTGGTTGAGGCGGCTTTGGGGGTGCAGTGGGTGTTACCTTCGCCTGAGCCTTTGGCCTTACTGGCTGAAGTGGCGCCGCAAGGCTTGAAGTTCAATTTGAATTTTTGGATGGAAGATCCAGTCAATGGTCAGTCATTGACGCGTTCGCGCGTCAATATTGCTGCGCTGAGCGCTCTGCGAGCGGCTGGGGTGTTGTTGGTGCACTCGCCGCAAGAGGTGGTCTTGCTTCATCCGACCTGATTTTTCCTAGGGACTTCCCTAGAAAAGCACGGTCGTTCGATAAAATATGTGCTTTGATCTCTACAATGTGACGTTTACGTAAACGTCAATCTGTTTAATTCTAAAAATTGGAGCTTTTGCCATGAAAGTTTTGGTCGCTGTCAAACGCGTGGTGGACTACAACGTCAAGGTCCGCGTCAAGTCGGACAACTCGGGCGTTGACATTGCGAACGTCAAAATGAGCATGAACCCCTTTGACGAAATCGCGGTGGAAGAAGCCGTGCGCCTCAAAGAAAAGGGCGTGGTCACTGAGGTGATCGCCGTGTCTTGCGGCGTGACCCAATGCCAAGAAACCTTGCGTACCGCCATGGCTATCGGCGCAGACCGTGGCATCTTGGTCGAGACCGCTGAAGAGCTGCAACCCCTGGCGGTGGCCAAGCTGCTCAAAGCCTTGGTCGACAAAGAACAACCTGGCTTGGTGATCTTGGGCAAACAAGCGATTGACGACGACTGCAACCAAACTGGCCAAATGTTGGCGGCCTTGGGTGATTTCCCACAAGCCACCTTTGCTTCCAAAGTGGAAGTGGCCGATGGCAAAGCCAGCGTGACCCGCGAGGTGGACGGTGGTTTGGAAACCCTCTCTGTCAGTTTGCCAGCGGTCATCACCACCGATTTGCGTTTGAACGAACCCCGCTACGTGACCTTGCCCAACATCATGAAGGCCAAGAAAAAGCAACTCGATGTGTTCAAGCCCGAAGATCTCGGCGTGGATGTGGCCCCTCGCATCAAAACCCTCAAAGTGGTCGAGCCTGCCAAGCGCAGCGCGGGTATCAAAGTACCAGACGTCGCCACTTTGGTGGACAAGCTCAAGAACGTGGCCAAGGTCATTTAATTTAGAAACGCAGGAGAAACACACATGACATCCCTCGTTATTGCAGAACACGACAACGCCTCGATCAAGGGCGCAACTTTGAACACCGTCACAGCCGCAGCCGCCATGGGCGCTGAGGTGCACGTGCTGGTCGCTGGCCACAACGCAGGCGCAGCCGCTGCTGCTGCCGCGCAAATCGCTGGTGTGAGCAAAGTCATTTACGCCGATGGCGCAAGCCTTGAAGCTGGCCTGGCTGAGAACGTGGCCGCTCAGGTGTTGGCCATTGCTGGCAACTACACCCACATTGTGTTCCCCGCCACAGCCAACGGCAAAAACGTCGCCCCCCGCGTGGCCGCCAAGTTAGATGTTGGCCAAATCAGCGACATCACCAAGGTGGACAGCCCAGACACGTTTGAGCGCCCCATCTATGCAGGTAACGCCATTGCTACCGTGCAATCGAGCGATGCGGTCAAAGTCATCACCGTGCGTACCACGGGTTTTGATGCCGCAGCTTCTACGGGTGGTTCAGCTGCCGTGGAAGCTGTTGCTGCCGCAGCCGACTTTGGCAAGAGCAGCTTTGTGGGCCGCGAAGTGACCAAGAGTGACCGCCCAGAACTCACAGCTGCCAAGATCATCGTGTCGGGTGGCCGCGCCTTGGGCAGCTCAGAGAAGTTTGACGAAGTCATGACGCCACTGGCCGACAAGCTGGGTGCTGCCATCGGTGCCAGCCGCGCTGCGGTGGATGCTGGCTATGCTGCCAACGACTTGCAAGTGGGTCAAACGGGCAAGATCGTGGCGCCTCAGTTGTACGTGGCGTGCGGCATCAGCGGTGCGATTCAGCACTTGGCGGGTATGAAGGACAGCAAGGTCATCGTGGCCATCAACAAAGACCCAGAGGCGCCCATCTTCAGCGTGGCCGACTTCGGCTTGGAGGCCGACCTGTTTGCTGCTGTGCCAGAGTTGGTGGCAGCGCTTTAAACCTTCTTTGAAAAGTCACTCTTCGGGGTGCCTTTTTTGTATTGAATTTCGGAGACATCAAAATGAGTTACATCGCCCCCATCAAAGACATGGTGTTCAACATGGAACACTTGGCTGGCCTCGATCAAGTGGCCCAAATCCCTGCCTTCGAAGACATGGGCGTGGAAACCGCCCAAGCTGTTTTGG
>JACCDT011778856.1_pt1 | contig 11003 bp, 9 predicted proteins | sample 7446291 | NCBI WGS metagenome assembly JACCDT01 (sample SAMN15323446, study PRJNA562643) | freshwater metagenome | isolation source: river surface water | place: USA:Blue River Watershed | collected 2017-08-17 | reverse complement strand
CTCAATGCACTACAAGTTGAAAGTCGTGAAAAGGTCGATGAAATTGTGACAAAGGCTCTTGCAAATGGTGCAACACGATATCAACCGTCTATCGATCACGGTTGGATGTATTATGACAGCTTTGCCGATATTGATGGCCATCAATGGGAAATTGGGTATACAGATTTGTCCAAGCGTCCTCAAGATCTGAGTTAAAATTATAATGAGTAATTGTTCTCCATTATTTTGTTAATGACCAACTTTTTATGGTAAAAAAATTTATTAGTTTTCTGTTTTTTCTGGGGATGGCTTCTCAGGCCTTTTCGCAAAAAGGCCAACTAAAAACACGCGATGGATTATCGCTGGGTTCGAAATCTGATTTTATAAATGCATGCAAAGAAGGTGCGGGCAAAGAATTTATTGAAGTTGAAGGAGTTCAATTAGCTACCGTCGATTATTGTGGATGTGTAGCCGATAAATTAATACCGAAGGTAGACAGTCGAGAACTCATTCTAGCGGTGCAGGAAGGCAATATTGTAAAATATTTATTAAATGATAGTAATCGGCCCATCGTAATGGAATGTGTTATGGCGAATATGAAGGTGAATCCCAACTTTGCCAATATCCCCGAAAAAAGCTACTCAACAAATACGTATAACCCCGAAGAAATTTTAAGTGATCAAGACGTAATTGAAATTCCCTTGACCGAAACGGTGAATTCCAACTTTACTTTGGAAATTGAGATCGACGGTGAGATTCGCAGTTTTATATTGGATACTGGTGCCAGTGAAATGATAATCAACGCAGATATGGAGCGTGAATTACTCTTAAATGGTACTATTTCTCGAGAAAATTACCTAGAAAAACGGCCTTTCAAATTGGCCAATAATCAAATGGTAACAGCCCAATTAATTCGTGTAAATACGATTACAATAGGGGGGTGTTTTGTTGAAAATGCAGTAATTGCCTCAATCGATGACGGTGAGTTATTGTTGGGAACGGGTTTCTTAAAGAAATTCAAAAACTGGGAACTCGACAGTAAAAACAAAGTATTGCGCCTGTATCGAAAATAAGAATGGGATTCATGAATAAAGATTGACTTAATAAATATCAATCCCTAAATGCAAGAGTAAACCGCGTATCTCAGATTGTGAGAATTTTGCTTTTTTGACCATATTCCTCGCTGGATCGATATTGTAATTAAAACTGCCTCTAAAATCTACTTTTTCCAATCGAGTCTGATCAAAAATGGCACCCGATAAATTGCATTCGTCAAATTTTGATTCTGTCAAATCGCATTCTGTGAAATCAACAAACTTCAATTCGCAATGAATGAATGGCGTTTTCTTCAATTTGAGTCTATAAAAATTGGAATATTCTAAGTTGGATTTCTGGAAAGACACTGATAATAAAAGTGTATCGCACTGATTAAATTGAATTCCCATCAGTTTGCACCCAATAAATTCAACTTGTCGGAAGGATGTTTTGAAGGTATTGCAATTGACAAATTCGCAGTCTTCGAATGTACATTCGCTAAACACAATCGATGACAAATCGACTTGCGTCCATTTGCACGATTTAAACGTACATTCTGAATATTCAGCAGTTTCAAAAATCTCTTTGGAGAAATCCTTCTTCTCAAAAACTTCTAGTTCTATCATTTGAATAAGGATTCAAATGTAGATATTTCTCAAAAGAATTACTGTTTTAGTTCTTTCGTGATTTTCAACACTTCGTCCATTTTGTATACAAATAAGCTTCCGTCAGCTGTTTGTATTTTAATGGATTCGTTCGGGATTTGTTCCATCACCATTCCGCGAATAATGCTGCCATTTTTTAGATAAATTACATCAACATATTCCGTTTTTTTCACTTCTTGGGATGCGGGAGCGGTTTGAACAACTTGAGCACCTGCGGGTAGTGGTTGACTTGAGTTTCCAGAAGAACTGCCAATTAATTTGATGATTAAGCCAAGAGCCAATAAAATCATACCGCCGTAAATACTTACAAAAAGAAGGATTATTATACCTAAAATGATGAGAATGGTTCCGAAAACTTTGGTACCTGAATTTCCTGAATTAGAATCTTGAACTGTTGAATCGGATTCTTTAAATTGTTTGATTGAATAGAGATGCTTAGAATTACGAGAACCAGGGTTTTTCAAAAGTCTCAATTTAGAAACCTGCGAATGTTGTGCGATTTCTAGATTAGGTTTTTGATCATTGAAATCAGTGACACTTTTGAAATTTGAAGTGGAACGCAACGGCAATTGTAAATTTTCTGATGTTGATTAATTTGAGTATTTTCAGAAATGTCTACATTATTTGCAGTAGATATTTCCGCTGAATTTACTGTATTCGAATTGCTCTTAGTTGATGGATTCGAAGCGTTGCTTGAGTTATTGTGTTTAGAATTTAGAATATTCCACTCAATATTAAATCCTTTATTATGGTATCGTTTTTGAACGGTGCAAGAATTGATTAGGAGCGTTGCTGTAGCTATAACAACTAAATTCAAAGTGGTGCTGAGTTTATTCATTTGAACATTCTTTTTTCGAATATAATTGATTTTTAGGTGAATATTGATTTTTTTCGAATAGCAATAATGGAAACCGAAATAATATCCCCCGAAACATTAAATCTTCCCAAGGAATTGATCGAATCACTCTCCAAGATTGAGGAAGAAGGGCAAATTACCATTATCTTGAACTTTAAATCGGTTTATCCAATGTCGCAGCGATTCTGGCCAAGTATTGAACTCCGGTCTCAAGTGAATGGAGAACGCGCAAAATTAATTCAAACTCTTGGTCTCAACCCCTTTCCACAATGGACACATTGCGCGGCAGGTAAACAGTACCAATTTTGTTTGATTTTTGAGTCGCTGAGCAAAGAAGTGACGATTTTTTCCATAATCGAAGAGATTCCAGAACCAGGTGGTTATTTCGAGCCGAATATCCTACGAAATAAATCGGATGTTTACCGAATTTCGATGTAATTATAATTTAAATTTAAATTTAAATCTAAAGCAAAAAGCAATGTAATTCCGACAATAGTAGTTTAACTTACAGTAATATTTGTCGATAAAAGCAGTTGTTTCTACCACTAACATTTTATAATTTCACGCCGAATAAACGAAGAATTAAGACAATCTTAAAAAATTAATTTGTAATATTGTAATGACGTTTACTGCATGTGCCTATACACCTGTAGTTCTTTTTAAGCTTGGTTTCTCAGCTGAAAATTTGTACCAAATTACAAAATGCAATTATATCATTTATTTAAAATGAGTACCGTTAAAAGTCGAACTTTTACAGTTACTCTAACCATTCTTGCAACCATAGCTAATGGCTTTGCACAAATTAATCCTGAGGTATTGTACTATCGATTTGATAGTAAGTCATTGACGAACAAGATTGTCAACTACGCAACCCAACCTCCATCAGGTACTGATTCTGCTGAATTAAAGGGCTCTTTGGCTCTAGGAGATACTGGCCTTTGTGGAAATGCATTAGTTGGCACAGGAGCAGCAAGTTCTGCTGATTTTGTTGACACGAAATGGGCTACACAAATTACTGGTTCTTGGACCTATGCCATGTGGATCAAAAAGATACCTACAAGTTCAACGTTATTTTACATTTTTGGGGATGTTAATGCGGGTAGTTTTAGATGTTTCACAAACGGAGTAGCAGGGCCTGGGAATTGGATCTTGAGAGGCCCTTTTACGGATTTGCTTATTACTGGTGGGGCCAATATGAATGCTAACCATTTGGTTTTTGTTTACAACGATACAACCAAAGAACTAAAGGGTTATTTGAACGGAACACTAAACAAAACTATTGTTTTAACCGCTTCTCCTAGCATTAGTAGTACAGGTACGCTTAAAGTGTGTGGCTACAGCAGCAATGTTGGTTTGCCTTCAGGAGGGTTGATGGATAATTTTATGGTATTTAATTATGCCGTTTCTGCTTCCGATGTTTCCTCGCTTTTTACTGGCGCAACCTACACTAACGTCAAAATGAATGGCTGTGAATCCGTTTTAAGTCCAAGTAAAAAATATTCATATACTAAATCTGGAATTTATTATGATACACTTGTTGGTTTCTCTCGTTGTGATAGCGTGTTAATTCTTGATGTTAAAATTAACAATGCGACGAAATCTGCAATAAATCCGATAGTTTGTAACGAATATACTTCCCCAAGTAAAAAATATACCTTTACAAAGTCGGGTAACTATTTCGATACTTTGGTTAATACAAACGGTTGTGATAGCATCATTGAAATTAATCTAACGGTAAATTATTCAACAACAAATCAAATTTCTAAAACTGTTTGCAATAGTTACACCAGCCCAACAGGAAAAATTTACACAATTACTGGAATTTATTCGGACACCCTAATCAACTCAAGTGGTTGTGATAGCTTTATCATTACAAATCTTACGGTTAATCAATCTTCGAAAAGCCAATCTTCCGTTAAAGTGTGTGATTTTTACGTGAGTCCAACAGGTAAAAAATATACATCAACTGGATTATATGTAGATACGTTAGCAAATTCAAACGGATGTGACAGTTTTATTACCACGGATTTAACCGTGTTGAATTCTACTTCGTTCGTACAAAATATAACCGAATGTGATTCCTTTACATCCCCCACAGGGAAAAAATATACAATTACCGGTATTTACAATGATACATTAACTAATGCAGTTGGATGTGATAGCATTTTAACTACCAACTTAACCATTCATAACAGCGTTTATATCAAAGAACAAATCCGTGTTTGTGGTACTTATAGATCACCTAAAGGCAATCTAATTACCCAGTCAGGATTTTATATAGATACATTGACTACAATCAACGGTTGCGATAGTATTTACGCGATGACCGTTACAATTGACACTGTCAATAATAGTGTAACCGTTTTAAATAACGTGATTACTGCAAATCAATTAGGTGCTACCTACCAATGGTTGGATTGTGGAAATAATTATTCTTTGATTTCCAATGAAACTTCCATTTCCTATGCCCCAGAGGTCGATGGGAATTACGCCGTAGAGGTTAGCTTGAATACGTGTAAAGACACTTCAAATTGTGTTCAATTAATCAATGTTTCAGCTATTGGTTTAAAGCAATCAAATGTTAGAATATATCCTAGTCCTACTACGGGTGATTTGTATATTTCCAATTCTTCATCTGTGATTGAAACCATTGAATTATATCAAATAAATGGACAAAAAATGGATCAACGTGCTCATTTGAATTCGAATTCAGTAAAATTGGATTTGTCGAAATTTCCAGCTGGAGTTTACATCATTGAAGTAACTTCAAATGGACAGAAAACCATTCAGAAGATAGTGAAAAACAATTAATAATTATTTGATAATTTGGCAGTATTAATTTTACCTTGCCAAGTAAAATATCAAATTAATTAATATGGAATTATACAAAGGCTGCTCCTTGGAGTAGCCTTTGTTTTTTAGAATCCAATTCTGCATTGAACTACTCTTCTGTGGAAATTCCATCGGTTTTAAAATATTTTCCAGTCATAATAAAGTAATGTTGCGTGATAAATGTCCTTTTTACACGTATTTTTGTTTCTCCGTAAACGTCCAATTTTATTAAATGAAATCTAACGAATTCGAGATATTATCAACCGGTGGTGATGAACGATTGGATATACTAGAAAACGGATTGAATAAATACTTTATCAATCCTTCATTTTTTCAAGAAACAGTGTTTCGAGGATCTTGTACGTGCAATGCACTGAACTCAGACTCCTATATTGAAATTAATCAACTATCTAAGGATCTTGGAAACCAAAAAATCCAAGCGAAGCAATTCGAATACCTCAAATCTGAAATAAAATCAGCATTTACTTCCAAGTCAAATCCTGTTGATTTCGATGTTTTTATTGCTCCTTCGGGTACCGATTTAGTCTATTTGCCCCTGTATTTTAAATCCATTATTGAACCCAATAAGATCATTGTAAATGTTCTTACCTGTCCAGAAGAATTGGGTTCAGGTACTGTTTTGGCATCACAAGGCAAATATTATTTCAATAAAAATCAATTTGGTAATAAAGTCGAAAAAGAAACTCACATTGGCTTAGGTGCTGAAATTCAATTAATTGAGTTGCCTGCCCGCGACGAAAACGGAAATATCAATAAACACGAGTCTGAAATTCAACGAATTATCCAAAATAAACAATCCAACCAAACCTTGCTGGTGAATTTGGTTTTGGGAAGCAAATCAGGAATCGAAGATAATCTTAGTCTAATTCCTAAATATCAAGAAGATGCCCTGTTTGTGGTGGATATGTGCCAATTGAGAGTTAATAATGAATTGATCAATCAAACACTCGCGGCAGGCGCTTGCGTTATGATTACGGGGTCGAAGTTTTTTCAAGCTCCTTTGTTCTGTGCCGCATTGCTGGTTCCCAGAGCAATTAGCAATAAATTGGCTACAGCTCCGCCCAAAACGATAAGTGGACTTTTGCATATTTTTGCTCAAACCGATTTTCCCGAATCGCTCGTTCAATTGAGAGGTGGTTTAAATGAGTTTTTAAACGAGGGACTTTATTGCCGTTGGAAAATCGCCATCGAAGAAATCAAGCGCTTCAATCAACTAAATCAACAAGAAGTGACTCAGTTAATTACCGTTTGGAATCGTTTTGTTTCTGAGGAAATTGCCAATAATTCGAACTTTGAGTTGATGAAAGACTTTGATTTGACGAACAAATCCATCATTTCATTCCGAGTAAAATTCGACGATGGTCGGTATTTGAATCACGAAGAACTCCTTCGTTTGTATCAATCGTTGTTGCTAACGCCATCTCTGAAATTAGATAATAAAAAGTTGCAAATGGGTCAACCTGTTCGATATGGTGAAAAGTCTTTTATACGATTGGCCATCGGATCTGTAAATATTCGAAGTTTTATTCAACATGGTTTGGATCTGAATTTCGAGAGAAGAATTTTAGATACGATTGAGTCGGGTTTAAACAATATGCAAAATGCAACCTATTGATTTACATTCTTTTATTTCGGTGGATGATAACTCGGTTGTTGTTGTCGACTTGGATTATACGCGGCAACGTGTACGCAAAATCAATGAGCAATTAAATCCCGAAGGAATTAATGCAATAGCCATTAAAACCAATCCCTTAATTTCGGTTTTAAGAGAATTAAATAATGGAATACCCTCGTTTGAAGCAGCATCTTTGGGAGAAATTGCGTTAGCCAAGGCTGCTGGAGTTTCTAACGATAGAATCATTTTTGATTCGCCTGTAAAAACTCAGTTGGAATTGAATTGGTTACTTGAAAATGCAAAAGGAGCATTTATCAATGCAGATTCATTGAGTGAATTGCGCAAAATGCAACATTTTTCTTCGGAATTTTCAATTGGATTAAGAATCAATCCAAGCGTCAAAATCAATACCATTGACTCGGTCAATGTAAGTGGAGGTAGTTCCAAATTTGGTGAATTGCTCACCGAGGTCACTGCAGAATGGATTGAACAACTAACGAGTATTCCTAGGTTGGATGGTCTTCATGTGCATCAAGCTTCACAAAACAATGATTTTGCTAATACGGTAGCAGGAATTCGAAAAGTGGTGGATTTAGCGAACGCGCTTCCCCCGAAAAAGATAAAATTCATCAATATAGGAGGGGGCTTGGCCTACGATTACCACCACTCTAAAGATGTAGACATCGATGCATATTTCGGATTACTAAAAGAAAATTGTCCTGAATTATTCAACGGCAAATATCAGTTAATTACGGAGTTCGGACGTTACTATTACGCCGGAGGGGCGCGTGTTTATTCCAAGGTAGAGCACGTGAAAGACATTGATAATCATAGGAAAATGGCTATTATTCATGTAGGGGCTGATATGTTTTTACGGGAATCATACAACAACAAAGATTGGTTCCATAATTTGAGTGTGTGTGATGAGAATTTGCAGCGAATAAATAGAGAATCCAACTTCAACTATGATATTGGTGGACCATTATGCTTTGCCGGCGATATTCCTTTTAGAAATCACGAACTTCCAGAAATTAAAGTAGGCGACTGGTTGGAAATTCATGACGCGGGTGCTAATACATTTTCATTGTGGTCGAGACATTGCAGTAGACCTTTCCCATTGGTTTTAGGTATAAAACAGGGTCAGGCAGTTGTATTGAAGCCCAGAGAGAATCTCCAAGATATTTTGAGATTTTGGGGCGATGAAAGAAATTCGTAATTTTGGGCAAATTTTCTTGTCGACTCTAATGCGAATTGTATATCAGATTTCAAATATTATTTTTAATTATCTTTCAAAGGAGGCATTAAGTGCTTAACGGAATCGCGATCGCATTAGCGTGGCCAGACACCTATTGCAAAAAAGCAGGAGCATGGTATGATACCCCAGCGGAATGGCTAAGAATTAGTAAAAACAATTACTATAAAGTAGGACATGCGGCATTAGTTCTTATTGAAAAATCCTCCGGGAATTGTCATTACTTTGATTTCGGAAGATATCATTCACCCCACCTACATGGTCGGGTGAGAAGTGCCCATACGGACCACGATTTGGAGTTAAATATCAAAGCGTTATTCGACGAAAACGGTAAATTATCCAATTATGAGGATATCTTATGGGAGTTGTACAACAATGAAAGCTGTCATGGTACGGGTAAATTACACGCTTCATACATTGAAATCAATTTCGATAAAGCCTTTAATAAGGCGTTAGAAATGCAGTCAGTGTCTCCTACGGTTTATGGCCCATTTGTAGCGGGTGGTACCAATTGTTCTCGATTTGTGAATACGGTAATTCTCGCAGGGTCGCCTCAATGGTTTTATAAAATGCGATTGAGATATCCAACTACCATCAGTCCCACGCCAAAAGGCAATGTGAAAACACTAAAGCATTATGCGATAGTTGGAGAAGATGGGGTACTAGTTGCTCATCATGCCACATTTAAAAAAGGAAGTGATTTACCTAAAATAGTACCTGCCCCAGTAAAACCTGCTCATTTGCCAGCAGATATTCATTGGTTGAGTGGCGAAGGCTGTGGTTCTTGGTTTTATTTGTCTCAACAAAACGATGGAATTGAAGTTCAACGATTTAGTCCCGAGGGAAAATTAGAATGTAAGGGTGTTTTTCATCAAACTTCAGGTCTTCCGTTTAATCTAAATGAGTCTTTTGAAGTGACATATCCTAGCCATTGTGCTGAAGTGCATATTTTTCAACAGCATCAAAAAATTGTATTGCATATAACTGGAAAAAAATAAATCTAGGCGACGTAGTTCATTTGGATATCATTTTAGATTGCACAATTATTAATTTCGTGTTTTCTTAATTTTAAGCTAATAGGCAATCGTTTATTCATTTTCAATTAGTTACGAATGGTGAAGGGTTCGGTTCTTTAACTTGGAAAAGTACAGGTAATGAAATGGTAACATTGAGGTAATAAACAGTAGTTTATTTTGAACCATGAATCGTTCGTTACAGTTTGTAGCAATTTTTGCACTGCTAAGTTTTAATTTTCAAAGTCTTTATTCACAAACAAAACCATCTCTGATTATCGGTCGTGTAATGTCTGAATCAGGAGGCCCAGTTGTTGGGGCAAAGGTTAAAATTCAATCAGGTAACGATTCTACAGAAACCGATGTTGATGGTAAGTTTACGTTGAATTCTGAGCCTGGTCAGAAGGTTATTTCCATTTTTCATAAAGATTACGATCCACTTTTGGATCCATTGGTTGTTGAAGCAGAAAAAGAAACGTATTATAACACCATTTTGTATAAAACCGTTCAAATTGGACGAGTGGATATTATCAAACGTAAAAAAGCTCTAGATAATTCAGTTGCTGGAGCTATACAAACAAAGCGTTTATCTGTTGGAATGGTGGAAGCTATCAGTGCGGAAGATTTTTCAAAAACAACCATTCGTACCACATCTGATGCTATCAAACGTATTCCCGGAGCAACCATTTCTGAAGGTAAATTTGCCAATATCCGAGGTATGTTCGATCGTTATAATGCCGGTTATTTGAATGGTGCACCTTTGCCCAGCACAGAAAGCGATCGCAAAGCATTTTCTTTCGATGTAATTCCTGCAGCGTTGTTAGATAATATTGTTGTAGTAAAAAGTGCAACTCCAGATCTAATTGGTGATTTTGGAGGTGGAATTATTCAGATCAATACGAAAAACGTCCCCGAAAAATTCATTCAATCTGTTTCTTTGGGATTTCAATACAATAGCATAACCAGTTTTCAATCTGTTAGTGCGTTTCCTATGACGAATTCAGAGTTTTTAGGATTTCCTTCAAGTAAAAGAACCATTCCTGTTTTGGATCCTGAAATGAAATATGAACCCCATATTTCAGCGAGCAATCCTACATTGAATGCCAACGAAACAAAAAAATTCAACAACGATTGGACGATTAAACAAGTAAATCCAATGCCAGGTCCTCGTTTTTCATACACCTTAGGAGTACCTTTCAAAATAGGTAAAAAAGAATCTGGATTGCTGTTTAGTTGGAATTATTCTTTAACCCCTCAAAGACGCGATGGGTATGTGGCTTCGAGAGATTATAGTTCTAACTATGTTTATAAGGTATTTAACGATGAAATTTTGAATAACAATGTTCAAAATGGTGGTGTATTGAATTTTAGTTTAAAATTGAACAATCGTAACCGAATTGATTTTAGAAATCTATTTAGTTTGACCTACGATGCAGGTTCTATAGTGCGAAATGGAATGTTTGATGCTGATAATAATGTTTACGGCCAAGGGTATTCGAATCAAGTTAGTTTCAATCGTTTGTTTAGTAGCCAAGTGAATGGTTCACATAGCTTTGATAAAGGAAATAGCAAGGTGAATTGGTTGGTGAATTTTGGTAATACGTTTAGATCGGTTCCTGATTTTAGGATCGCAACCTATGCTTTACCAGATTCTACCAATAGACAGCTCGTCTTGAATTCATTCTTTAACGCAGGAACAGGAAGATTCTTTAGTTTTATGAACGAATCGAATGTG
>JACCDT010669396.1_pt1 | contig 11004 bp, 10 predicted proteins | sample 7446291 | NCBI WGS metagenome assembly JACCDT01 (sample SAMN15323446, study PRJNA562643) | freshwater metagenome | isolation source: river surface water | place: USA:Blue River Watershed | collected 2017-08-17 | reverse complement strand
GCCAGCTCGGGCATGTCCTGGTTGATCAGGATGGCGCGCCCCAACAGCGCATCCGGTGCGCCGCCCGGGTTGGTGGATTCATAGCCGGGCACGAAAATGGGACGGCCCTGTCCGTCTTTCAGCTTGCGCACTTGCTTCAAGGTGGTGTCGGCCATCATGAAGGCCACGCCCGGCTGGCGGCGGTAGACCGGATCGACGGCGTGCTCGAGGTCGACCAGATCGTCATAAGTGATCGCGGGATTTTTTGCGGGCAGCGTCTTGCCGATCCGGCTGGCCGGCACGATGCCGCGTGGCTGGCCACTACCGGTACCGACCGTGAAATGCAGGTTGGTGATGCGGCCCAGGCGCATCGCGAGCAGGCTGTTCAGATAGCTCTCGATGTCGATGAAGGTGTCCTGAATCAGCTCGAACGGCACCGCGATCGACTTGGACGAATACTTGAAGACATCGAGCGTGATGTTGCCGAAGCTGGTGGTGCTGTCTGCCGCCGGCTGGTTCTGACCGACGATCTCGCCCATCTCGGAAGTCGGGTCGCTGGTGGGGAAGTTCATCAACGCGCCGCTGGCCATGCGGATGATAGTCGCCGCTTCACGCATGCCGCCATAGGCTTTCATCGCGACCTCGAGGCTTTTCATGTACTCGGTGGCGACGGTGTAGCCACCATCGGCGGCGGTCTCGGTGCTGAGCGCGTTGCGTATTTCAGGTGTCTGCCGGGCCGCCATCCGGTGACGGTCGTGCTCGTTCAAGGCCTGAATGCCGCCGCGCAGGAAGGCACGCAGCGCGCGGGACTCGTCGCTGTGCGTGGCCGGCTCACGGGTGGCGGCCTGTAATGCTGCGGTGTGCTGTGCCTGCGGGTCATCTACCGCCAGCTGCAACAGGCGGTGCTCGCGCTGGATCTCGTCATCGATGGCTTCAATGGCCGCGAGGATCGCATCGAGCTTGTCGCTGTCAGTAGCGGGCATCCGGGTGTCGGCCGGGTACTGCGCATTGAGCGCATGCGCTTCACGCGCCTTGTGGTCTCGCTGCTCACGTAGCTGGCTGAGTTTGTTCATGGCTCTCCTCGGGCATAAAAAAACCCGCCGAGTGGTGGGTTGTTGTGGACGGTGGTGGACGGTAGTGGGCGGCTTTGGGCAGTGATGGGCGGCTTGGGGCTAAGGTGGTTTACGGTACTCTCCGGGCTTGCGGCAACCGGGCTAATAATTGCAGCCGCTGACGCTGCCGGTGACGGTAAGCGTCCAGATCGGGCTCGTCCGAAGCAGCGGTAGCGGCATCGGCCCGGGCCGCGTGCTGTGCCTGCGCCTGCGCGGGCGCCCGTGCATAGGCCGACAAGTCCCACCCACCCTGCTGCTGCGCGCTGCCCGAGATCGCATCGGCCAGCCCCGCATCCACCGCCTCGCCGGCGCTGAACCAGGTCTCGGCATCCATCAGCTGGCGCACGTCCTCGATGCCGAGCCGGCTGCGCCGCGCATAAGTGGCCGCAATGCTGGCGTCAACCTTGGCGAGCAACGCGGCGGTGTCGGTCAGGTCATTGGCGTTACCGATGGCCATCGTCCATGCGTTGTGGATCATGAAGAACCCACCTTCGGCAATCTCGACCCGGTCCGCTGCCATCGCTGGCAAGGTCGCGGCGCTGGCAGCCAAGCCATCGACCTGCGCGATCACTTGCGCACCGGTGTCGCGTACAGCCTGCGCGATGGCCTGCCCGGCGAAGACATCACCGCCCGCAGAATTGATGTGCAGCCTTATCGTGCCTCCGCGTATCGCGCGTATCTGCGGCACCAGGCTTTGCGCGGAGACGCCACCAAAATATTCGGCCGACAGGTCATCGCTGACCAGGGTGTCGTACAGGTAAATGACCGTCTCGCCAGCGGCCGGCTCAACCCGGCTCTGCAGCGGCGGTCGGCGATGCGGATGGCTATGCTGACTGTGCTGACTGTGGTAACGGTTGGCTGCCAGCAGCTTGAGCAGTTGGGTCATGGGGTGTTCCGTTGATGAATCCATTGACGAGGGCGTCGCCGCCGTCGACGGGCGGCAGGTTCTTGATGCGGCGAACTTCGTTTTGCGTCATCCAGCCCGGCTCACCCGCGCGTCCGAGTGCCACGCGCAGGGCTTCGTTTTCGCTCTTCAGATCGCCGCGCTCGAGGCCGGCGACGGTGAACTCGACGAAGTAGCGCTCCCGGCTCGGCCAGAACTTGCGGTTGATCTCTTGCTCGAACTTGATCAGGTGCCGCTGCAGCGTGAACTTCACGAAGCCGCGCCCCATGTTCTCCACCCCGCTGCCCCAGCTGGTGGTCTTCTCGGTCTGGCCGATCATGAACGGCGGCACGCCAAAGATGCGCGCGATCTCTTCGATCTGGAAGGCACGGGTCGCCAGCAGCTGCGCATCTTCGTGCGTCATCGTCAGCTGCTCGATCTCCATGCCGCCGGACAGGATGGCCGGGGTGTGGCTCTTGGATGGGCCCGCATGCATGGCCAGCCAGGACTTGCGCAACACCTCGATCTGGTCGGTGGACAGCTTGCCCTGCACCTTGAGCGCGAAGTCTGGCCGTGCGCCATTGGCAAAGAAGCTGCTGCTGTACTCGTTGGCCGCCAGTGCGGTCCTGATCGTTTGCCGCGCCACGTACAGGATGGGGCTGCAGCTGCGCAGGCCATCGAAGCCCAACCCCGTCACATGCAGCATGTCGGCCGCATCGAGCACGTATTGCGCACCCGGCCCGACCGGTTGCACGCGGTAGAGCAGGCGCTGGCTGGCCAGCTCGCGGAAGGGTGTGATTCGGTCCGGATGGTGCGGACGCAAGCCGATGATGCGCGCGCTGCCGAAACCGGGGCGCAGGATTTCGCAGAAGGCGTCGCCATACAGCAGGTACGACGTCAGCAGGTATTCCCAAAAGGTCGCCGCGCACATGTCGGGCAGCGGCGATTCATTCAGCAGCCACCAGTAATCATGGTCGGCACGCTCGCGGCCATCGGCCGTGCGGCGGTAGACCGGCAGCGGCAGCGTCGCAATCGCGCCCGCAATCAGCGCCACGCACGCATAGACGGCCGACACGCCCATCGCACTGTGCTCGGTGACGGCGGGCATGCCGGGCAATCCGCTACCCGAGCTGATCAGCTTGGATAGCTCTTCCATCGTCAGGCTGGTCGTCGCCAGGCTGGATCCGATGTCATTGGCTACTAAGCCCGCGCCAGCGACTGCGCCGGACACCTGCCGCTGCGCTTCGCGCGCGGCGCGCCACTGCGTGAGGATCGGGCTGCCTGGTTGCTTCACCTTGTCGGTGTCGTACCAGGCCAGTGCGGTCATAGCAGAATGATCTCCGCCGCTGCCGGTTCCTCGGCCGCCATCGCCCGCCCCAAGGCCATGATCAGCGCAACCACACCATCGATCTTGGCCTCGTCGCGTTCCTTGATGGGTCGGATATTGTCGTTCTCGTCGTGCTTGGCCATCGTGTTACTGACCATCCAGGTAAGTGCCGGATTGCCGTCATGGTGCAGCCGCCCTTCCAGCACCAGCGCCTGCAGGTGCTTCATCGGCTCGGACAGCGTGCGCGCGCCCTGCCGCATCTCGACCATCGCCAGCCCTTCGTCTTGCAGGATGTTGGCCAGGTGGGTCGCATTCCAAGGATCAAAACCGATCTCGGCGATCCTGAAGCGCGCCGCATCGTCGCGCAGGCCATCGGCGATCACCTCGTAATCGGTCACGTTACCGCTGGTCTCGATCAGGTACTGGCTGCGCACCCAGCCGCTGTACTGTGCATTGCGCCCATCGGTGACCGCCGACTCGGGCAGGTAGTAGTCGCCGAACACGTAGTAATGGAGCACGTCATTCACGAGTCGACTGAACACCCGCACCTTGGCGGTGATGTCGCTGCGGGTTGCCAGATCCAGCCCGATCCAGCATTCCTCGCCGGCGAAGTCATCGAGCGCCAGCTTGTTATCCGCGCAGCGATCCCAGGCCCGCATGTCCATCCATGCGATCGACGCATTCACCCAGACGTTCAAGTGCTTGGTCAGAAAATTGTTCGCCGCCGACGGCATCTGTACCGCCTTCTGCTGCAGGCTGGTCAGGATGTCCGGCATCACCGAAATCCCCCAGTTCGGGTTGGCCTTGGCCAGCGCCGCCTCAGTGGTCCAGTCATCCTCGTCATCGATGGTGTAAATGATCCCGAACTGCGTGTCATCCTCCATCGCGCCACCCTCGATCTTGTACCCCAGCCCGTCATGCGCGAGCAGGGTCTGGTTCAGCACCTGGGTCACGAAGCTGCGCACCTCATAGCAAATGCCAGCCCGATCCGAGCCGGCGGTCGTAATCACCCACAGCATCGACTGCGCGCGCTTGCCAATCGAAGTCTCGACCACATCGTAAACAGCCCGTGTCTTGTGCGCATGCAGCTCATCGATGATCCCCAGATGCGTATTAAGCCCATCCAGCGTCGACCCCTCGGCTGACAGCGCCTCGAACTTCGATGCCGTCTGCAGCACATGCATGTTGTGCGCGGCAATCCCCAACCCAAACTTGGCCCGCAGCCCCGGATTAGCCCGCGCCATCGCCTGCGCATCGCCAAAGACTATGCGCGCCTGCTGCCGCGTCGTCGCCAGCGAATAACACTCCGCCCCACCCTCGCCATCGGCGCACAGCATGTACAGCCCCACGCCCGAGGACAGCGTGCTCTTCGCATTCCCCCTCGGGACCTCGATGTACACCCGTCGAAAGCGCCGGTAACCCTCCCGGGTCACCCAGCCGAAGACGGTGGTCAGGATGAACACCTGCCACGGCTCAAGCCGGATCTTCTGACCGGCGAGCGGGCCTTTGACATGGGTGAGGTTTTCGATGAAGCGGCAAATGCGGCTGGCGCGGGTCGGATCCCATTGAAAAGTAGCGTGCTTCCCAGAGAACCGTCGCAGATCATCTAGCTGTCGTTGGCATGCGGCGATTATCCATTTCGCAGCAGGCCGGGTCTTGCCGACTATTTGCTTGATATATGAATTGGCAACCAGTGCGTAGTTTCGCAAGATTCTAATTTTTGCAACTAACTTGAACGATATACTTAACGTTTATTCATTTTTCTTTCGAATATTCATGCGCTATTTCCTGACCTCGAAAAATGCATTGTGCGTCTGCTTGGCGATTTCTGCTGCTCTAGTGGGCACGTGGCATGGCGCAAGCTTGGCCGCAGAACCGGTAATTGCAAAATTTTTTTCCAAGTCACATTGGGAGACTATGGATTGGTCAAAAATCGAACAAAGCAAGTTTTTTTCCGATTACCCCTGGAAGATCGATAAAGATCGTGAGGGAGACGCATACAAAATTGAGACTGAGGCGATGGGAAAGACTGCTGATCTTGTTCTTCTAAAGCCGGGATCTGGCAAAAAATCGAATTACTGGAGAGCGATGCTTACACACTACCCTGCACTGGGTGAAGCAATCGTCACTCCTAAAACAAAATTAACTCGAAGCGATTGTCTTCAGATTGAAAAAGAATTGGAAGGCAAATTCGGTCAGCCCAAAGTCAAAAATGATGGATCGATTGTCAGCAGTATTGCTGAGGGCGTCCGTGCGGACTATGTATCTCTTCAATTCGAATGGGAGTTAAAAAAAACTCGAATGCATTTTCAGTGCGTAAATTTTTTTGAAATGACGAAAACTGAAGAGAATTATTTCTATTTCCTAACAGCCAGCCCCATCGAACAATCGGCGCCCCTCACGCAAAAATTCGCGATTTCCTGCACACAAACCTACACATTCACTGGCAGCACAAAAGAAAACAAGATGCCAAACATGCTGCTGGAAATCGATCAATACAACAATTCTGTGCTAACCGAAAAAGGCGTTCGGATCACCGGCACCGACGACACAAAATTTACCGAATCGTCGATTGATCTGCACCTCGACAGGACTGACAAAATCATCGACATTCGGATCAGTCGCGTAACCGGCAGGTTCTACGGCGAAATTTTCGACATCAAAGATGGCGAAAGATCCAAATACGGTGAGATCACTGGCGATTGCGAGAAGCAATCCCCGGCAAGGGCAAAGTTTTGAAAGTCACGAGTCACTTCCAAGACTCATGCTCCATCAGCCGACCATCGGACTCCAAATTAGACGGTGGCGCTCACTTTTTGTGAACCACCGCGTCTCCTCGCTTCGTTGTTGCTTATCCGTCGAAGAAGTCACATTTACTCCCCGTCGCCCCTAATCTTCTCTAGCATGCGCGCACGCAGGCAGCCTTGGTCGGCATGGCGGCGCCTTTGCCAAGCACTTGCCCGGTGCTCAAGCAGGCCCGCCACGCAGGTTGACCAGGGATTGCCTGCGCCTTGAATTCTTTTTTGCGGCGGTAGCTCGACGATAGGAGGAAGCACCATGCGAATGATTGCCGACTGTCTTCACGGGATCTTCTTCGCCATCGGCGGCCTCTGCTTCGCCCTTGTAGCGGCAGGCCTGACGGTCTTGATGTTTGCCGGCTCCGACTTCGCCACCATCGATGCCTTCATCGTGTACGTCTACCTGTTCTGGCTGCTGGCTTTAGTCATATGCCTGCGGGCGCAATCGGTTGCAGCCGCTTGGAGCCAGGTCTTCAGCGGACTTGGCTTGATGATTTTCTTGCTGCCCATCGTGCTGATGGTCAAGATTCAAGCCAAATCCGATGGCGCCGCCATCGATGTGTCCAACATGGATCCGCTCAGCCTCGTCGCCGACTGAGGTCTTCTTGCCTTTGCTTGCTTCGCCGGTGCCGTAGTCTGCGTGCTGATGGTCCGCCGTCTCGACAAGCGTGCCGACGAAGAAGCCTCCAAGCCCAAAGCGGCCTGAGGCTTCATCAAAACCCGCCCCATTCCTCATTGCCTGCCGGATCCGCATCCACAGCAACGCGCGTCCTCGAGCTCGGCGTGAACCCCATCTCGGCCGCCGCCTTCAACATGATCAGCGCCTGCTTGTTCATGATGGCCAGATAAGGACTCTGTATCGGTTCCCGCGTGTTCGGCGTCTCCGAGAGCATCCCGAAGCGAGCCACCGCCTCCGACGCTTCCCGGTGCAATTCCTTCGCTACCACCCACACCAACAGCACCGACGCATCCAGCCGGGTCAATAGCCCCTTCGGCGCCGACGCCACCGCCTCCCGCCAAACGTCCCTCTGACCAGTCGTCAGCCACGCCGGTGCCTCCCCCAGCGCCCCCTGCGGCTTCGGCTCCCGCTGGTTCAACGGCCGCCGTCCAGGATTACCCGCCAATACCTTCAAAGCCGTGGGCTTAGGCTTAACCCCTCGCACCAACCACCTCCCGCCCGCTCATACCCCCCCTATCCAATTCCGCGCCTACATTTTTTTGATCCCGGCGTCGGTTTTTCAAATGACGGGGGAAAGATTTGATATCCGCCCCTGTCTTGTTCAATCGGCGTTGCATGCGGTCCGCCGCTGTTTTCCTTCGGTGGCAGGGGCGGCAGATCGATTGCAGGTTGGAGTCGTCGTCACCTCCGCCATTCGCCTTGGCGATGATGTGATCAACTTCTGTTGCAACCGCCACGAATCCGGCGGCCATACAAGGCTGGCAAAGGCCTCTGTCTCGTTCCATGATCGTCGTACGCAATTTCTGCCAAGCGGCGCCATAGCCCCGCTCATTGCTCGGTATGCGGTTAGTACTCAACCATCCAGATGCTGCGGCCTCATGTCGGGCGCAGTAGCCCGGCGATTCAACGGTCTCGGAGCATCCGGTATGCCGACAAATGGTTTTCGCGCGATGAGGCAAAGGTAGTGGCCCTGCATCATGACAGCAATAAAAAAAGGCCCCGCAACGCGGAGCCTTTAATGGGTACGGGCGAGCGAACTCACCACATCGATGAGCTTACTCCCGAACTATGAATCTTTCAATCTCATGGTTGTTGTTTTTCTTCATTCTTTTTGCATCATGATGTACAGCCTGTTGCCGGTTTTCCGGTCATGATAGGCAAGAAGATAGGTACTTGCTTCGTTCTGATCTACCTTGAACTCAACCTTCCCGGATTCGCTATTTTTTAGTGGGCTCAAGCTCATCTTTTGAATGGAAAAGAACGAGCCAGGATTGTTGGGATCAATATTATCGGTGTCGCAAGTCATGACGACATGCATGCCATTGCTGCGAGATCTGCCATCACAGTTATATCCACCAACGATCCAACCTTCCTTACCCTCTGGCCGCATGAAAACGAGCACGTCGCCTTGGGCATTTAAGACTTGTGCAGGAGCGATCTTGATAATGAATCCCTTCGCATCAACTGCATGGTAGGTTCCTGAAACATCCTTGATTGCCTTCGACAATTCAAGCTGTGCTTGTGCTGCCGTGCGCAAGTTTTTTGGCGCTTCACCCTCGGCGCAAACGCCAGCCAGGGGGAGTAACGCAATCACTGCCATCATCAACGACGCCTTCAATTTCATTTTTGATCTCCTTGTGCCTACTATTGCATACGATTGCTCTTCCATCCTTTGCATCCACATTTTCGCTATGCCTTTAATAGCTTGAAGCACGTCGTCCGACCGCTTGCTTTCCATCTAACCTCAAGGATGTAGTCGCCCTTCTTGACGGGAAGCGATAGGGATTTGCTTTGGGTGGCATAGACAGTGATGTTGCGGTCGCGTCCGGACTTGAATAGAGTGAATTCCTGGCTGAGGCCATCCAGATAAAAGACTGTCGCATCGCAGGTCACGGCTTGCTCACGATAATCGTTGCCGGACTGTCCTCGGCACTGCTGCCCGTTCAGTTTCCAGGTACCGCCTCGTTTGTCCAACACGGCGATCTTCAGCTGTCCACCGTCTACCGTTGCTTTGACGTTTGCATAGCTATCGGCCATCCCAAAGCCATTGTCAAAGCCCTCGCCATCGACCACACGGTAATCTCCCACCAGGTCCGCAACGGATTTGTCAAACTCCGTCTTTCGAATTTCGGCGGCTTCCCTTTCTTTGGCCAGCATTTCGGAAAATGATGAGCAAGCGCTCAATGCAGGCAAAAGCAATACAGCAGTTACTAGCGTTTTCACATTCATTGTTGAATGTCCTCCCGATTTAATCCCTGGTGGCTGATCGACCACCGCGCATTCGTAACAAAAGATTTAGAAAATTCCGGGCTAATTGCGCATGGCCTTATGCAATTAATGCATATCCCTCCCCAAGATCCCCCGGACTGTCATCAAGCGCATGACCGCTAACAGCGCTTCGCCATATCGACACGATTGCGAGCTCTGCCATACCTTGGCACCGACCACCCGATTCCGCATCTCGATGCCAATGGCTTGCTGCAGCGGCAACGCCAGTTCCCCGACGCACCAGTCGACCATCTCCATCTCGTGCAGGAACACCCGGTCAAAGCCGGCGTCTTCGTCGTACTGGCGGCTGGTCCGGCTCTGGCGGCAATAAGGTGCGACGCGCGGTGTACCGAGGGCCGGGCGCCAACTTCGCGACCAGCGGTACCAGTCCGTCAGCAACTGCTCTGCCTGTTCCCGATCTGTCGCCCGCTCCATTCCCTCTCCCTTATCGCCAGTCACCCCATCGTCCCCGGTTTCCTCGCGCCCACTGCTCGCTGCAGTCCTGTGCGAGCCTGTCGGCGCGGGCACTGCATCGGGCCACCCGTGCCAGGTACTTCCGAGCCGCGACCGCATCGCGCCTCATCCACGCCAGCACATAGCGCACCTCGCAGCGGTGCCGATGCTCGTCATCGCTCAGGCTTCGCATCGCTTCAACGACGCCTTGAGCATTCGGGAACGCTGCTCGCGGACAGCTGTGGGGGGATCCCGCCCGCGCGCCAGTGCCATCTCGATCCGGGCCTTGAACGCATTCATCGATTCCCCCGGATGCGGGTGCAGCCCTACTTCGCTTCCCTTGGCCAGCACCCCTTGCTCGCTGGCGTACCAGGGCATCGGGGTGTGTCGCTGCCCGGCGAGGCGTTGGCAGGTCGCCGTGAGGTAGGCCATCGGGTCGGCAGGCCGCTCCTGCACCGCTGCACGTAGCGCTTCCATCGCGACCTCATTGCCAAAGTCACGGGCCAGCTTGCCGACGAAGGATCCGCACTGCCGAGCAGGCATGCCAGCGTCCTGCAGCAGAGATTTGCCGGCGGCCCAAAGATCGGGCTTGCTCATCGTCGATGGCGGCGCAGCGCCCGAAGCGTCAGCTTCGGAATCAATCCCTTCCTCTCCCTTCCCCTCCATTCCCTTCCCTTCCGGGGGCGGGATTCGGGGGGATTCGGGTGGATTCGGGTATGGCGGCTGCGATCGCAGGGATTCGGTGAAATCTGGCGGTGGCGGGAGTCGCGATGCGGAGCGCTTGTCGATCTTCTGGTGTCGAGCAAAACCACGAACCTGTAGATATCGGGAGCCGGAAGTGCCATAGACTTGCACTAGGCCGTTGGCCGTGAGCTCGTCAAATAGGGCTTCGATGTCAAGCGCATCGGCCGGGAAGATCTGCATCTTGATGCGTCGGGGCGAATACACCATGCGTCCCTCGTCATCGCAGAAATTCCAGATGCCGATGAAGAGCAGACGCGCGAAAGCAGACAGCTCGACCACCTTCTCGTCCGTCCAGAACTCAGGCTTGATGGTGCGGATGCGCGTCATGCGTCAAAGCAGGCGCGAGTATGGATGCTGAGATGAATAGTTCTCCAGGGCGCGCTCGACAACCTGACGAATGCGCTGCTTGAGCTGGATCGATTCATCCAGATCCCTGAGCGCGATTTCAAGAGACACCGAATCCGACTCTTCTTGAATATCCCGACCGGGATGATGCGACGGCGGATCGGACCACCAACTTTGGAGAGACTCAGGCACACTGCTTGACGAGTCTGTCGGCCACGGCGTCTGTTGACACGCGACCAAATCCAAGGGCTTGAGCAAGGCGTTAACGCACTGCAGACGAATCGCAACAGGCATTGCCGTCAGCACCACCGGCAGAAAATTTGCCGGCATCAGATTCACGCACTTGGTCTCATCATCAAGCCAGCGATAGATGCGCTCACTGTTGACCTTCGAACGAATGAAAACATCACGCGTTG
>JACCDT010566723.1_pt1 | contig 11006 bp, 10 predicted proteins | sample 7446291 | NCBI WGS metagenome assembly JACCDT01 (sample SAMN15323446, study PRJNA562643) | freshwater metagenome | isolation source: river surface water | place: USA:Blue River Watershed | collected 2017-08-17 | reverse complement strand
TGCAGCCTTGCTCGACCAGCTTGTGCAGCACCACAAAGAGTTTTTCAACCGCCTGGGGCGTCAGCACCGAGGTCGGCTCGTCCAGGATCAGCAGCTGCGGGTCCGACAGCAGCGCACGGATGATTTCCACCCGCTGCATCTCGCCGACGCTCAGGGTGTGCACCGGGCGCTGGGCCTCGATGTCCAGGCCATATTCGCTGGCCTTGGCTTCGATGCGCCGGGCCACTTCGGCCAGCGGCAGGGATTTGTCCAGCCCCAGCCAGACGTTTTCGGCCACCGTGAGCGTGTCAAACAGGCTGAAGTGCTGAAACACCATGCTGATGCCCAGCTTGCGCGCTTCCTGGGGGTTGCGGATCGTCACTGGCTGGCCCTTGAACAGGATCGTGCCCTCGTCGGGCTTGACCGAGCCGTAGATGATCTTCATGAGGGTGGATTTGCCCGCACCGTTTTCGCCCAGCACGGCATGGGCCTGGCCGGGCAGCACGGTCAGCGACACGTCCTGGTTGGCCACCACGCCGGGATAGCGTTTGGTGATGCCCTGCAAGGACAAAAGCGGGGGGGTCATGGGAGTGCCCTTGTTCATGGTGGTGGGTAAAGCACGTTTCAGGCCACGCACGGCCTGTCCACAGAAAGTATCAGCGGGGCATTGTGCCCCAAAGTCTGACCCCCAGAGCCTGGTCAATCTCGGTGAAAATCCGGACTCCATGAGCGCCACCCTCCCCCCTTCTGACGGCCCCCTGCACGCCTGGCGTGCCGGTCTGTTGTGGTTTCCCGATCCTGGTGTGCCGCAAGCCCGACACGAGTCCGATGGCCTGCTGGTCACCCGACGCGATGCCGATGGCGTGGTCCGCATCGCCGACGTGGGCGCCTTTGCTGAAGTGGCAGAGCGCTGGCCTGGCGTACCTGTGACCCATTGGCCCCACCTGTGCATCGCCCCCGGCTTTGTCGACCTGCATGTGCACTACCCGCAGACGGATGTGATCGCCTCGCCTGCCGAAGGCCTGCTGCCCTGGCTGGAGCACTACACCTTCCCGCATGAAAAGCAGTTTGCCGATCCGGTGCACGCGCGCGAAACGGCCGACTTTTTTCTGGACGAACTGCTGCGCAACGGCGTGACGACTGCGCTGTGCTTTGCCACCGCCCACCCCGAATCGGTGGACGCCTTCATGCAGGCCGCCCAGGCGCGGCAGCTGCGCATGGTCGCGGGCAAGGTGCTGCAGGACCGCCACAGCCCCGATGGCCTGCGCGATGCCGACACCCGCCTGAGCCTGCGCCAGACCGAGGACCTGATCCGGCGCTGGCACGGCGTTGAGCGTCTGGGCTACGCCATCACGCCGCGCTTTGCGCCCACCAGCTCCCCAGAGCAGCTGCACGGTGCGGGCGAAATCGCCGCACAGTTTCCGGATGTGTGGATCCAGTCGCACCTGGCCGAGAACCTGGACGAAATCCGCTGGGTGCACGAGTTGTTTCCGCAGGCGCGAAGCTACCTCGATGTGTATGACCGTGCCGGCCTGTTGCGCGAACGTGCGGTGTACGCGCACTGCATCCATCTGGAAGATGCGGACCGCCGCCGCATGGCCGAGACCGGCAGCGTGGCGGCCGTCAGCCCCACCAGCAACCTGTTTCTGGGCAGCGGCTTTTTTGACTACGCCGCGGCAGACCGCACCGGCCTGCGCTACGGCCTGGCCAGCGATGTGGGTGGCGGCACCAGCTTCAGCCCCTTGCACACCATGCATGCGGCCTACACCGTCGCCCGCCAGAACGTCGGCCGCCCCGGCCTGAGCCTGGCGCCCGGACACCTGTGGTGGCAACACACGGCAGGCGGCGCGCAGGCGCTGGGCCTGGCCGGCACCGTGGGCAACCTGCTGCCGGGCTGCGAAGCCGACTTCATCGCCCTGGACCCGCGCGCCACACCGCTGCTGGCACGCCGCACGGCGCAGGCCGAGACCCTGGCCGAATGGCTGTTCGCCCTGATCGTGCTGGGCGATGACCGCCTGATCGCGCACACCGTGGTGCAGGGTCAATCGAACCTGGTGCAGAACGCGCGGCCTCAGAACGCGACAATCGGGGCATGAGCGACACCCGCGACGACCCCATCATCGACCCCGCCGGACAGGCCCAGCGCGAGCGTGTGCGGCAAGGCATTGCACAGTTTCAGCAACGGCTGCAGGCCGCGGGCATCGACTTCCGGGAACCGCCCCCCGAACCCACATCGTGCTGCGGACGTGGCTGCAACGGCTGCGTGTGGGAAGGCTATGAGTCGGCACTGCTGTGGTGGTACGAAGATGGGGGTCAACTGCTGGCTGGCTCGGCGGCCTGAAACCGTTCAGCCAGGGCAGTGGCTCATCACCCCCCTGACGGCTGGCGGACCGCCAGCAGGCGACCGATCTCGTCGTCGCTGTAACCCAGCCCGGTCAGGATCTGCGCGCTGTGCTCGCCCAAGCGGGGAGCAGACATGCGAACCCCCGGCCGCTGGCCGTCCAGGGTCAAGGGCATGAGCACCGTTCGGGTTGGGCGTCCATCGGGCAACTCGATGTCGGCCAGCGCGCCTGTGGCGTTCAGGTGCGGGTCGTCAAACAAGTCCTGCGGACGGGTGATGGGGGCATAAGGCAAGGCGTTCCTTTCAAACACCTCGCGGATGTGCTGCGCGCTGAAACGGGCCATGCGTTCGCGCAGGATGGGCATCATCCATTCGCGCGCCAGCACGCGGTCGTTGTTGCTCTGCAGGCGCGGATCGGCCTGAAGGTCTTCAAAGCCGAAGGCCTCACAAAACACACGCCAGGCCGTATTGCTGACCACAGCCAGGAAGATCTGTTCGTCGTCCCTGACCTTGAACACGTCGTAAATGGCCCAGGCCGAGATCCGGGCCGGCATGGGGGCGGCCGGCTTGCCCGTCACCGCGAACTGCATCATGTGCTGCGCCACCAGAAACACATTGTTCTCGAACAGGGCGCTTTGCACCTCCTGGCCCAGACCGGTCTTCTCGCGCTGGGCCAGGGCCGCCATGGCGCCGATGGCTCCGAACATGCCGCCCATGATGTCATTGACGCTGGCGCCCGCGCGCAGCGGGTCCCCCGGTCGCCCGGTCATGTAGGCCAGGCCACCCATCATCTGAACCACTTCGTCGAGGGCCGTGCGGTGTTCGTAGGGTCCGGGCAGAAAGCCTTTGTGACTGACGTAGACCAGCCGTGGATTGAGGGCCTTGTGGCTGTCGTAGTCCAGCCCCAGCTTTTTCATGGTGCCGGGTTTGAAATTTTCGGTGACCACATCGGCGGTGGCCAGCAAGCGCAGCACGGCTTGAAGGCCCTCGGGGGTCTGCAGGTCCAGCGCCAGGCTTTTCTTGTTGCGGTTGAACATGGGAAAGAAACCCGCGCCCGAACCGAGCAAATCACGCGTGGCATCGCCCTGACGCCCGTGGCCCACAGGCTCGACCTTGATGACCTCGGCCCCCAGATCGGCCAGCACCATGCCGCAGGTCGGCCCCATGACCATGTGCGTGAATTCCACCACGCGAAGGCCTTCATAAGGCAATGGCTTGTTGTTCATGAATCAGGCCTCCTGCGTCCAGCCCATGGGCAAGCCTGCCTCCGGGGTCATGCCGTAAAGCGGCTCATCAGGCAGACCGGCCTGCAGCTGCACGCGAGCCGCCATCAAGGCCTGCAGATCCACACCGGTCTTGACGCCCATGGCTTCGAACATGAAGACCAGATCTTCGGTGACCACATTGCCCGAGGCGCCCGGCGCGTAAGGACAGCCCCCCAACCCCCCTTGAGAACTGTCAAAGGTGGTCACGCCGACATCGAAAGCCGCCAGGCAATTGGCCAGGCCAAGCCCGCGGGTGTTGTGCATGTGCGCAGCCCCGGTCTTGTCGCCAATGGCCGATCGAACCTTGCGGAACAGACGGCGCACCTGCTGCGGGTTGGCCATGCCGGTGGTGTCCGACAGGCCGACCTCGTCCACACCGGCCTCGGCCAGTGCATCGGCAAGCCAGACCACCTCATCGTCATCCACCGGACCGTCGATCGTGCAACCGAACGCCGTCGAGACCCCCGCTTCAACCTTGGCCTGCGGGGCACCCTCGTGTTTGAAAGCCACGATGCTGCGGACCTCCTCAACCATGTCGCGGCGGGACTGGCGGACATTGGCCAGCGAATGCGCCTCGCTGGCAGATACAGGCACCGTGAGCTTGTGCGCACCGGCGGCAAGAGCGGCCTGTGCCCCCTTGAGATTGGGGACCAGCGCCATGACCGTCAGCCCCGGCAAGGTGACGGCATGGCGGACAACCTCGGCGGCATCGGCCATCTGCGGCATCAGCCGCGCAGGCACAAAGGAACACACTTCGATTTCGCGCAGTCCGGCCTTGTACAAGGCATCGATCCAGGCCAGTTTGTGCACCGTGGGCATGGTGCTCTTGACACTTTGCAGGCCATCACGCGGCCCGACTTCGCTGATGAGAACGGCAGTCATTGGCATCCAACAATTCTGTAAGATAGAATAAGTTTTCAAAAGTCAGAACATCATACTGCCAACCGCTCACCCGCCCAAGCCAAGACATGCCCCGCAAATCCGCCATCACCTCCCTGGCTGACGAACAGGCCGCCCCCGGCGGAGCCGCCGCCGTGGACCGCGCCCTCAGCCTGCTGTCGGCCTTCAAAACGGGCGACACCTCGCTCAGTGTGACCGAGCTGGCCGAACGCACGCGGCTGTACAAAAGCACGGTGCTGCGTCTGCTGGCCTCGCTGGCACATGGCGGCCTGCTGCGCAGGACACCGCAGGGCCAATGGGCCCTCGGACCAGAAGTGGCCCGCCTGGCCTCGCTCTACACCGCCTCTTTTTCGCTGCAGGACCTGGTCCTGCCTGTCATGCATGATCTGGTGGCCAGAACCGGTGAAAGCGTGGCGCTGCATGTCAGGCAGGGGCAGCAGCGCCTGTGCCTGTTCAGGGTGGACTCCCCCCAGCTGCTGCGCGACCATGTGCGTGCAGGCGATCTGCTGCCGCTGGACCGCGGTGCCGGTGGTCGGGTCTTGATGGCCTTCGGCGGTGCCAAGGGCAAGCTCTATGAGCGCATCCGCCAGGACGGCCATGTCCATGTCGTGGGTGACCGCATCCCGGGTCTGGTGGGCGTGTCGGCCCCTGTCTGGAAGGCGGAGCATGAGCTGGTGGGCGCTTTGACCCTGACGGTCCCCGAAACCCGTTTCAAGACCACGTTCATCCGCGAGCTGCGCAGTGCCGCGGAGCGCATCAGCCAGCAGCTGAACTGACCGGGCTGCCGACGGCTGATCAGTAACGGGACCGCCCCCGACGCGCCATCTGCCATGAGGCCCAGGTGGCCAGCAAGCCCAGTACCAGACACACCGCCATCACCCCAAAGTAATGGCCCGAGCGATCGAATGCGGCCCCCGCCAGCACCGGCCCGAGCAGGTTGCCCACAGCCGCCCCACTGTAGAGCGCGCCCACCACGCTGGCGACCGAGCGGCCGCCGAAATAGTCCATGCAGATGGCGGGCAGCAGCGAGACGATGCTGCCGTAGCTCAGGCCGAACCACAGCGCAAAAATGGCCAGCAGGGCGTGACCCTGCGCGACGGCCCACAGCCCGTAGGACAGCCCCATGGACAGCTGCATCAGCACCAGCGTCGGCGCGCGGCCGATCCGGTCGGCCAGCCATCCGATCGAAAAGCGCCCCACCAGACTGCCGATGCCGATCAACCCGACCAGCCCCACCGCCAGAGACTCATGCAGACCCAGATCCCGCGCCGATGCCGAGAGGTGCGCGAAGGGAATGAACATGACGGGCGAAGCCAGCACGGTGGCCAGATAAAACCAGCGAAAGGTGGGCGTGCGCAGGGTCTCGCGAAGGCTCAGGCCCGAGGCGGTGCCGCCTGCCCCTGGCTGCGCAGAGGCTGGTGCCCGCCGCAGCAGGCCTGAGGCCAGCAGGCCAAGCACCAGCACACCCAATGCCAACAGCCGCATCGCCTCGCGCCAGGGCATGGCGCTGATGCCCATGGCCACCAGCACCGGCACCAGCAAGGTGCCCGCCCCGACGCCCGAGCTGGCGATGCCGCCTGCCAAGCCGCGCCGCAGCGTGAACCAGGGCTGCACGCTGGCGATCGACGGCGTGTAGACAAACGCGATGCCCAGACCCACCAGCAGGCCGTAGCTCAGGTACACCATCCACAGGGCCTGCGCCCAGCTGGTGAGCAGCAAGCCCAGTGCGATCAGCGCCATGCCCACAGAGCACACCACACGCGGCCCGAAACGGTCGGCCAGGATGCCGCCCAGCGTGCCCAACACAAAGTACACCAGCCCGGAGAGGCCGAAGATCCAGGACACATCGGCGCGCTGCGCTGCGAATTCAGCGGCAAACGAAGTGAAGAACGCAGCAAAGGAATACGACACGCCGAAGATCAGCGCCAGACACACAAAGGTGGCCCACACCACCACCCAACCGTAAGGGGCTTCTTTGGGCATCGGGTCTCCTTCAGCGTGGTCTGTTGTGTCGGCCCATTGTGCCGCCGCTAGAACAGTCCCATCTGCCGCGAATGCGACGGCGGCCGGAAGTCGGCCAGGTTCAGCGCAGCGCGCTCGCGGTTAAGCCCCAGCCTGGCACAGGCCCTGGCAAAACGCTGGGCAATCAGGTCAGCCCACAAGCCCTGCCCTGTGCGCCGCGTGGCAAAACTGGCATCGTAGTCCTTGCCACCGCGCAGGTCCTGGATGCGCGCCATCACGCGGTCGGCCCGGTCCGGGTAGTGCAGCGCCAGCCACTGCCGAAACAGCGGCGACAGCTCCCAGGGCAGGCGCAGCACCACGTAAAAGGCACTGCGCGCGCCCGCGTCGCGTGCGGCTTCGAGCACCTGCTCCATGTCGTCGTTGATGAAAGGAATCTGCGGCGACACGCTCACGCCCACCGGAATGCCCGCATCCGCCAGCGTGCGGATGGTGCGCAGGCGCCGCCAGGGCGCGGCCGCACGCGGCTCCATGCGGCGCGCCAGTTCAGCGTCCAGCGTGGTCACCGTCACGTACACCCCGGCCAGGCGCCGCGCGGCCATGCCCGCCAGCAGGTCAATGTCGCGCTCCACCCCGCTGCCCTTGGTCACCAAGGCCACCGGATGGTGGCAATCGCTGAGCACCTCCAGCACCTCGCGCGTCAGACGCAGTTCGCGGTCGAGCGGCTGGTAGGCGTCGGTCACCGTGCCCAGTGCCATCAAACCGGGGCGGTAGCGCGGGCTGGCCAGCTCGTGGATCAGGCGGTCCTTGAGGCCGCGTTTGGCGATCAGCCGGGTCTCGAAGTCCAGCCCCGGCGACAGGCCAAGGTAGCTGTGCGAAGGCCGGGCATAGCAGTAACTGCAACCGTGTTCGCAGCCCCGATAAGGGTTGATCGACAGGTCAAAGCCAATGTCGGGCGAGGTGTTTCGGGTGATGGCGGATTTGCAGTCCTCCCAGACCCAGGAGGTGCAGACGAATGCATCTGGCCGTGTGTCCTGCGGCCAGCCGTCATCAAACGGCTCACGCGCGTCCTTTTCGAAGCGGTGGGCCAGGCGCGTCGCACTGCCCCGCCCTTTGAGGGCACTCAAGGGAACGTGGATGAATTCGGACTCGCCAGCCGGTGTGGACGGGTTTTGCATGACTGTATTTTCATACAGTATTTAACATCCTGTAAATCCGGGGGCAGGCCCGGTCGTGGACGGATCGGCTTCAGGCCTGCGCCTGCACTTGCGTCAACACCTGAAGGACGTCATCGGCCCGCGTGGGGCGCACCAGCCGGGCCACTTCCTGCCCATCACGCAGCAGCACCAGCGTGGGCCAGAGCTTGACGCGAAACGAACGGCCCAGAGCACGACCCGGACCATCTTCGACCTTGAGGTGCCGCCACTGCGGTTGCTGAGCAAGTGCTTCGGCCACGGCAGGCTGGGCGGCGCGGCAGTGGCCACACCAGTCGGTGCCAAATTCCAGCAAAGTCAGGCCCTGCAGGGCATCGACGTCGGCGCGGCTGGGCGCTTCGGTTTCACTCAGATACGGTTGGGGTGCACTCATGCACCGGATTGTGGCTCAGGCGCCGGCCAGTGTGCGCAGCGCATCCGGATTGACCAGCTGCAGCACACGGCCACGGCCGCTGATGAGCTCACGCTCGCGCAACTGGCGCAGGATGCGCGAGCAGGTTTCGTGCGCGATGCCCAGGTGCGCGGCGATGTTGCGCTTGCGCTCGTGCAGGTTGACCTGCAAACGGTTGGTGGACGGATCGCGCTCAGCATGCTGCATCAGCCACTGCGCACAGCGCGCATCGGCGTCCTTGGCCAGACGGCTGATGGCCAGCTCGGTCTGCTGGCGCTGGGCACGGGCCAGATCGGACAGCAGCGAACGCGAAGGCTCGGGCAGCCGGTCCACATGGTTGCGGAAATCGGCCAGCGCCACGGACTGCAGGCTCACCTCGGTTTCGGCCACGGCGTCCACCGCATGCGGCAAGCCCAGCAGGCCGGATGAGGCTTCCAGCCAGAAAGGCCCCTCGACCACGCCCAGCTGGTGGTGCAAGCCCCCCTGGTCCAGCAAGCCGAGCATGACACGGCCCCGCTCCAGGTGCAGCACCTGATCGGTGCACTCACCCCGGCGCAACAAGACTGCGCCTGAAGCGAATTGCCGGGACGCGGCGCTGGACGATGAGGGAATTGCCGAAAGCATGGGCCGGACTTTGCCTGAGCCCGACCCGAATCGTTTTGATCAACGTCAAACGCCGTTCAAAGGACGAGGATCGCCCGAAAATCGTTCACATTGGTGTTCGTCGGGCCGGTCACGACCAGATCGCCCAGGGCCTCGAAAAAGCGGTAAGCGTCGTTGCGCAGCTGGTGTTCGGCCAGCTGGAGCCCACGGGCAGAAGCACGTGCCAGCGTGTCGGGCGCCACCTGCGCACCGGCGTTGTCCTCCACCCCGTCAATGCCGTCGGTGTCGGCCGCCAGCGCCCACACACCCGCCTGCCCCTGCAAACCCTCGGCCAGGCCCATGCAGAACTCGCCGGCACGCCCTCCCCGGCCGCGCTGCAGGCCCGCGGGCAATTCGCGCACGGTGACGGTGGTTTCCCCGCCGCTCAGGATCACGCAGGGTTTGGCAAAAGCGCCCTGCCCGCGCGCCACCGCACGGGCCAGCGCAGCATGCACCTTGCCCACCTCGCGCGATTCGCCCTCGATCTCGTCGCTGAGCACATGGGCAGCAATGCCGCGCTCTCGCGCCAGCTCGGCCGCTGCCTGCAGCGACTGCATGGGCGTGGCGATCATGCGCACCTCGTGCCCGGCAAAACAGGCGTCGCCGGGTTTGGGGGATTCAAGCGTGCCCGCCTGCAAAGCGGCTTCAATGGCGGGCGGCACCGCGATCTGGTAACGGCGCAGGATGGCCAGCGCATCCGCGCAGGTGGTGGCGTCGGGCACGGTGGGGCCGCTGGCAATCACAGAAGGATCGTCACCCGGCACGTCGCTGATGGTCAACGTCACCACCCGCGCTGGCGCACAGGCCGCAGCCAGCCGACCGCCCTTGATGCGCGAGAGGTGCTTGCGCACGCAGTTCATCTCGGTGATGTTGGCGCCGCTGAGCAGCAGGTCCTTGTTGATGCGCTGCTTGTCGGCCAATGTCAGACCTTCGGCGGGCAGGGTCAGCAAGGCGGAGCCGCCACCTGAGATCAGGCACAGCACCAGATCGTCGGCGCCCAGGCCCTGGGTGAGCGCCAGAATGCGTTCGGCCGCCTGCAAACCAGCGGCGTCGGGCACAGGGTGCGCCGCTTCAACAATCTCGACGCGGGCAGGCACCCCGGCGGGCCGTTCGGGCAGATGGCCATAGCGTGTGACCACCAGTCCGGACAGCGGCGCGTCCTGCGGCCACAGGGCTTCGAGCGCATGCACCATCGCCGCACCGGCCTTGCCTGCGCCCAGCACCAGGGTGCGGCCTTTGGGCAATGGCGGCAGGTGGGCCGACATGCTGTGCAGCGGCATGGCGCGGTGCACGGCGGCGTCATAAAGGCTGCGTAAGAAAGACTGCGGGTCCATCTGTGGTGATCGGAGTGCTTGCATGCCCCGATGCTAAGGCGAAACCCGATCGGAATGGGTCGCCTAAAATCACAAGCTCTGCACAGCCCGGGATGCGCGGCCGTTGCGGCGCTCGCCAGCGCTTTGCTGGATTCGGCCGCAGCATGACACTTTCAAGGAATTGCCATGCCCACGGTCCTGATCCGCCACATCCACACCCTCTCCACCCAAAACGATGCCGCGAGCGAGTGGCGCGACGCCGCACTCTTTGTGCGGGGCGGCCTGATCGAATGGGTCGGCCCCGATGCCGAACTGCCCCCTGCCCTGCACCGCGCAGATGAAGTGATCGACGGACGCGACCTGCTCGTGGTGCCGGGCCTGGTGAACACGCACCACCACATGTACCAGTCGCTCACGCGGGCGATCCCGTCGGTGCAGAACGCCGAGCTGTTTGGCTGGCTGCGCGGCCTGTACCCGATCTGGGCGGGCCTCACGCCCGAGATGATCCGCGTGAGCACGCAGGTCGCCATGGCCGAGCTGTTGCTCTCAGGTTGCACCACCAGCTCGGACCACCTCTACATCTACCCCAACGGTGTGCGCCTGGACGACAGCATCGAAGCTGCGCGCGAGATCGGCATGCGCTTTGTGGCCACACGCGGCAGCATGAGCGTGGGCCAGTCGCAGGGCGGCCTGCCGCCCGATGCGGTGGTGGAACGCGAGGACGACATCCTGCGCGACACGCAACGCCTGATAGAAACCCACCACGATGCGGGCCACGGCGCCATGACGCAGGTGGCGGTGGCGCCCTGCTCGCCCTTTAGCGTGAGCCGCGACCTGATGAAGAACGCCGCCGATCTGGCACGGCACTACAAGACGCGGCTGCACACCCACCTGGCCGAAAACGACCACGATGTGGCCTACAGCCGCGAAAAGTTCAACCGCACACCGGCCGAATACGCGCAGGACCTGGGCTGGGTTGGCGACGACGTGTGGCACGCGCAC
>JACCDT011148221.1_pt1 | contig 11010 bp, 28 predicted proteins | sample 7446291 | NCBI WGS metagenome assembly JACCDT01 (sample SAMN15323446, study PRJNA562643) | freshwater metagenome | isolation source: river surface water | place: USA:Blue River Watershed | collected 2017-08-17 | reverse complement strand
GTATAATACCAACTGGTGTCGTTACCTCCCATTATAATCACCCCTATTCAACCACCGTTCATGCAAGAATGTTGCAACGGTTGATGTTTTGGCTTGGATAACAGAAGACTTCCAAACGCTACGACCACTAATACGGGTAGCATTGCTGTTGCGAGCGTCCCATCTATCCCCTGTGATCTTGCCGTCTTTGATTGTACGGCAATGCTCATGGCCACAATGGGCACACTCGATGACATAATCGCCGTTAATGTCGAAATCCAATTCTGCAACGAAATTCTTGCTGCACTCATGGCAGTACATTTCGGTGCGTTGGATTCCTCCACCCTCGACGGGGCTGTAACCCACGCTCATAGAGCCTCCTACTCTGAGAATGCGGCTAACGCAGCAGCGATACGCTCCGTCATCGAGCGGCCCTTTGAGCGTACTTGCTCTTGGCGTGCTTCGATTTGTTCGCGATTAACGGCGTGAGGGTGGACTAGTTCTTGAAGAGACTTCGCTACGCGAGCCGCCGCTGAAAGATTGTCAGCAACATTGGCATACTGTGGAGTTGGTTGATCTGGAAAAGCCTTGATAACGCGATCCCAAGGGAATGCCGTTTTATCGTGCCACGTCCACTTCTCAGCGGATTGGCCAACTGGCGGGAAGCTGAATTGCTTCTTAAAGTCTGCGATACGCAGAGCACTCTGGTAGTACATTGGCGGGCTTTGCATCAAGTCGTACATCTGGAAAACGACTCGATCATTCTCGCCATTCATCACGAAAATGAGAGAACCATCTGAGTGTTCAGCCCAGCATCCAGCGTGAAGCTCGTCCTTATTAACTGGATTAGCACCGGGAACGTCATTTGTGGCCATCATTTACTCCGATTGTGAGAACCAACGATCGTGCATTACTCGTAGCCAAGAGATGTCATCCACTTCCAAACCAGAAGCGGAGCCAATGACAGAATCAATACTACACTTAGGGCACAAAGCCGTAGTGCCAGCATCACGCCATTCTTGAACATCACTAGAATTGAACACACTAAGACAATAGAAACAACCAGCCGAATCGCTATCAGCCAATTAGAACACGAAGAAGCTAGGAATCCAATAGACAATATCTAGGCCATAAGTATCCCAACCACGGGCAGCAGTGAGATACTCTTTAAGGGCCTCGTAATCGGCTTGCAATTGGAGGATGTTACCGATGCCTTCTACCATGTCATTATTCATACTTTCGTTCATCCCTTTCGCGGCGTGTTGCCTCAAGATCGAACATCAGGTACTTCATGTCGAGGCGGAGTTGCGACAAAGCATCCTGAACTAAATGAAGAATACGCCGACGACGTTTGGTAGTCTCTACAACCGCATCATAATGATGCTGGACACGGGTGCGGTATTCTGGTGGCAGTTCTGCAATGACTTCTCCCAAGCGGATTATATCTGCTGGGATTGGGGTATTGTCAGTATCCATTATGGGGCATAGGGGACGCGGACGTGAGGTAAGTAAATCAGTGGATGGCTAGTGCCGACACCATTGATATATGTGACATAGTAGAAAGGCCGTAATCCAGCCTCGGTTAGTGGTTTGCAATTAATGACGATCTTATCGTAGACACCTGTGATGTCGAGAGTATGAGCACTACCATACCCATTAGCATCAGTTAGCCAAGCCGTGGAAGCACTGCCGCCAACTGCTTCGTATCGTCTATCTCCCTGTGCGTTTACACCGAGTACTAGGTATTGACCGCTGCCGTTGTTATTCCAGATACGAGTAATGTATGGAGTCCCTGGATTCTTAATGACGATTTCGGTCGTGTCGATTTGAGCCTGTGCTGCGGCTGTCAGGGCAAACCAAACTACGAGGGTAAGAAACGACTTCAACATGGGGATTGGGCCTTATAGAAGGGTTAGAGAAATCATGCCCGCCTCCATAGTGGAGGCGGACATGACAAGTGGAGGCGGGCGGGAATGATCCGCCGTCTTGGGAGTTTTCCGCTTTAGCATCTACGAGTGTAGTTGTGGTATTTCGTTTGGCACGTTCAGCAATGCCTGAGTTAGATGTCTTTCAACGATCTGACTCTTTTGAACATTTCTCGACAGTCTCGTGCCCCACAACGGGCCTCCGACTGCCAAATCTCGATTCTCTTTGACATTGGACCTTACGAGCTTGTCCACGTCGCAGTCGGACTTTAGGTGACAGACTGTTGAGCAGAACCGACTTCTCTCAACTAGTCCGGGTTGCCTAACTAATTAGGCAGCCAAAGCAAACGAAGTTTCGGCAATTGATGCCTTGGTCAGCTTTTAACGTGGCCAACTGACCAACCACGACTCGCAACTAGAAGTTTCTTCCAACCAATCGATACCTTTTCGCCCCCGTGGTTTAACTTTACTCGAAACGTCGCTCAGCCTGCTCAGGAACCCTGACGATAAAAGGCTGAGATACCCAAAGCTGATTTCCATTCACATCAATGAAGGTGACAATACCTTCCTTGATCGAAAGGGTATTCTTGTCCGGCACTTCCATAACGACAGGATTTGAACCTGGACTATGGATAACTTGGCAGATCTTAGTGGGGTGATCCACCTCCAGTGTGTCGGCTGTCGCTATCATGCTAGACACCCAGACCAAGACACCAAGTATGAGGATCGTCAATATCAGTCGTTGCAAATCAGCATTCATTGTTCTAGTACCTCAATTCGGGCCTCGAACCCAATCTTCCGCTGTTCGATAAAAAGCGATTCCTGAGTAGAGTTAAGCCATTCGTGGTGACTCAACTACCCCGGCACGACCCGAGTGACCTCGGTGGAGGACTTTGGTCATCTCAGGAATCGCCAGCTTGGACTCCCCCACCTCCGAAGAGGCTGAAAACACGCACCAGATACCCTTACATCTACTCAACGGCAGCGTCTTTAAACCACTCCGTCTTTCCCTATGGCTAATTTAGTATCCGGTTAAGCCATACTGCGTGTTGGGTTCGACGTCCCGTACATTTTTGTAACGTCGTCTTTCAACTGATCGCTACGCTATATCATTCATGTTTGATCCCCAAAAGTTCCTTCTCTTCGTCGGTCAATTTACTCAACGCCTTAGCATAAAGCTTTTTTCGACGTAGTTGTTCCTGTTCTTGTTCCCGACGATGCTCATCCCATTTCTGGTGCTTAGCCCACCAATTCTTTAGTTCATCGCTATAATCAGCGGCTGACTTCCCGCTATTTGGGGCTCCGATAGTACATGCCTCGCACAAGAGCCGGGTTAGCTTATCCAATTCTGCTCTCGTGTCACGAGCATAATCATCAGAATCATATCTACAAGGCATGATCTATCTCCTTTCAGAACTTCTAGCTCCGCAGGAAGCCAGAGATAAGTAGCCCGCAGACCTTTAGGAAGCCAATTATTAGTGCGGATCTCAAGGACATTTCAGACCTTTGTACAGCGTCTTGTTTCTGGTCTTCGTGATTTTGTTCGGATTATCCAACCACTTCGGGAAAAAGAATGATTGGATCATACATTTTAGCGTTGTGACCAAATTGGGATCATTAAGATTGATAACTGCCGAATTTTGCCTGTATGATGCTTTATTCCAAACTGCGACATGGTCTTTGTAGATGCTTAATCTGAATTGACCCTTAGAATTGTGGATAGGTCGCAACTGTAGCTCGACAATGTAATGTGGACTAATGCTAGCCACAGTTGAACCATCAGTATAAGAAATATTGAATTTAAGCCGTGGGGCAGAAAGTTGCTTAATCAAAGCATCGACAATTAAGCTATTCTTTTCCATCGTTCAATTTGGCTTCAAATTCAGCCTGCCAAGCATCACGCTGCTGAAGCGACATATGTGGAACGTAAATTGGACCATACCAAACAGCACCAATCAATTCCTCCACACGCTTGCCACGATGTGGGCCACTATTGATCTCGTAGAATTCTTCGTGCCCGCAATCGCCCCAATGTTCGATCTTAGATACAGCAATCGGTTTAGCTAGGTCATAATCAATGGGCCGCTCAGCCATGAAATATGTCCCATTATGCTCCGGTGGCGTGTTCCGCCATTTGATCTCGACAGGATCGGGCCGAATCTGAAGCGTCATGTTCCGGCACCGCCATCTAGATACATTTTGGTCATTAAAACCTGCCCTTTTTCCTCGATCACATCGAAGAAACCGGATTTCCCTTCGTGTGGATTTATAGCTGACGGCCAAAGGCAGAAATTGCCACCATAAACGCCACCGGACAATCCGAGCTCATGGCACTCTTCCAACAGTGTCTCAAGCTGTTCCGCCGCCATGCGTTGTTTCAGATTCACCTTACAAGCCTTTCTGATTTCTTTTGAGCTTTTGCATAGCTTTTGTCGGAAACGTACGACAATTCGCTATACCCAGACACACTATACCCAATCAATTGAGCGAATTGCTCGCGATCCTCATTGCTAATGTTTGGGAGATGAGCAATACTGTTCATGTCAAACGGGCCAGCATCTAGTAAATAGCGGACGATAGCATTGCTCTTAAATCGTGCAACGCCAGATTCATCAAGATAAACCGGCTGCATTGGGTTATTATTCATCACACGATCCAGAAGAACAACTTAAAGAGAAGAGCGATAAAAACGACAACTAAAACGATGATACCAAGACATCCGCCAATCCCCAAAACAGCATCACCAGCACAACCCTTGTTGCTCTTCTGCATTTGTGGTTTGGTTTGTTGTTCGATGATCATCCAATGCTCTCCTGGCGATATCTTGAAGATAACCTGGGTTATTACTAAGTTTCACAGCCCACATACCATCAAGGACATATTCGTCGCTTGCGTCCGCTCTCCGTTGCATATACAAAATAGGGTTAATGATCTCGTCAAGACCAGATTCTAATTGTACTATACGCTTCCCGAGAGCTTCAACCCACTCTTCCTTGGTCCTAAATTGTCCAAGATAACGATCCAGGACTTTATTGACCTCAGGACTGTATGGGCTTACGATTTCTTGGTCTTCGGTCATAAGACCCTCAAAAAGACAATCACAGCAATCAATACACAGATGGCTAAACCAACCCCATGTATGTAACGCTGAGCCAATTTGTCTTGTTCAGAATCGTTCATTTACCATCAACATGGGTTGAACGCAATTCGCTGAGAACGCGAGACACAGCATCATACGCATCTTCGTAGCCAGCCGTCGCCAGCAATTTGAAAGCAGCAGCCTTTAACTCCGCCAATGCTTTCTTAGCTTCGCTGTTCATCTAGAAGCATTCCTCACAAATTGGCTCATCAGCCTCATCATCTGGAACTGCTGCCTCACAACTGGGGCAGATTAGACGGCCACAACGACAACACCCGCTGAAAGTGTCAGTCTCTTCCCCACAAAGTTCACAAAGCATTGCAGAATCTCAATAAGAGGTTGCCAGTCACTTCGACGCTTCCATCTGCACCGTTACCTTACCCTGAGACGTGATGGCACGTCGACGTCCAATTTCGTTGTCACTAGGAACTTCAATCACTTGACCCCAATCTGCCCCATTGAAAACATGGTATACTTTACCATCGAATTCAAGCCTAGACACATAAACCGATCTATTGAATTGAGAAACCTTATCAGTCTTAGTAACCCCACTCTCAGCGATCTCAACCAAAAGGACGAAACCAACCACAAACAACGCAAGAACACTAAAATTCTTCATGCTTTCTCCTAAAGTAAGTAGTCCCGGTAGGAGTCGAACCTACTTGATGGTTTCCCATACGGACAGATTATGAGTCTGCTGCATATACCGTTCTGCCACGGGACCTAATTGTAGTTCTCCATGTGTGTTTCTGCGAGTTCTTTTAGTGCTTTCTTGAGCTCGCGTTTGGCTTGTGCACGATCCGCTGGCTTTTGACCATACTTGACTAATGCTCGTGCAGATCGAGCTACATTCATCAAGATTGGATATGTATCCAGTCTACGTTCCTTCTCGATTTCTGCTCGAACCCAATCGTTCATTTTAGCACGCCATTAGAGAACTGCCGCAATTCTTTAAGCAAATCAACGACGGACAGTGAAATCTCTGAACTAGTTGGGAATTCAGTCTTGAGCCAAATATCGGCCAGTTCTCTTAAATGCAGAAGCTGTTCGTAACGATTCCTAGTATAGCTAGGGCATTTTGGCCTGAATAATTGGGCCACTTCGCAGGCCATGGACAACATGTAGTAGTTGCCGGACCAGAACTCCTTCTCTCCACTTTTCTTATACTTGATCTCTAAGGCCTTGTTAAGGACGTAGGCCGGAATGCAAGCAACTTCCTTCCCTTCATGCATATCCGTAGTAGCATGGTCTAGGATTCGCTCCAATTGGTCGAATATTTCGCTTAACCGAAGGTCTGTGTTGCGACTGCTCTCATCCTTCCTCTTAACATATTCGTAGGCATGCTCGCACCGTTTGCAGCACAGAAATTTCTCTGACATTTCCTCGTCAGGAAGTCCAATAATGCATCTGCCACAAACGTCACAGCCTAAGTATCCCACTTTATCCTCTGAAATTGAAAAGAGCGATCAAATAGACACCTAGAGCAATGAATCCAGCACTGCCAGCAACAAGAACACTACCTGACAATACGAAAACCAGGGTGACTATATACTTGACGCATCAGAATCTCGTGGTAAACTGGGGGTATGAACGACACTCCTAAATCACTGCTCGCCGCTGTCCGCTACTTCTCCGACCCCAAGGTGTGCTTCGAGACCATGCTCGGGGCCAAGTATCCCGACGGGGTAATCACCTGCCCGAAGTGCAGCGGCGATAAGGTTGGCGTCGTGCGGTCGCGGTCGCTGCTTCAATGCAAGGCGAAGGACTGCCGAAAGCAATTCAGCGTCAAGGTTGGAACCATCTTCGAGGACTCGCCCCTGGGCCTCGACAAGTGGTTCGTCGCCGTCTGGTGTATCTCCAACGCCAAGAACGGCATCAGCTCCTGCGAACTCGCTCGCTACCTCGAAGTCACCCAAAAGACGGCGTGGTTCATGCTCCACCGCGTTCGATTGGCCATGAAGACCGGAACTTTCCGCAAGCTGTCTGGCGAAGTGGAAAGCGACGAGACGTTCGTTGGCGGTAAGGCCAAGAATATGCATAAGTCCAAGCGGGCCAATGCGATCAAAGGACGCGGCCCAGTCGGCAAGGCGATCGTACAGGGCCTGCTGGAGCGCGGCGGCGAACTTCGTGCCCAGGTAGTCGCCAATACGGACGACAACACCCTGCAAGCGACGGTTCGACGCAATGTGGAGTTCAATTCCAGCGTCTACACGGACTCTGCCCCCGCCTATGGCGGTCTGGCCCTGAACTACTTCCACGCCTGCGTCGACCACGTTAATAAATACGTCGTCGGTAAGGTCCACACCAATGGCCTGGAGAACTTCTGGAGTCTGTTGAAGCGGTCGCTGAAAGGTACTTACGTGGCCGTCTCCCCGGTTCATCTGGATCGCTACGTCGACGAGCAAGTGTTCCGATACAATCAGCGGAAGGTCAATGACTCTTCCAGATTTCGTAACGTACTGGCCGCAACCCCTGGCAAGCGGCTCACCTATCGCGCTCTCACTGCCCAGGACGACGCTGGATTCATGGGGATCAAATGACCGCTCGCAGGAAGCCTGAAGGTATAGAGGAGTTCCAGAAACTAATTCGACCGCTATCCAAGGTCCCGAAAAAGGAGCTTGAGAAGCAGGTTGAGAAATATGAGCAGCGCAAGGCTGCGAAGAAAAAGAAGAAGTCATAGTCCCCCCAAGTGTCCTTCGATAGTTCCGATGGCTCTATCCAACCCCCTGGCAAGCTCTTGATTTCCGCCAACCTCGGCAATTTTCTTTAGGTCCCGCAAATAATCGAGGTCTCTCCGGAGTCCATTGAATCGCTCTCGAAGCAGCTTCAGTTCAAGAACCCCAAGCTCAGTGAGTTCGCTGCCCAAGGGGAGGACCCGAACTTTTATGTCCGTCGACTCATGACTTGGCATTTCTACTTCCCCTCCCCTCAATCAACTGCTGCAATGCTCGCCGACGCTCATGCAAAACGTCCATGCGGTCCGCCAGAGAGCACAGCTCGTCGTTTGTTTCTCTAAGTTTCTTATGAAGATTGGCAGAGGTCTCGTTCACTGGTAACCCACCGCATCTTGTGCATTGCAGGTAGCCCTGCCTGGGATTGAAATCCCATCCACCAGTGCGCTCGCTCCGAAATCCGCAGCCTTCTCGCTCACACACGAGCATCTCGTCGTAATGCTCCCGATATAGTTCGTCCTGTCGCCGTAATGGGTCAATAGTCATTTCTAAATCCGCCATTTCGATGAGTCAGGTATATAGACGCCAAAACCAGCCCGATTATCGTACCGAGAATTAGCAGTAACGTTGAAATGGCAATGATTTCATACAACATGCTATTCTTTCTCCAATGGACCTTCCTTACACGGGCAAGATTCAGAATGAATCAACGATACACCAGCACCGTTGAGCGAATCTTGTTTAATGTACTTATGCCCATCAATGGTAAGAATCTTGGGTTCTGGAGCACACCCAAAAGCAACCATAACAGCCAATGCAATCAGATATCTCATTTGCCTTCCTGTTGACGACGTAATCGTCCCTTATGATTATTAAACCACGTTCGCAGCCTCCCTGCAAGACGTTCTACTTCCTGCACCCTCTCTTCGGTTAGCTGATCTCCCTCAAATGGGGCTCCACGGTCGCAGCCGGTACAATGGACGATCAGACCGGTTGCGAAAAGCTGGCGGTTGAACACTTCAGCCTTCTCCTGCATCCGTCGTACTTCCTTGCTAAGCCGTTTGCATTTGACTTCTAGATCGGCAACATGTTGAGCATGTCTAACTGCTTTATCAGTGTGATATTCCGATAGAAGCACTTGGCGTAACCGCTTATTATCGTGCTCAGCAGCTAGCCATTTGATGAAGCTATCATGTTGATGTTGTGCTTGATCAACGGCCACTATGATCTCAAGTAGATCTTCACGAGAAAGATCGGCAAGTATCTTGCGTAAATTGATCTCTCCGAAGTTCATCGAGCGAGGAAATATCTTCCCCAGAATTCCTGCGAGTACGTCTTTGAGGGACATATGGGAGATTCGCCCAATCGTTAAGTGGTTTAGTTTCTGATAGCTCGTACTCATATTCTAGCACAAGCTGTGTGATCTCTGGAATTGAAGAGGCCTTGAGAGTTTGATGAATACTACGGCGACGATTCTCAACCGTACGCAGAGAGACGTCGAGTCTATTTGCGATGGTGTTGTTTTTATGGCCTTGTAGAATGAGTTGGAGAACTTGGCGATCGTTTGGATGTAATCTTTTGAACCGCTGATCCAACTCTTCGTGACGAGAGAGCTCTTGAGATACGGATGGGCAATCAGTAAGTGCGAGCATTGAACTATCCTTGTTACAGAGGTCTGATCACGCCGATGTATTCGGCAATGACTTCGTAGCCGTCCCATTCTTTCGGGACACGCTTCACATCTTTCTTATATCGGCAACCGACGTGAAGTTCTTTTGGAGCGTCGTCATCTGCTGGATGACCGACGGTAGCGACGATTCCTAACTTATCAAGGTGCTCAGTCAGAGCTTTAGCTGCCTTTTCACATTCTAAGCATTGTTCAATCATTGGGTGTCCTCCAGAGGTGTAACCCAAGATAATAGCAAACGCTGTACCTAAACTTCGGTAGGCTTGATGTTTCTGGAAGAAATAGAAGCGTTTGATTTTTCGTCGTTAGGTATACTAATTACGACTACTTTACCGTCATTATCTTTCACCTCTAAATCCACACTAGTGATGATATGATCATCACCGAATAGTTGTTCTACAAACTGTTTCCCAGACATACCGCCATACTGAATTGAACCATCTTTACTGCGTAAGACTAGTTGAAGATTAGCCATTATCATAGTCGGCGTGAGAGGATTCGAACCTCCGATCTTTTGGTCCCAAACCAAACGCGATACCAAGCTTCGCTACACGCCGTTTTTGGCCCAATAACCTGGGCCGGGTTTAATTATTTTGTGTTTCTTACACCATTTTCCTATCGTTGCATCACTTACCCCAAATAGTACTGCAAGCTGTGTCGCCGGAGTTTCCCAAACCATCTTTCTAAGTTTTAAGGCATCAGGACATTTGCTAGGGCGAACGATCTCAGAAGGACTTGGTTTAAAGCAATTTCTACATGTTTGGCTTTTGTTGGGTCTGATTTTCTTGTTGCAGCCTAAACATTTAGTAGCCCTGTCGATTTTTGGTTTTCCGTAAGTTGGGGTTTGGCTATGGCAATTGGGACACAAAAACTCGACGTTTTCTGGCTTGTTGTTACGATTGTTTCCGTCTATGTGTTCAACTTGCAACGTTAGAGGTTTATTGTTCCAAGTCGGTCCTTGTCCACACGAGCACTTGTGTTCGCGACCTGACTCAAGCAATGCTCGTCTTAATTGTTGGGCTGACCTTCGTACCCCATCTACTAAAACTTCTTGCCACGGATGCTTTTGAAAACCAGTACTCTGAAAATGTGAATAATCTAAATCAAAAGACTCTATCAGTGCTTTTATTCTATTATGATTAGAGCGACTGATACCGAGCTTTGCTTGAACTTGCCTAAATGAATTGGACGATTCAACGATTGATCGTAACATCTCGCATGTATATTCCATGCGATATATTTGAATGAACTACGGTGCATAGTTCGATTTTTATTAACCCCTTCGATACCACGTTAATAGCACGAAGGGACGTGTCAATGATGCTCGTCACCTAAAGGGAGAGGAGCGACACGTGTGTTCATACTAATTGAGTAACGTAACCACTGACAACATGGGAGTCTTTCAACGTCCGCGTTTGCCCCGAGGTCTACTAGTCCATTCCATGGTTCGCACGTCTAAAGCATCCAAGAGAATCAACATATCGTTAAATTGGTTGATCCCGATGGGTGGCAACAATCCATGAAACCTGCTCAAATTGCATCCTTGACAATTCCTCAATGGGGGAGGCGGGATTCGAACGCCGCGACCTTCAGGTTATGAGCCTGACG
>JACCDT010324539.1_pt1 | contig 11017 bp, 12 predicted proteins | sample 7446291 | NCBI WGS metagenome assembly JACCDT01 (sample SAMN15323446, study PRJNA562643) | freshwater metagenome | isolation source: river surface water | place: USA:Blue River Watershed | collected 2017-08-17 | reverse complement strand
TCACGAGTTTGAGTTGACCAATCTTTTTCCTTAAGAGCTTTAACAGGTTTAGAAGCCTTTTCTAAATCTGCTATAGCTTGATTCAAATCAGATATTTGAGTCCTAATAAAGTTCCCTAACCTGTTAGGTGCTTTATCTGTTGTTGTAATTAGGTTAGGGTCTAACTCAGCTTTTCTGATTTGATTTTGAATAGCACGAAGTTCTTTAAGTGTACGTTTAGGGTCTGTTGAACCTACTTGAAAATCTTGTAAGTCCTTAATACTTAATTGACCTTGACGAGCTTTCTCAAAAATATTTAACTGCTTATCCCTTTTTAAAGGTTTACTTGTATCAGGAGCCTCTAAACCTAAAAGATTTAATTCTCCTCTCTTAGCAGATTTTAATGTGCCATCTATCTGTACTAAAGCTCTTTTAAAGTTTTCTTTAACCTTAGTATCTAAACCTGTTAAATCTAAGTGAGACAAAAGCTGAGTTTGTAACTTCTTTAATTGACGTAAACTTAGACCTTCTAAACCTCCTAAAACATCCCCTGATTTAATCTTGCCCAAAGAGTCTCTATAGATAGTACCTTTAACACTGGCCTCAGCAATAGCTTTACTGATTTCATTTTTTAACTTTTCTGCAAACGGTAGAACCTTAGCTTTAGGGTCAGCATTAAACTCAGCACTGATTCGAGCAGCTAGTTGGCGTTGTAGAATCTTAAGTTGGCCTAAGTCTTGAGTGGCTCGCATCTCATTTTTGATACGGCTTAAACTGTTCTCAGAGCGAACTTTTTCTAATTGTTGTGCTTTCTTAGTCTCAACTTCTTGTTGCTTTAAAATAGCTAAACGACCTTTCAAAAGATCCTGATAGGCTTTCTCTTGGTCGTACTCTTTACTACCAAAGGGGGCTTTTGTTTTGTGACCCATAACTTCGGAGGCTTTCAACTGCTCCTGAATTTGGGCTTTAGTTGCGGTTGCAATGCTGGTGGCATTTAATCTGTTAGTTAAAACTTGTTCTGCTTTTGTTTCTTCAAGGCCCTTAGCAACTTGATAAGGTGATTGAGGCGTAAACTTCTTAGCTGCCGCCTTTTTCACATTTATTAAACCCTCGTGCAAGTCCACAAGGGTTTTCCTATCCGCCCCTGTGTTAGTCGCATGAGTTAACTGCTTCCGTAATTGGGCGATGGCATGGTTAACTTCGGCCTGTTCAAATTTTCCTGCGGCAATCTTTTGAACAATGTCTGAGGCTTTTAAGTCAACTTTGGGGGCGGTTTCAGCTTTTATTCTGTTCGAGACTTGCTTGCTAAACTCTTTAACCTGTGGAGTTTCAATATACCCTGCTTTTAACTTTTCAGCATTCATGGCTCTTTCAAAAGCTCGAAGCTGAGTTAAGTCACTTTTAGCAATCTGACTTTTTAAATCTACTTTATTAAGTTTTCCTTCAACAGCTTCTCTAGCATATCTCTTAGCTAGGACTTGTTGTTCCACACGTTCTTGCAGTTTCTTCCTGTTCTGAGTTTCCCTTTCCAGTTTTATACCTTCCTCTAAAGACTTAATATGTTTACTCGCAAGAGTCTTTAAGGTTTTATCTGTTGCGTGTCCTGCTTGTTGACGTTGCTCAAGCCCTTTGTTAATAGCTTTTAAATATTCTAGGTTCTTACTTTGTTCTTTAATTTCATCTTTAGTTAAAATGCCTAGATAAGCTTTATTTTGCAATTGCTTCTTAGTTAGCTCTGCTTCCTGACGTTGAAGTTTTAAACCCTCCTCTAAGCCTGTGTGGTAGGCTTTCTTAGTGACAACATCTTGAGGCGCAACTTTTTGACCTCCAGCTTGTAAAGTATTTATGGAGTGTCTTAAAGACTCTATCTCCGTTAAAGCCCCTTTTAGACCTTTAATCTCAGGTAGAGTTATATTCCCTAAATCTTTTTTAATGTCTCCTATTATTTTTTCTAATTTTTTTAAGTTCTCAATCTCCCTAGCATACCCCGTGGAAGTATAACTAATATCCACTTGGGGTTGAGTATTGTTGCCGCCACCTTGAGTTGCCATATAACTACCTGCTAACTAAAAAGACCTTTGAACATTTGAACAGCTTGTGCGCTCGTTGTCGCTTGATTTTGGGGTTTCACTTCGGCTTTCGACACCGAATTATCCTTGTCACCCCCGCCTAAAGCTTGGGAAGCAACCGCGGCAAAAGCCTCATAAGCCTGTACCGCTTCAAGTTGCTTTCCTGCAACTTTGAAGCGGAGGGCTTGGTTAATATCTTCTAAGGTATTTGCCCAATAAACTATTCGGACTTCACTTAAAGGAGCATTATACGTCCAAGCGACTGCTTGAGCAAAACTTAAACTTTCGTACCACTTGATAAAGGCTCTAAACTCGACTCCACCCCTTTTTGATATTCCACTGCTATCCGAGTCATTGATTGCAGATTGAGGAGAAAAAAATTGGTGAGATGCTCCGTGACCCACAATAGTAAATGCTGAATCTCAACAGGGCTAAACATAATCTCTTCGAGGTTGGCTTCTTCAATAACCTGACCCTTACCATCGTACTTGTTAAATAAGTTGGCAATGACAGCTTCTTGAACCTGAATATCGGTCAAGATAAGAGAAACTGTTGAGACGTTATTGATTAGTTTAGCTAGACGGTTCTGTAAGCCATAAGTCATTTTAATCTCTTTGCCGTCTGAAAGGTTAAAATGTGGGCTAGGGTTTAAAGGTTGGATTACATTAGACATTTGGCGATTCCAGTGGTTTTTTAGGTTTCTTTATTGTACTCAAAAAAAAGCCCTCTTGCGAGGGCTATTAGGCTTTAGAGGTTTTCTAAAATAGTGTCAAACCACTTTAGTTGTGTGATAGGTGTGCCGTCACTATGCTTCTTACCTGTGTCCAAAAAGATAGCGTAGGGTTTACCTTTTTGAGTGGGAGACCAAGAGTCTCCTAACTTCTCCTGATAACCTAAACTTTCTAATTTTTTATTAGTGGCAATAGCACTTAAAGGTGGGTTTAACTGCTTACCAATTTCAGTGGGGGTTAGGTTAAGAGTTTGAACTTCTTTCTTTAACTCAACACCCATCAGAAGAAGTGTGGAGACACCTGTAATACCTTTTACAGCTTTATCCGCTGAGAGAATGGCTTGATTACCTTCAAAACCGTAGGCTTTTGCAGCTAACATGGCGTGAGGCGTTAGGCGTAGAGCTTGTTCTTGTCGGGTCATTAAAGGTAAAGTTTGAGGGGTGTTTTCTAACTCTGTCATTCTATCAAATACTTTAGCTTGAAGTTCATAACTGTAAGACATTGCCATTAAGCAAGCTTCACGCTTTGGAAAGTAATAGCAAGGGCGTTCTTTATTTTGACTGTCTAAGTAGGTGGAGTAAAAATTTACTTCGCCTCCATTAAGAACTAAGGGAACTTTCTTTAAGAAATTTGCGTGTGTTAGAGTAGCCTCCTCAGCTTTCCGTGTAGAGTTTACATATTCAACTAATTCGAGGCTGCTCATAAGAACAGGGGTAGCAGTAACTAAATCTTTCATAATCTTCAATTCTCAGAAATGAAAAAACCAATAGGGGTTTAATCGGATGAGAGAGGGGAGACAACGACCCCTGCCGAATAACGCTATTGGTTTTTTCATGTTATCTATATTAGCCACCTTTGCTCTCATACTCAAGTGGATTTACACAGTGTAACACAACAAAAAGAAAAGACAAATAAAAAAAGCCCTCTTGCGAGGGCTTTAAAGAGCCAAATAGTGCGACCTATTTAATTGATAGTGTACAAGAAAGCTGGCGCACCATCAAACTCATCACGAGAGCGAGCATATTGAGGGTCAGCAGGTACTAAATCGTACACGTCAAACTCAAAGGGCATATTGGCATAATCGCTGGTTTGGAAAGTTAAATCGAAACCTTTGGTGACGCGCAACTTAGGAATTTCGATACAGACTTCAACATTATCGGCCATAGAGCCAACAATCTTAGCAGCCAAGAAAGGTTGCTCAGACTTACGGCCAATTGGGACGATGGCACATTTACGAACGAAAGCACCTAAAGGAATGGCAACATTCTTAATCGCTACGTCAAAAGTGATTGAGGTAGTTGTTTTAGCACCAACACGGCGAGGATAAACTTGGTCGTCAGTCCCAACTTGTAACATAACGTAGTCGCCCACGTTGAAGGAAGCGGCACTGGCAACAGCAATGGTAAGTTCGCCAGCAGGGTTAGCGGCTAAGGCAGTGGTTACGTTAGTTTCAGCAGCAGTTAAAGCAACATCATAACCCGCAAAACCTAAAGCATAAGTCCAGTTTTTAGCATTGTATTCATAAATAGCCGCACCCATAGAAACAGGTTCGCCTGTTTTAATAGAGTGAACAACACTATTACGAACACCATGAGTTAATTTGATGTAACTGGCTTCCGCCATGATTTTTACATCTTTGACTAAACCGATAGAGTGAGTAGCAGGGGTAAAATTACGCAAATCAGCAGGAGCACCCAACATAATGGTGGCTGTGCCGACTGCAAAGTTAATGGATTGGGCTTCACCAGCCATGTTGGTTCTCCGAATTAGTTATTACAAAAGTAATACAGTTGGTACTTGAGTCTCTATGGTAGCATACATTAGTCACAAATTAAACACTGTAAAGAGAAATCAAAAATGGCTAATATATCAATCGGTCAACGCTTACAACGTGGAAAAGTAAAAAGTGTTCGTACTTCTGTTGCTTTTCCAGAAGACACTTTAAAACTTGTCAAAAATATCGCTATCTGTAAAGTTAGAACCCCTAGCGATGTTATCATTCAAGCTCTTGAACTCGGCTTACGTCAATTAGCTGCTGACAACTTTGCTAAGGGTGGTCAACTTGATAAACAAGAAATAGAAGAAATTACCCATAAGCTCATGTAGTTCTTGTACATTTAAAAGGGACTCCGATGAAACGCGCAGCGCGAGACTTAGAGTCCTTATTTGTTGGCAACACAGTGACATCTTCCATAATAATTAAATTCCCTAAAATCGGCACTCCCTCTGCATTATAAAGCTGAATCGTCTTCTCAGGCATCACTTCATCAAGCACAAAACTCGTAATCTGACGTAAGCGGAATAGACTTGGGTCATTTAAAGTGGCCACACCCAGTAAGAATGTACCCTCAATAAAATGACTGTCGAGTTTAAACTCTAAATTGTAAGAGCCGATAACATCGGTCTTTGGCAATTCTTCTTCTTCGGGCGCGGTATCAAAAAGGACAACGGAGATGTTAGTACCTAATTGAGCGTTAGCGGCCTGAGCGAGTTGATTGCAGAAAGCAAGCACGGTGCTTTCAAGAATGTTTAAGATGCCGTTTTGGATGTACATTTTTATCTTCCTACTAAACCTTTAGTTTTGTAAAACTCTCTAAAAACATGAGGAAGTTTAACACGGTAGTACCAGTTTAATAAACGGTCAACAGTGGGTCTTAAAGGTCTGTGACCCTTTTGATTTTTAGCTTCTTGGTTGTTTATCAGTTTAGATAATGGAAAACCCTTTGCGGCTGTGTTATCGCTTCTAGGTATAAACAACTTCGCTAACTTTACGGAGTAAGCATCATTACCTGAGTTTAAATCTCGTATGTTAGCTAATTTAGGAAAAGCTCTAAAACCAATCGTGAAAGTTTCAGTTAGATCAGTAATGTCCCTGTTTCCAGAGGTTTTTAACTTCCCTAAGAAGGCAGCATCTGCCACAGCCTTACCACCTTTTAACTTAACATCCTCACCTTTGGCCGTTTTAAAAATAATGTCATTAGCCGTAACGTGACCCACAACATTGAGAGCTTTCTCGGGCCCCCATGAGTTTTTAATATATTGTTCTAAAGTTTGCTGGGGTTTTCCGCTCAGTTTTTTCTTCTTTCTAGCTTTGTTACCTTCGGCACTCCCTACAACCCCATAGGAGAAAAAAGAGGGAACGGCAAGGCCGTGTCTCTTTTTCTTCAAAAACCATTGTCTATTAAGGTACTCCCAGTTGATACCTGCACTCTTTGTACCTGCACTAGCAAGAGGGGAGCTATCAACGACATCAGGTGAAAAAGATTGAGCAGCAATAAAAGTGTTAATAAAAGTATCGTGAAAATGGCGAAGTTCATTATTTAAAGCAACAGCAGCGCGTTTACGGTTAGCTGCTGAAAAAACGTCTCTCAGCACCCCAGGTCTTAATTGAGTAAGCTGTTCTTGCAGCGAGATTTTTTTAAACAGTTCCTCAAAACCTGTGCGCTGTTTAGCCACCCTAAACCTCCACCTTGTAAATGTCCTGCTCTTTGATGACACGTTTTACCACTAAGCCGTCAAGTAAATCACCGACTTGAACAATCTCGGTCATCCAGTAGCAAATCTGTTCGTCAGTCTTCTTGGTGACGCTCATGCCAAAGCCGTCAGTCTTCTTTTTGCACCAGAGCAGTTGAACGGGGGGCATCACATTATCGACAGGTTTTTTAAGTCCTGTAAGTGGGTCGATAATAAATACCTGTTGTACTTGCCATTCAACTTGGTCAGGGAGAGGGATGAGGCGGTAAATAACGTCAAAGGGTTCTTTAGAGTAACTGCTCAAGGCATAGTGGTTACGCATGAAGCTAACATGGTCTCCTGCAAAGGCAATCGCACGGTGGCTAACCCTTAACAGTTGGTTCACTTCTTCCGTCCCTGTCAACTCACCCGTGGCATCAACGATGTGGCCTTGAATCAGACACTCGCGGGTAAGGTTAGTCAGCAGTTTTTTAAAACGGCTGTTGTGGAACTTAACCATCATTAAGCTCCTGTGAAGGGGTCAGTGGGTTGGGTAACAGCAAAGGCAGCAGCAAAGCCGACAACTTGTTCAGTCTCAAGACTTTCAATCGTCTCAGCAAGCTCAATCTTGAGCTTTTCAACTAACTTGTAAGGGTCAAGTTTTGTTGCTCGTTGAAAACTTGCTTTCTCCTCATCGGTTTTTTGAGCAATACGTTGCGGCAAGCTGAGGGCAAGGTTAATCGCACTCTGCAAACAAATGGCTTTGTTGGCTTGGTCGCCAGCATAGCCCTCAGTTGTAAAGGCAGTGGTAAAGGTGCTGCCGTAAGCGTTAGCCAAAGCGTAATAAGCAGAGATAAGGTCAACTTCTTCATCTTCTAACTCCTCGTAACTTAAACCGAGCAGTGTTCTTACTGATTGAGGTGTGATGGTCAAAGGTAAGAACTGTGTCACCTTGTAGGAGGTCATTTCTTTTAGCGAAACACTCTCGTAAATGTAATCCAAAGTGGCTAAACGTATCTCGTTGGTGTTAGCCCCTGTGAGCGTATTTACGCTGCTTGGGATAGCGAAAATTAAGGTGCTGCCTGTTGGGTTAACCCGTGTCTCCGAGTGCAGTGTAGCCCCGCTACGGTTGCGTATAGTGAGGACGGCATTGGTACTTGGGTCTGGAACAACAAAGTCATTACCAAACTTTAAATCAAAGGTAAGGCTTGAAGCCTGTGCTGTTTCGACCCACATGGTTAACCTGCCTTTTTAGCTGAGGTTTTAGTTTTGCTTACAGGTTCAGCTTTCGGTTTTAAACTTTCCATTAATTTCTCAACTGAACCTGCATCAAGCAAATCATCTTGAGTAAGATTCGCAGGGAGGTTATCAGCTAACACTTCCAAGTCACCCTTGCGAATACGCTCGGCAACAAAGCTGTCTTTTTCAACAACAGTGGCGATGCCCACGTTAATAGAGCCGCTACGGGTCAAAAGCATAAAAGAGCCTGTTGTTTTTACAATACACTTATTCATTATCATCTCCAAAAGATACGAGTTATTTTACCCTAATAAAAAAGGCAGCGAAAGCTGCCCTTTTTCTCAAACCGCCAAGCGTTAAGCTAAAACGTCTAAAACTACACGGGACTCTGGGATAGCCAGTTTGTAACCAGTGGTTTCAGTTTTAACATACTTGATGCTTTGGTCGATGATAGAACGCTCACTTTCGCTGATGTTCGAGTTAGCTTCAATCAATTCTTCGATACATTCGTTCTTAGCCATGCAGATAATTTTACCCGCTGGAACAGTCGAAGATAACGAAATGTTCAAGTTCAAACCGTTTAAAGCATTCATACGAGTGTTGATAACAGGCGCACCCATTTCACCCATAGCCATTGGTACACTGCCGTTGCCGCTGATTGTTGGTGCGTATAAGAACATCAAGTCAACGTACATATCGTAGTTACAAACTAAGGTATCAACAGGGAAACCAGCTTTTGCACGAGCCATTAAGAACTTGCTTAAAGCCTTGTAGTTGGCAGCGTCAATAACACCTGTACCACCGAAAGTAGAGAAGTTAATCACCGCAGCAGCAGCGTTAACACCATCACCATTGATAAGGATGTGGGTAGCAGCAGCGACTTTGCTCAACTCAGCATCACGCAAAATGCGAGCCGCGAAAGGCGTTAAGATGTCCAAGGAAGCACGGCGAGCGAACTCATAAGAAATCTCGATACCAGAACCACGTTTGCCTAAACCAACAGTGTTTTGGCTAGTGCGAACAGAACGCATTGGCACACGACCCAATTCAGACACAGTGTAGGTTTTACGTTGGTCAGCATCGTCTTCCATATAAGTCGTAATCATTTCAGAGCCATCAATAGTACGGCTTTGAGAAACGAGCGAAGCAATGTTTTCAGCAACTTCTAAACGAGTTTTTGCCTTCAACATATCGTCAACGATTTCAGGGAACAATGCGCGAGTACCCGCATAGGTTTGGAAGGTGTTAGAAGCAGCTTGCAAGAACACACCACGCTCGAAGTCATTCGCGTGAGGCAAGTTCAAAGCAAGTTTAGTGGCTTCGTAACCGTTTAAACCAGCGTAAAGGGCGCGGTTTTCGGATTTGTCAGGGGCGACAGCTAAGGTTAAGTAGTCGCGCATCGACAAACCGTAAGACTGGGCTTCACGCACCAACTTCAAACCATTGTCGGTTGATTCGTGGTTGCTTTCATTAGCCAACTGAGCTTTAACTTGTTCAGGAGAAAGCTTATCTTTTTTAATTAAATCACTTAATGGACGAATAGCCATGATAATACTATCTCCGTTTAGATAAAGGCAACGTCAACAGTGGTAGTACCCACAGCGACAACGAAACAACGGGCGTTAGCACCTGTTTTAACAGCACCAGCACCCGCACCAACAACACCATCACCAACAGCGACAACACCTGATTTAGTCCAAGTGAAGCCACCTTTGAACTCAACGGTACCAACCAAGATGCCCTCTTGGACACGGTTTTCTACGACTTTTAAATTGCCGTAAATAACATTGGTATCACCAGCTAATTTAAAAGTGTTATTAGCCGTGGTGTCGAGCGTAACAGGTTTACCTTCGTCAGCCTTAGTAATACCTGCGGCGAGGTAAACGGTGCGGCGGAACTCTGAATGCGGAATACCAACAAGGCTGATACCACCGCTTGCGATTTGCTGTGCCATCGCTATTCTCCAAATTAATTGCGTTTAGGGGTTTTAAAAGCGGATGAAGCACCAACCGCAGTTGTTTTAGGTTTATCCGCATCAGAGTGAGCGGCATTTAAACCTGCAACACCACCTAAAGGGATACGGAAAGGACGTTGAGACAATTTAGCTGTTTCAGCATCCTCAAAAACTTTAACCTTAGCTTGGGCTTCGGCTAACTGAGCTTCGGCAGTTGCCTTAGCTGCTTCTAATTCAACTTTAGTGGCTTCAAGCTCGTTCTTGGCAGCTTCCAAAGTGTCAACTTGGGCTTGGGTAGTTGCAAGAGCAGTTTCAGCCTCAGCGAGCTTGGTAGTGGAGATGGCTGTGGTAGCCTCCAACTCAGCAGCCTTAGCTTCGGCAGCAGTTAACTTAGCTTGAACCTCAGCAGACTTAGCTTCGGCACTGGTTAATTTAGCTTGTAATTCGGCGATAACCACAGGGTCTTCTCCTAAAACGGGTTCGGAGTCTAAGTTAGCGTGTTGAGTAAACAACATAAACTCAGGCGATTTAATGCTGGCCACGAGTGCAAGTTCAGGTTTACCGAAGTCGGCAGCTAAAGTGCGCTTCTGAATACCAAGAATCTTGGCTCCGTTGCTTGCGCCTTTAGAGACAGCACTCAACTCACGGAACTGACCCAAGCCATTGGGTTTTAAGTGGTGGTTGCCCATACCAATAACATGGCCGTTGGCACACGTTTGATTCCAGAGTTTAGACTCATCGCTCATCAGGTCATCCCCACAAGCGGAGCAAAGCAACTGCTTGAAGGACATACCGACAGAAACTTCTTCAACAACACCATTGTCAATCTTATTGGCGAGGTCTTCGTGAGCGGTTAAGTCAATAAAGGCAAGAACACGGAGTTCATCAAAACCTTTAATGTTCTTTTGAGCTTCACCGTAGAACACACGGCCAACAGGGATTTCATAACCCTGATTGTGCAAGGTGTGAAAAGGAACATAGCCACCTGCGTTTAAGTAAGTCGCTGCTTCTTCAAAAGTTTGAGCCGTAATTTGGGCTTGGTCGAAGATGCTCCACTTCTTACTTAACGGTAAGGATGTTACTGCTGTCATTTCAAAAACAGCAATCTGCTCCCAAGTGGGTTCAGAACCCATGTTGGCAATGACTTTAGCTTTAATGTCATCAGTAATATCTATACGTTTTGGCATGGCTGTGTAAACAAATGTTTAGGTTGTGTAAAGAATAACATTAAGCGAAAGCGAGAGCAAGGGTGAGTGAGCAGAATAGGCAAGCTCTGCGAGGCCGTTTGAGGTAAATGTCAAGAAACCCTCACCATTTCAGTCTTTCCTCTCTACCCCTTACCGAAGTAAGCGGCATTATTTCCGTATTGAAGACTGCCACTGCTATTGTCCAAGCCGTTGGCGATAGTGTACCACAAAGGGTTGGTTTCGGTAACGGCCATAGAAATGTTGTTAGGCCATTAAGGGTCAAAATAAAAAGAAATAATTGCCGTTAATAAAATATTTTTCTTTTTCTTCTTCTTAAATTTTCCTTAACGAGAAGGAGAAAGTAATGTTTTTGCCGTTGTTCGACAGGTATCGAACAGTTAAGTT
>JACCDT010130995.1_pt1 | contig 11017 bp, 10 predicted proteins | sample 7446291 | NCBI WGS metagenome assembly JACCDT01 (sample SAMN15323446, study PRJNA562643) | freshwater metagenome | isolation source: river surface water | place: USA:Blue River Watershed | collected 2017-08-17 | reverse complement strand
AGGCATTCCGCCCGCCAGCATTACCAAAGAGGCAATCGCATGACCCCGAAAGAGAAGAAGCAACTCGAGGATTTCCTGGTCCAGCTGGCCTGGTTCCGCGACGTACAGCGCGACCCCGAGGGCGATGTCCTGATCCATTCGACACTCGACAATCAGCCTGACGCCACCTGCCTGCTGGTGCAGCGCAGCCTGCTGATGGAAAACACGCTGGCGGCAGCCAGTTCGCGCATTACCGAATTGGAAAGGCAATTGCGCGCCATTCAGCTGGGCATGAATCCCGGCGTACACCTCGGACAATCGCCCGGCGCGGTGATGCAACACGCCTAAGCTGCTTTCGCATCAAACCGGGAGCGCACCTGCGCTGCGTGCCTCCCGCTATCCTGCCTGACCGTCGCGCAGGCTGCGCCGTCGACGCGCCGTTTCCCGCAACAGCGACAACTCTTCGCGCAAGGCCGTGATTTCTTGGCTGGCTTCTTCATGGCCATGCCCCGACGGCGCCGCACCTTCCTTCCTCGCGTCACTGATCGAATTGACGATCACGGCCACCAGCAGGTTCACGACGATGAAGGTTGCGATCAACACGAACACCACGAAGAACACCCACGCCCCCGGGAACATCTCCATCACCGGGCGCGCCACGTCGGCCGACCAGCCTTCGAGCGTCATCACCTGGAACAGCGTATAGAGGCTGGCAAACAGCGAGCCGAAGCGCTCGGGAAACGCTGCACCGAAAGTACTGGTCGCAATGACGGCGGCGACATAGAAGATGATCGCGACCAGCCCGAGTACAGAACCGAGGCCGGGCAGTGAACCGAGCAGGCCACCGACGACGACGCGCATGCTCTCGATCTTGTTGATCAGCCGCAGAACTCGCAGTACACGCAGTGCGCGCAGCACCGACAGGCTGCCGGTGGCCGGCACGAACGCGATCATGATCACGACGAAGTCGAACACGCACCAGGGGTCACGGAAGAATCGCCAGCCACGGGCTGCGATCAGCAGGACCAGTTCAACCACGAACACCCACAGGATTGCGTGGTCCAGCGCGATCAGCCAGGGCCCGAACCATGCCACGGCCGATGGACTGGTCTCGATGCCGAGGATGACGGCATTCACGACGATGAGAAAGACCAGGAAATGCTGGATGTCGTGGCGCGCCATGAAGCGCTCCGTGGCACCTCGCCATCCGGGATCGGTCGTGACTGCGTGGCTCATGGGATTGTTATAAAAATTGTCATTCCACAGGCAGGAAAGCCGATTGTAGCCTCAGGTCGTCATCTTTATGCTTTCTTTATGCCGGCGCCGGCAGCATGGCCAGACCTTCACTACGGACATGGCCAACATGAACACCCTCCAACGCATGGCACAACCCGACCGGCCGCTGAACGAAACGGCGCACGCCTCGCTGGCGGCCCTGAGCCTGGGTGCGCTCGGCGTGGTTTACGGCGATATCGGCACCAGCCCGCTGTATGCACTGAAGGAAGTCTTCGCGCCGGCGACCGGCGTGGGCGTCTCGCCCGATAACGTGATCGGCGCGGTTTCAGCCATCATCTGGTCGCTGATGCTGGTCGTCACCCTGAAATACGTGATCCTGATCCTGCGCGCAGACAACCGCGGCGAGGGCGGCATCCTTGCGTTGACAGCGCTGGCTTCGAGTGCCGTTGGCGCCGACCCGAAGGCAAGGCGCATCCTGCTGCTGCTTGGCGTGTTCGGCGCCACCCTGTTTTATGGCGACAGCGTGATCACGCCGGCGGTCTCGGTGCTGGGTGCGCTTGAAGGACTGGAGATCGCCACACCTGATTTCAAACATTACGTCGTGCCACTGACGCTTGCCATCATGGTCGGGCTGTTTGCGATACAACGGTATGGCACGGGCGTGGTCGGCAAGGCCTTCGGCCCGGTGCTGATCATCTGGTTCGCGACCATCGCCATGGCCGGCCTGCTGCACATCCTGCGGCAGCCGACGATCCTGCAAGCCTTCAATCCTCTGCACGCGCTGCACTTCCTTCAGCAGCGCGGCTGGCAAGTGTTCGCCACCATCGGTGCACTGGTGCTGGTACTGACCGGCGCAGAGGCGCTGTACGCCGACATGGGGCATTTCGGCAAGCGGCCGATACAACTGGCATGGACTTTCTTCGTGCTGCCAGCGCTATTGCTGAACTACATGGGGCAAGGCGCCTTGCTGATCGGCGACGCGAGCGCCCTGGAAAACCCGTTCTACCGGATGTTTCCGTCCTCGTTGACACTGTTCATCGTCGGCTTGTCGGCGCTGGCCACCATCATCGCATCGCAAGCGGTGATCTCCGGCGCGTACTCGATGACCAAGCAGGCGATGCAGCTCGGCTTGCTGCCTCGCATGAATATGCGCTACACCTCATCGACCGAGATCGGACAGATCTACATCCCGCTGGTGAACTGGATCTTGTTCGTCGGCGTTTCATTGGCCGTGGTGGCCTTTGGCAGTTCATCGGCGCTGGCCGGCGCTTATGGCATCGCCGTCACGCTGACGATGCTGATTACGACAGTCCTGACCTGGTTTGTGGTCCGCCATGCGTGGCACCTGCCGTCGCCGGTCGCGGGCGGCGCGACGGCCGTGTTCTTCTGCGTCGACGCATTCCTGGTGGCCGGTTGCTCATCGAAGATACTCGACGGCGGCTGGTTCCCGCTGGCGCTTGGCCTGTCATTGTTCATCGTGATGGAAACCTGGGAACATGGTCGCCGGCTGGTGAACGCGGCGATTCGCGAAGAAGGCATCAGCCTGCCAGCGTTCGCACGCGATGTCGATACGCCCGACATGCGCCGTGCGGACCGCACCGCAGTCTATGCAGTCGGCAATACCGACACCGTGCCGCAGGCCCTGCTGCACAACCTCAAGCACAACCAGGTCCTGCATCGCCGGAACGTGATCCTGACCGTCGATTTCCGAGAGATGCCATGGGTGCCCGATGCATCGCGCGTCACGGTCGAGAAACTGACTGACAGCTTCTGGCGCGTGACCCTGAATTTCGGTTTCATGGACACGCCGGACGTGCCGCGCGCCTTGGCACTGTGTGCAGCGCACGGGCTCGCATTTTCGGCCATTGAAACCACTTACTTCCTGAGCCGCCAGACCGTCATCCCGACCCGCGACGGAGCAATGAGCTGGTGGCGCGAGAATCTGTTTTCAACACTGCACAAGAATGCGGGCAGCGTTGCCGACTATTTCAGGCTGCCCGAAAACGCCGTCGTCGAACTGGGCACCCATGTGCAGATCTGACCGCTACCGAGCAGCCGAAAGCCCCTGCGACCGTTACAATGAAAACCGCAGCTGCCACCGGCAGCCGCCAGAAGGAGCGTCATCATGCATGCTTCGCCTCCGACACCAGCCCTGCGCTGGCCGGCATTGCTGATCTGGACTGCGGTCTGGATCTTGCTGCTGGCGGCCGACTCGTGGCTGGACCTGTACAACCTGTCGCTGCTGTTGCTGACGGGTTCGGCGGCTGCCAGCCTGTTCCTTGCACCGTCGTGGTCGATTGCGGCATCCACCGCGTCAGTCATTGCATTCAATTGGCTGTTCGTGCCGCCGCGCGGCAGCTTCCATGTCGACTTGCCGCAGCACTTGCTGCTGCTGGTGTCGATGGTGGTCGTCAATGGTCTGATCGCCGTGCTGATGGCACTGCAGCGACGCGCCACCGAGCGCTCGTATGACCAGCGGGTGCGCACGGCGCTGCTGACCTCGCTGTCGCATGACTTCCGAACGCCACTGGCGACCATCATCGGTGCCGCATCCACCTTGCGCCTGCGCTTTGCACAGCTCAGCGATGCGCAGAAACGCCAGCAAGTCGATGTCGTGTTCGAGCAAGCCAGCCAGCTCAGCCGCATCACCGACAACGTACTGCAGCTGGTGCGGCTGGACGCGCCGCAGGTCAGCCTGGCGCGCGACTGGGAATCGGCAGAAGAAATCGTCGGCAATGCCGTCAGCCTCGGCCGCCAGCATGCGCCCGGTCGTACGCTCACGGCCGGCGTTGATGGTGGCCTGCCGCTGCTGTGGTGTGACGCACTGCTGGTGGTGCAGCTACTGGAGAACCTGATCGACAACGCCGTTCGCTACAGCCCGCCGCACAGCAGCGTGGAAATCTCGGCATTCCAGGCAGGTAGTTCGATTGCGTTCTCGGTGGCCGATCGCGGGCCCGGTGTCTCGATCGACATGCCGGCTGCGTCGATGCGCGCATCGACAATTTCGCCAGATGCGCCTGGCGCCCCGGCAGTGGCCGCGACCGCCTCGACGGGCGGACCTGCCCGCATCGTGCCTGGCGCTACGCCTGCGAGCGGCGCCGGCGCGGGCATCGGCTTATCCTTGTGTCGATTGATTGCAGGCCTGCATGACGGCAAGCTCGAAATCCTGCCGCGCGACGGCGGCGGATCGGTGGCCACTCTGTTCCTTCCGCTGCAGGACGGGCCGGCACCGCAGGTGGAGCAAGCGGCATGAATGCCCAGAGTCGCGTGCTGATCGTGGAAGACGACCCCGGCCTGCGCGCCATGCTGGTCGATGCGCTCGGCCATGAGGGCTACGCATGCATCGAGGCTGCATCGCTGGCCGAAGCCAGGGGCGTGATCGCCGGCGAAGTCGCGCACGCGATCCAGCATGACCGTACAGCACTGGGGCTGGTGCTGCTGGACCTGAACCTGCCGGATGGCGGCGGCGAAGCCTTGCTGCCCCAGTTGCGGCGCAACCTGGACATACCGGTATTAGTGATCTCCGCACGGCATGAAGACGGACAAAAGATTCAGTTGCTCGACGGCGGCGCCGACGATTACCTGGTCAAGCCCTTCAGCATCGGTGAGCTGATGGCGCGCATGCGCGTAGCGTTGCGGCACCAGACGCGAAATCGTGACGCTGCGCCCGCGGTGTATCGCAAGGAGAACGTCTGCTTCGACAGCGAACGCCAGTCATTGATCCGGGACGGGCAAGCGGTACACCTGACCCGCACCGAGTTGCAGCTGCTGGGAGTACTCAGCACCAATCCCGGACAGATCTGCACACACAGGCAGTTGTTGAAAGAAGTCTGGGGTGCAGAGTATGTGGAGCACACCCATTACCTGCGCATCTACATGGCGCAGTTGCGCTCGAAACTGGAGCGCAATCCGGCCGACCCGCATATCCTGCTGACCGAAACGGGGATTGGTTACCGACTGGCTGAACCCGATTAATCCACTATGGGTGTGTCAAAGCTGCATCTTCAATGTTTTGCAACGCCCAACACACTTTCGATGCTGTCTGCATCAACAGCGCCCCCAATCCAGCTTTCCAAATCCGGTTCGGTTGCCGATGCGATCTTGTCCTTTGACCATTCGGGAAGCTGGCCGAAGCGGCGTGCAAGCAATTGCATGAGAATTTGCATCTTGCCTTCGATTCGACCTTGTTGGATTCCTTGCTGGATTCCTTGCTGCATTCCCTCGTGCATGCCCTTCTCCATGCCCTCTTCCATGGCCAGACGTTCGATTGAAGTGACGTAACGCATATCTTTCTTCCTTTCCATTGCATCGACATGTAAGCGAAATTTCGAATCTAATTGCTTCGGCAACCACATCATCCAATCTACGACTTTGAACAGGTCAATGACTCTTTGTCTGTCCCAGCCACGGCGACATAAATTCTTCACGATTTTCAGTTTTACCTGAAGACGGGCATCAAGATCACTGCGGGTAGCGCGGGTTTCCAGGTGCGCCCAGGTAAGGACCGCGAATGGATTATCGCTATCTTCCAGCCTCGCCTCGCTGCCAGCCCAATCCAGTAGCTTTGCGATTGGAAAGCGTATGCCCATGCGGCATTGCAGGGCGCCGTACCCAAATTCGACAGGCCGCCAATTGGGACGATCGTCGGCCAATACGCCCATGCTGGCTATGGGAATTCGGTATTTATCAAACAATCGATAGTTGTAAACGAACATGCGCTCGGCAAATCCGTCGTCAATATTCCCTTGCACCTCCAGATGGATGTAGATCCATTCAGGGCTACCGCTTTTCAGCGTGACTCGAACCAGTTTGTCGACGACACGTTTTCCAATCTCTGCATCTCGCGACAAGGAACGCAATTCTTGCTCAAGAAATTCCAGCGGCTGGGTCCAATCGATGTCCGCGTAGGCATAGGGGAAATAAAAATGCAAAAAGTCTGAAAAATAACGCTCTATCGCTTCCTTCCAAGGGCTGTCGTAATCGTCGGCCACCATGCACTCCGGCGCATCTTCATGTTGATGCGACGAAGCCTGACGGAAACGAGAGGCCACAGGAAAACATTGGTTGCTCCGACCCGGTTGATTCGCTAATTCTCCAGACAAAAATAAAAAAGCGTTGCATTCGCAACGCTTTGAAAAAATCAACTTGGAACACAGCTTCGCTGCGATCAGAAAAGGGCCTTCAATGTGTCAATTTCTTGCCCTGCTGCCTGCCGTTCATTGTCCGGCAACGGACCCTGTGCATACGCCAAAGCCAATGCGCACGGCGCCCGGCTTTTCACACCAGCCACGGAAGGTGACGCTGTCGCCATCTTCAAGGAAGGTACGTTGCTCGCCATTGGACAGCGCGACCGGATTGCGGCCGCCGCCGGTCAGCTCGATCAAGGCGCCAGCCTGGTCCAGTGTCGGCCCCGACAAGGTGCCACTACCCAGCAAATCGCCGGGCTGCAGGTTGCAGCCATTGACCGTGTGATGCGTGACCATCTGCGCCAGCGTCCAGTACGCATGGCGGTAGCTGGTTTCACACAGGCGATGTCCGGCTTGTCCGGCATCGCGCATCTTCGGTGTCTGCAGCTCGACGCTCAAACGAATGTCGAAAGCCCCCGCTGCGCGATTGTGCTCGCTGTCGAGATAAGGCAGTGGCTGCGGATCGCCTTCAGGTCGCGTAAACGGCAAGCGGTACGGCGCCAGCGCTTCGAGGGTGACGATCCACGGCGAGATGGTGGTCGCGAAATTTTTTGCAAGGAAAGGGCCTAGCGGCTGGTATTCCCAGCCCTGGATGTCACGCGCCGACCAGTCATTGAGCAAGCAGATGCCGAACACATGCGACTCGGCTTCACCAATGGCGACCGGCTCGCCCAGCGCATTGCCCTGCCCGATGAAGACACCGAGCTCCAGCTCGATGTCGAGGCGCTTGCTGGGGCCGACCGTCGGCTGCTCGGCGCCCGGCGGCATCAGCTGGCCCTTGGGCCGCTTGAAGGTCTGGCCCGACACGCCAATGCTCGACGCCCTGCCGTGGTAACCGATGGGTATCCATTTGTAGTTGGGCAGTAGCGGATTGTCCGGCCTGAACAGCTTGCCGATATTGGTCGCGTGATGGATCGACGTGTAGAAATCGGTGTAGTCGCCGATCTGTGCCGGCAGTGCATATTCCACCGATGCCATCGGCACCAGGCAAGCGGCGAGCTTGCCTTCTTCATTCGACCCGCTGCGCAGCACGCGCGACAGCGCAAGACGCAACGCGCTCCATGCGGGCTGGCCGAGCGCCATCAGCGCATTGAGCTTGTCGGCGCTGGCGGCCTGTGCGGCACTGGCTGCATCGCCGGACAGCGCGCCCGAAGCCGCGACCGCAGCCAGATCAAGGACCTGATCGCCAATGGCGACGCCGCCGCGGAAAGCTTCGTCGCGGCCCTTGCGGCGGAACACCGCAAACGGCAGGTTCTGGATGGGGAAATCGGTGCCCGGCTGGTTAGCGGAAGCGACCCAGCTGGTCAGCGCCGGGTCATGGGTTTCGTTGATTTGACTCACTGTTCAGGCTTTCCTTGGGGGCGACCAAAGTCGCTGGGTCCCGGCCTGCGCCGGGACGACTGTTGGAGGGCTGATCACTTTCATCACTGTCATCCCGGCGCACGCCGGGATCCCGTGTCTCTGGCTTTGACGTAGTAAAGATTCAACGCGCCATGCTGCCGTCATGCATCCACGCCGCGTGCGTCGGTGCCTGCCTGGTCTTGCTCCATTCTTCGAGCATGTCCCACTTCACCTCGTCGAGCTTGCGGTACATCTCGGGCGTGCCGCAATCGGCGGCCAGCTCGAGACGATGGCCGTTCGGATCGAAGAAGTAGATGCTCTTGAAGATGGTGTGGTCGGTCGGGCCGATGACTTCGATGCCTTCGGATTCGAGCCGCTGCTTGGTCGCGACCAGAGTGTCGATCGAATCGACCTTCATCGCCAGATGCTGCACCCACGACGGCGTGTTGCGGTCGCGGTCCATCGCCGGCTGGGTCGGCAATTCGAAGAAAGCCAGAACGTTGCCATCGCCGGCATCGAGGAAGACGTGCATGTACGGGTCCGGCGCCTTGGTCGATGGCACCTGGTTTTCGGCGATCGCCAGCACGAACTTCATGCCGAGGTGTTTGGTATACCAGTCGACAGTCTCTTTCGCATCCTTGCAGCGGTATGCGACATGGTGGATTTTCTGGATCAGCATGATGCCTCCGTGAGTGAGCTGGCTTCAGCCCTGGTTGACGCCCTTGCGTGCCTGCGCCATTGCTTCGCGCAGCACCGACAGGTCGCCGATGTGGTTGGACAGGATCAGGATCAGTTTCGCATTCACCTGTGCGCTCTGTTCGTCGGACAGGTCGCGGTGCATGTCGATCAGCTCCTGGTAGAAATCATCGCCCGGCGAGAAGTCACGGAAATAGCGCTTGCCCGGCTCGTTGAAGTTCGGTTCCAGTATCAGGGACATGATTCAAGCCTCCGCAAAATTGGCCGTCGCACGCGCCACGGCGGCGACGACACGCGACACTTCAGCCTCGCGCCAGCGTCCCGCGACGTGCTGGTCGGGGCGCACCAGGTACAAGGTGCCCGGCTTTGCATCGTAACGCGGGAATGCAATGCCCTCGCGGTCGACCAGGACCTTGAGTGCGCACTTGCCGGCTCGCTTCGCGATCACCAGCGGCTCGACGGGAATCGCTGCCTGGGTCAGGCCTTGCAATTGCAGTTGCATCGCTTCCGGTATGGCCGATGGGTCATCGCAGAAATACAGCGCCTGGAAGCGGCCGCCGACTTGGTCGATCAGCCATGACGGCTGGCCGTCGATGTCGACCGGCGCGTCATCCATCGGTGCACCCGGTACCATGTCGCCGGCGAAGGCTTCGCTGTCAGGGGTGCTCAGCGATGAATCGGCCAGGAAGCACGGCACCGACAGGCGACCGGAGTTGACCAGCTTGCGCGCGAACGGCAAATCGCGCGACAGCTCCAGCACCGCATTGCGGAAAGTTTTGCTGACTGCGCTCTTGGGGGTGATGAAATCGGTGGAGCGCGTCGAGTTCAGGATGTTTTCGTCGGCACCGTAGCTGCGCTCTGCTGAATAGGTGTCGAGCAGCGCCATCGGCGCCTTGCCGTCCATGACCAGCTTCAGCTTCCACACCAGGTTATCCGTGTCCTGCACGCCAGAGTTTGCGCCGCGCGCGCCGAATGGCGAGACCTGGTGCGCGGCGTCGCCGGCAAACAGGCAGCGACCATGGCGGAATTCACTCATGCGACGGCACTGAAAGGTGTAGACGCTGACCCACTCGAGCGTGAACTCGCGGTCGTCGCCCAGCATCGCCTTGATGCGCGGGATCACCTTCTCTGGCTTCTTCTCTTCTTCGGGATCGACATCCCAGCCGAGCTGGAAGTCGATCCGGTACACATCGTCGGCTTCGCGGTGCAGCAGCACCGACTGGTTCGGGTGGAACGGCGGGTCGAACCAGAACCAGCGCTCGGCCGGGAAGTCTGCCTTCATCAGCACGTCGGCGATCAGGAAGCGGTCCATGAAGACCTTGCCATCGATGTCCAGTCCCAGCATCGTGCGCACCGGGCTGCGGGCGCCGTCGCAGACGATCAGCCAGTCGGCCTCGATCGCATAGATGCCATCCGGCGTCTCGACTTGCAGCATCACATGATCGTCATGCGGCGCGACCGACACCACCTTGTTCTTCCAGCGCATTTCGACGCCGGCATCCAGCGCGCGCTGCACCATGTACTCCTCGAGGTAGTACTGCTGCAGGTTGACCATGCCCGGGCGCTTGAAGCCGGGTTGCGGTCGCAGGTTGAAATTGAAGACTTCGTCGCTGCGGAAGAAGGTGCGGCCCACGTCCCAGCCCACGCCCTTGTTGACTACCGGGTCGCCGCAGTCGAGGCGGTCGAGGATTTCCAGCGTGCGCTTCGCATAGCAAAGGCCGCGCGAACCAACCGACACGGTATCGTCATCATCCAGCAGTAGCACCGGGACGCCATGCTGGCGCGCATCGATCGCTGCGGCAAGGCCGACCGGGCCGCAGCCGATCACGACCAGCGGCCGACGAGTCACCGCGTCATTGCCCAGCTCGGGCGGAGCGCTATAGGGGAATTTTTTATAGGTATACGTCTGGTGCATCGCGAGTCTCCGTTGACTTCACATTGCTTCACGCTGCCATGGCCCGCAGTATCCGCTGGCATCCGAAGACGCCTCGAACCATCGGGCTTTGCCAGCCACGCGGCGCACTGCGCGACGCAGCCGGCAAGGAGCGCAGATCACTCCTGCAGTGCGTGCCACATTTCCTTGTCGCGCTCGGCGGTCCAGATGCGCGGATGCTTGATGCCGCTGGCTTCGTCCACGGCGCGCGTGACGTCGAACGGCAGGCAGTGTTCGTAGATGAAGACATGGCCGAACTTGTGGTCCATGTGGCTGCGCACATGCGCCATCGCTGCCTTCAGGTCCAGTCCCTTGACCACAGCTTCCCTGGCCGAGGACAGCAGCGTGCTGACGAAATCCTTCGTGTAATCGAGGCCCTTGTCGACTTCCGCCGGGTTCATCAGCGCCGGGCCGCGGCCGGGCACCAGTTTGTCGGCCTTCATCGCGCGCAGCACTTCCAGCGTCGCCGGCCATTCTTCCAGCTGCGCGTCGCCGGTGTAGGCGGCAGCATCGTATTCAACGAGGTCGCCCGAGAACAGCACCTTCTGCGACGGGATCCAGACGATGGTGTCGCCCTTGGTGTGGCCCATGCCGACGTGCATGATCTTCACTTCCAGCTTGCCCATGAAGACCGTCAGTTCCTTCT
>JACCDT011001495.1_pt1 | contig 11019 bp, 9 predicted proteins | sample 7446291 | NCBI WGS metagenome assembly JACCDT01 (sample SAMN15323446, study PRJNA562643) | freshwater metagenome | isolation source: river surface water | place: USA:Blue River Watershed | collected 2017-08-17 | reverse complement strand
GGGTGGCCAAGCGTGCCCGGGCCACGACCGTGGCGAGCAAATCCAGGGCAAAGGCGGGCTCCTGGGCGATGAAGCTCAGCAACTGCGCACGCGGCACCACTGAGCACCAGCTCGGCTGCAGGGCCTGAACGCTGGCCGAGCGCACGTCGCCCCCCAGGCTCATCTCTCCCACCACATCGCCGGACCCGCAAATGCCATAGGTGACTTCGCGGGGCCGGGCCCCCCCCGAGTTGGAAAACACCCGCAAGCGACCCTCCAGGATGATGACCAAGTCCTCCCCTGGCGTGCCTTCGTGCAGCAAGGTGGTGTGACGATGAAACAGCCGGATGTCACCCAGCTGCGCCAGCCGACGAAGATGCGCGCTGGGCAAGGTGTTGATCAGGGCCTGGGCGTCGGCCAGGCGGTGGTGGTTGGGCGGGAGAGGGTGCAAGGGCATCATGGTCAGAACCAGGAAACGGCTGATGACCTCCATGGTGCCTGGGCGAGCGTCCTGTGGAGCGCCTCGCACTTACAAAGCGCAATGAGTCACGCTTCAGACCCGAAATCATGTGAGAATGATTTGCATGAATATTCCCTCCAAGCCTCGTCGCTCCACCAAAATCGTGGCCACACTGGGCCCCGCCTCCAGCGACCCGGACATCCTCGAGAAAATGATTCGTGCCGGGGTGAATGTGGTGCGTCTGAATTTCAGCCACGGCGTGGCTCAGGACCACATCGACCGCGCCCGTCTGGTGCGCGAAGCCGCCGCCCGTGCGGGGCGTGAGGTGGCCATCATGGCCGACTTGCAAGGACCCAAGATTCGGGTGGGCAAGTTTGCCCAGGGCAAGGTGCAGCTGGAGCAGGGAGCCCAATTCGTTCTGGATGCCTCACGCACCACCCCGGGCGATATCCAGGGCGTGGGTCTGGACTACAAGGAGCTGCCCCAGGATGTGAGGCCAGGCGACATGCTGCTGCTCAACGACGGGCTGATCGTCCTGCAAGTGGACGCCGTCAAGGGTGAAGCCGTGCACACCACGGTTCAACTCGGCGGCGAGCTCTCCAACAACAAGGGCATCAACAAAAAAGGGGGGGGCCTGACTGCGCCCGCCTTGACGGCCAAGGACATGGAAGACATCATGACGGCCATGAGTTTTCAGGCCGACTACGTGGCGGTGAGTTTTCCCAAGAACGCCACCGACATGGAAATGGCACGCCAGCTGGCCAACGTGGCGGCCGCCGAGTACAAGCACCGTCCGGGCCTGATCGCCAAGATTGAGCGCGCCGAGGCCATCCCCCATCTGGACGAGATCTTGCGCGCCAGCGATGGCATCATGGTCGCGCGCGGCGATTTGGCCGTCGAGGTGGGCAATGCCGCTGTCCCTGCGCTGCAAAAGCACATGTTCCGCCTGGCGCGGGCGCACGACAAGGTGGTCATCACCGCCACCCAGATGATGGAGAGCATGATCACCAACCCGGTGCCCACACGCGCCGAGGTGAGCGATGTGGCCAATGCGGTGCTTGATGGCACCGATGCTGTGATGCTGAGCGCCGAGACCGCCGCGGGCAAGTACCCGCTCGAAACCGTGACCGAGATGGCCCAGATCTGCGTGGCGGCCGAAGCGGCCGAGCTCGTCGAACTCGACGCAGATTTCAGCGGCCTGACCTTCAGCCGCATAGACCAGACTATCGCCATGGGAGCACTCTTCACCGCGCACCACCTGGGCGCCAAGGCGCTGGTGGCGCTGACCGAGTCGGGCTCCACGGCGCTGTGGATGAGTCGTCACCGCATCCATATTCCCATCTATGCCCTCACCAGCAAACTCAGCACCCAGCGCAAGATGGCGCTGTACCGCAACGTAAGCCCGTTGCTGATGGACACCAGCGCCGACCGCGACACCGCGCTGGTGCAAGCCGAAAACCACCTCAAAAAACGCGGCATCGTGCAAACGGGCGACGTCTACGCCATCACCTGCGGCGAGCCCATGGGCTCGCCGGGTGGCACCAACATGCTAAAAATCTCGCAGGTGGGCTGAGCGAGACTCAAAACCGGCCAGGGACAGTCTCAGCCTGGGCTGGGTCTGCTGTCAGCCTCCAAGCAGACAGGCCTCGTTAAAATCGCTGGGTTTTCTTCCATCCAGCACCAGGACTCACCATGGCTCTCGTTTCAATGCGCGAACTGCTCGACCATGCCGCTGCCAACGGCTATGGCATCCCGGCCTTCAATGTCAACAACCTCGAGCAAGTGCAGGCCGTGATGGCCGCCGCCGATGAGACAGGTGCCCCGGTCATCCTGCAGGCCAGCGCGGGTGCTCGCAAATACGCCGGCGAGTCCTTCATCAAGCACCTGATCCAGGCCGCCACCGAAGCCTATCCCCACATTCCCCTGGTGATGCACCAGGACCACGGCACCAGCCCCAAGATCTGCGCCGGCGCCATCGACCTGGGCTTTGGGTCGGTCATGATGGACGGCTCTTTGATGGAAGACGGCAAGACGCCGGCGGACTTTGCCTACAACGTCAACGTTACCCGCCAGGTGGTGACCATGGCCCACCAGGTGGGCGTGACCGTCGAGGGTGAGCTCGGTTGCCTGGGCAGCCTGGAAACCGGCGAGGCCGGCGAGGAAGACGGCATTGGCGCCGTGGGCAAGCTCGACCACAGCCAGATGCTGACCGACCCCGAAGAGGCCGCCCGCTTCGTGCAGGAAACCCAGCTCGACGCCCTGGCCATTGCCATCGGCACCAGCCACGGCGCCTACAAGTTCACCCGGCCCCCCACCGGCGACGTGCTGGCCATCAGCCGTGTGAAGGAAATCCATGCGCGCATTCCCAACACCCACCTGGTGATGCATGGCTCCTCCTCGGTGCCCCAGGACCTGTTGGCCATCATCAACCAGTACGGCGGCAAGATGAAGCAGACCTACGGTGTGCCCGTGAGCGAGATCCAGGAGGCCATCAAGCACGGCGTGCGCAAGATCAACATCGACACCGACATCCGACTGGCCATGACCGGCGCGGTGCGCAAGTTCCTGCATGAGAACCCCGACAAGTTCGACGCCCGCGAGTGGCTCAAGCCCGCCCGCGAAGCCGCCAAGGCGGTGTGCAAGCAGCGCTATCTTGAGTTCGGCTGTGAAGGCCAGGCCGGCAAGGTCAAGGGCGTGTCCTTGCGCATCATGGCCCGCCAATACGCCCAGGGCGCGCTGGCCCAGGTGGTGAACTGAGTGTCTGCGGCCCTGCACACGTCCGACCTGCACTCCCTGCCACTGCTCGCGCGTGGCAAGGTGCGCGACAACTATGCAGTGGGCCAGGACCGCATCCTGATGGTGGCCAGTGACCGCATCAGCGCCTTTGACGTCATCATGGGCGAGCCCATACCGGGCAAAGGCGCACTGCTCACCCGCATGGCCTTGTTCTGGTTCGACAAACTGGGCCATCTGTGTCCCAACCACCTGACCCCCGACGCGCCCGAGAGCGTGGTCACACCGGCCGAGGCCGAGCAGATTCGCGGTCGCGCCATGCTGGTCAAGCGCCTGCAGCCCATCCCCGTGGAAGCCGTGGTGCGCGGCTACCTGGCCGGCAGTGGCTGGAAGGAATACCAGGAAAGCCGGTCGGTGTGCGGTGTTCCCCTCCCTGAGGGACTACACAACGCCAGTCGCCTGCCACAACCCATCTTCACCCCGGCGGCCAAGGCCGCGGTAGGCGAGCATGACGAGAACATCACCTACGAGCGCGTGGTCGAGATCGTGGGTGCCGAGCGTGCCGCTGAGATTCGACGCGTCAGCATCGCGCTGTATGAAGCGGCCAGAGACTATGCGGCCACCCGCGGCATCATCATCGCCGACACCAAATTCGAGTTCGGTCTGGATGAGCACGGCACGCTGGTGCTGATGGACGAGGTGCTGACGCCAGACTCCTCACGCTACTGGCCGGCCGACACCTACGCACCAGGCCACAACCCGCCGAGCTTTGACAAGCAGTTTTTGCGCGACTGGCTCGAGACGGCGCAGGTGCATGGCAAGACATGGGACAAAACCCCACCGGCACCCCGTCTGCCGCCAGCGGTGATCGAACAGACCGCACGGAAATACCAGGAAGCCTGGGAGAGCTTGCAGGGTTGATCGACCGCCGGCGCGTGACGACTCAACCTGTCGCCATCACACCGCTTTTGCAAGGCTCCGGTTGTCGCGCCAGGGGATCTCCCCACAGGCACTGAGGCTCAGTTCAGCGCCATGCTGAGCTTGCGCCGATAACGCGACACCATCTCGGTCTGCGGGTCCTGCTCGGCCAGGGTCTTGCCTGACAGCTCGATGCCGCCGGCGCTTTTGCCCGTTTCCTGCTCCGTGTTGCGACGCGGCGGCGGCGTCAGCAATTCCAGGATGGCCACATAGGTCTTGCGCGCCACCTCTTCGTTCCAAGCCTTGTCGCGCATGATGATCTCGAGCAACTCCTCCATGGCCGCCGGCCAGTCACCGGCCGCCATCAACAGGCGGGCCTTGGCCAGGCGGGTGTCGAAGTCGCGCTTGTTCTGGGCGATGGCCGCGTCAAACTGCTCGAACGTCCATTGGGCGCGCTCGTCCGTGGTGGCGAATTGCAGCGACAGCAGCCAGTGGTGCAGAGCCTCAAACCGCAACTGCAGGGGAATCTGCGCCAGCGCCGGCGCCAAGGCCGCTTCGGCCGTGGCCAGGTCACCTTGCGAGATCAGCAGCTTCACGTAGTCGTATCGCGTGTCGTCGTTGGCCGGGTTGATGGCCAGGGCCTCCTGCAGCTTGGCCAGCGCAGCGTCCACATCGCCCGATTCGATCAGCTCTTCGGCTTCCTCGGTTTCCGCCTGGGCCTCCAGGTCGTCAGCGCTGGGCAAGTGCTTGTCGAGGAACTCGCGCACCTTGCCTTCGGGCAGGGCGCCCATGAAACCGTCGAGGGGGCGGCCCCCCTTCATGAGCACGCAAGTGGGGATGCTGCGAATGCCAAACGCCCCCGCGAGCTGCTGCTCGTCATCCGAGTTGATCTTCACCAGCTTGAAGCGGCCACCGTAGGCCTCCTCGAGCTTTTCCAGCACGGGCCCCAAGGACTTGCACGGGCCGCACCAGGGCGCCCAGAAGTCAACCAGCACCGGGGTGTTCATGGAGGCCGCAATGACCTCGGTCTCAAAATTCTCGACTGTCACATCCATCATGGGGAACAACTCCGGGCAAAACCTTAAAATTCAAACTCTCAGGGCATCCCTCTCGGGCGCCCGCCACAGGCCGATCATATGACTCAACCGCTCGTGGGTGTCGTGATGGGGTCCCAGTCCGACTGGGAGACCCTGGAACATGCGACCCAGATTCTCCAGGAATTCCAGATCCCCTTCGAGGCTCGCGTGGTCTCGGCCCACCGCATGCCGGATGACATGTTCCGCTATGCCGAGGCTGCCGAGGGCCGTGGACTGCGTGCCATCATCGCAGGCGCGGGCGGTGCCGCACATTTGCCCGGCATGCTGGCCGCCAAAACTGTGGTGCCGGTGCTGGGCGTGCCAGTGGTCAGCCGTCACCTGCAGGGGGTGGACTCGCTGCACAGCATCGTGCAAATGCCCAAGGGCATCCCGGTCGCTACATTTGCCATTGGGGCAGCGGGGGCAGCCAATGCGGCCTTGTTTGCCGCTGCGCTGCTGGCCCACGACCATGCCGCCGTGCGCGAACGCTTGCATGCATTCCGCCAGCGTCAAACCGAGCAGGCCCGCCAGATGGTCCTGCCGGTTCAGGCGTCGGCATGACCCATCCAGCCTCGGGCGCCCATTCCATGACCGCCACCGACGTGTTGATGCCTGGCAGCACCCTCGGGGTGCTGGGCGGTGGCCAACTCGGTCGGATGTTTGTTCATGCCGCACAGCGCATGGGCTACCGCACCGTGGTGCTCGACCCTGACGCCGACAGCCCGGCCGGTCGGGCTAGCGACTCGCACCTGTCCTGCCCTTACCTGGACGACCAAGGCTTGCGCGCACTGGCGGAACAAGCCAGTGGCATCACCACCGAATTTGAAAACGTCCCCGCACGGGCCTTATCAGCACTGGCCCGCACTCGCACGGTTTCACCCGCCGCCGATGCGGTCTCCATCGCGCAGGACCGCGCCCTGGAAAAAGCCCACTTCACACGCTGCCAGGTGCCGGTCGCGCCGCATGCGGTGTTGCGTACTGCGCAGGATCTGGCCCAGGTGCCCAACACACTGCTGCCCGGCATCCTCAAAACTGCCACCCTGGGCTACGACGGCAAAGGTCAGGTGCGGGTGCGGACACGCGAGGAGTTGGACGCTGGCTGGACTCGGCTGCAAGCGCAGGCGACCACGCCCGTGGTGTGCGTGCTCGAGCAGATGCTGCCGCTGGCCGCCGAATGCTCGGTGATCGTGGCGCGCGGTCGCGATGGTCAGTGCGTGCATTTGCCGGTGCAGCGCAATCTCCACCGTCAGGGCATTCTGGCGGTGACCGAAGTCTTTGACGGCCACCTCGATCCCGCGCTGGCCGCACAGGCCCTGGACGCCGCGCGCAAGGTTGCCGACGGCTTGAACTACGTGGGCGTGCTGTGTGTCGAGTTCTTCATTCTCGAACCTGGCCCCGTGCGCGATGCCCTGGGCGCCCTGGTCGTCAATGAGATGGCCCCGCGTCCCCACAACAGCGGCCACTACAGCCTCTACGCCTGCGATATCTCGCAGTTCGAGTTGCAGGTGCGCTGTCTGGCCGGGCTGCCCCTGACCGCTCCGCGCCAGCACAGCCCGGCGGTGATGCTCAACCTGCTGGGCGACCTGTGGTTCCCCCAGGGTGTCGACGGGGGCGGTGAGGCTCGCGAACCCGACTGGGCCGCGGTGCTGGCGCTGCCCGGTAGTCATCTCCATTTGTATGGCAAATCCGAAGCACGAGCCGGGCGCAAGATGGGTCACCTCACCTTCACCGGCGCAGACGCGGCCCAGGTTCGACACACCGCTTTGCAAGCAGCCGCGGTGCTGGGAATGGCGGCGTTTTGAGCCACTTGCCCTCGCGCACCACCCCCTCATGATCCTGCCCGGCTCCGACCCCGCTGCCATTGAGGCCGCCGCCCAGGCGCTGGCCCGCGGCGAACTGATAGGGCTGCCCACCGAAACCGTGTACGGCTTGGGGGCGGATGCTGACAACCCGCAAGCCGTGGCTCGGGTGTTCGCCGCCAAAGGCCGCCCCAGCGAACACCCGCTGATCGTCCATATCACCGACGCCTCACAGGCTACGCACTATGCCGACCCCATCCCGACTGTGGCCCAGCGGCTCATGGCTGCCCACTGGCCTGGCCCGCTGACCTTGATCCTGCCGCGTCGCGCGGGCGTGGCCGAGGCCTCGGCCGGGGGCCAGGACTCCATCGGTCTGCGCTGCCCCAGTCACCCGGTCTCGCAGGCAGTCATGCGAAGGGCTCAGGCGTTGGGTGTTCAAGGCATCTCGGCGCCTAGTGCCAACCGCTTTGGTCGGGTAAGCCCCACCACCGCCGCGCACGTGCAAGATGAGTTGGGCAGCAAATTGCTCGTGCTCGATGGCGGCGCCTGCGAGGTGGGCATCGAGTCGACCATCATCGACTGCACACGTGGGCGGCCCGTGTTGTTGCGCCCAGGCATGTTGTCGATCGAGACCTTGTCAGCGGTAGCGGGAGAGCCTGTGCTTTCCCCTCAGGCGTTTGCTCAGCTCCACCCCGCCCCGGCGGCCGCACCGCGCGCTTCGGGCACCCTGGAGTCGCATTACGCCCCCATGGCGCGCGTGCACCTTTTGTCACACGCTGACTTGCAAGCCAGACTGGACACCCTGGCGCCAGAAGCTCAACCTTCGCCTAGCCGGCCCGCCTGCGGCGTGTGGGCCCGCACGGCCTTGCGCGTGCCCCACGGGGCCGTGCTGCGCGCCATGCCTGAGCGTGCGTCCGAATGCGCCCATGTGCTGTTTGCCGAGCTGCGGGCTTTCGATCAACTGGGAGTGGGCGACATCCTGGTGGAGACCCCTCCCAGCAGCACCGACTGGGACGGCGTGCGTGACCGCTTGACCCGTGCTGCCGCCTGAGCCCCCCAGGCCCCCACCACACTCCAAACACCAACGCCCCATCACCCTTTCGTAGAACGTTAAACTAAACGGATGCGCTGGAGAACCTCAATGATAAAACCCAACCGGTCCTGGACGACAGGCCTTGGCCTCAAAACCCTGGCCACCTTGCTGCTCTCGACCTTGTTGGTGAGTTGCGGATCGAGTAGTAAGTACGATGAGTTCATTCCGACGCGAATTGTGTCGGCGGGGGATGGAATGTGTTATCTGGATGCTAATGCAAGCGCAGTTAGTTTTGCGAGCAGTGGCGCACTGTCAAATTTCAAAAACAGATTCACAGTTGTTGAAGACAGTGGCATCGATCACTGGGTCAAGCAATTTGCGTCAGGGTATGGACTTACAACTCTTGGCGATCGCAATAGCACAGCCGCGCAAATCATCGTATTGAACAATGAAGCACCCATCCCAGCGCGGCACAATGACCCCACGGGCCCGGCTGATGTCATGCTCAGTACAACAACAGGCACACTGACCACAACGATTCAAAGTCAACTAAACGGTTTCTTGCCCAGAGTTGACGATCTGCTGGTCATGAGTGTCGGCTTGGGTGATATTCTCAAGCTGAGTGAGGACTTTGCCAGCGGCGCCAACACCAATGTTACGGACTTGAAGGCTCAGGCTTTCGCACGCGGTCAGGCGTACATGGACTATGCCAACCAGCTCTACCAAAACGGGACCTACAAACGAATCATCCTGGTCAACCCCATTGATCTGCGCTATAGCACCTACGCTCAGAATGTTGTTGGACTCAGCGATTTGATAGGGCAAATGACCGAGCAATTCACCTTCGGTCTCAAGCGCAATGCGTCTACATACCCGCGAGACAGAGGGGTCTGGTTGTTCGACGCCACCAACTTACTGCTCAACATCAATATTGGCACAGGACTCAACGTCAACCTCACCACCACTGTCTGCAATGAAGCCGCCTCCCCAAGAAAACAAGTGTGCTCGGTGAAGTCTGCCGACGTGACAGCCGACGCAGGTGACCCTACCAATCCCGTAACGCTCTTGAACCCCAATGTCTTAACCGGTTCAGGCACGAACCTCTACACCACCACCAATTACTTTTACGCTGGCAGCATCTTCCCCACTCCGTTTGTTCACCGCTATATGGGCAGCACACTTTACAACCGCATGCGCAGTTCCATCGGTTTCTGACTTGCGCCTATTCATCCCCTCACTTCCGCCCCCCCACCCACTCCACCACCGCCTCAAGCACCCCCCGGGCCGCTTGAGCCTGTGCGTGGTTGACGATCGCCACCACCACCCAGCGTTCACCGCGCGCGTTGTCCACAAAGCCGGCCACGCCCACCACGTCGCGCAAACTGCCTGTCTTCAGATGGGCCACGGTGGATGAGGCGTAACGGCGCAGCGTACCGTCCTGCCCGGCCAACGGCAGCGAGGACATCAACTCGCTGGCATAGGCAGAGGCCCAGGCCTGCGTCAGCAAACGGGCCAAGCCGTTGGCCGTGATGCGCTCTTGCCGGCTCAGCCCCGAGCCGTTGTCCAGCACCAGGTCCTCAGCGCCGATGCGGTGGCGCCACCAACGCGTGACCAAGTCACGTGAGGCCTCAAACCGTCCCACCCCCTGGGGCTGCCAGCTGAGGGTGAGAAACAGTTGCTGCGCCATCACGTTGTTGCTGAATTTGTTGATGTCGCGCACCACCTCGGCCAGGGGAGGCGACTCCACTGTGAAGGCCGGTCGCAGGCCTGCCGGCACCGGGCCATCGCGCACACTGCCACGCAACTGTCCGCCCAACTGTTGCCACATCCCCTCGATGGCCCGCGCCGCAAAACGGGTGGGGTCGGGATGGGCCAGCGGCCACAGCCGCTCCCCGCAACTGGCGGGATAGCTGCCGCCAAAACGGGGTCGCAAGGGGTCGTGCCACTCGAGCCGCAAGCCCGCGCGGTAGTCCAGACAGTCGCCGGCGCTCAAGGGCACCGTGGTCGGAAATTGCACACCTGCGAGCGGCGGCTCGACATGCACCCGGGCCACTTGGGCCGAGCGGTCTGGCACAAAGTGCATGAGCACCGATTTGAAGTTGACCAGCAAGGCGTCGGGGGTCGCGTTGTAGGGTCGCAGAGGTTCACCATCGAACCCCCCGGGGTCGCGTGCAGGCACCTCGAAGGCACTGCGGTCCAGCACGATGTCGCCCTCGATGCGCTGAATCCCCAGACCCTGCAAACGCCGCAGCAACAACCACAGACGCTCGACGCCCAGGCGCGGGTCGCCCTGGCCGCGCAGGTACACATTTCCCTGCAACACGCCCTCCCGGACCGTGCCCTCCACATACACCGGGGTGCTCCAGGTGAAGGCCGGTCCCAACTGATCCAGGGCCACGCTGGTCGTCACCAGCTTCATCAAGGAGGCGGGATTGACCAACACCTGCGCACGGTGGCTGATCAGGGGAGTGCCTTTGCCCGGTGACGAAACGGGCATCACCACCACGCTCAGGGCTTCACGAGGCACCTGGGCGAGCTGCAAAGCTGCCTCCACTGTTGCAGGCAAACCGCCGGCGGCGAGGGCGTGCAGCGGCAGCGCGACGGCCAGCCCTGCCAGACCGAGCACACGCAGTCGACGCCCTTGTTGACTCCATCGGGTGAGCCAGGCCAAGGGCTGCAGTTGCGTCATGGGTATCAAAGATGGCATAGGCGTCATTCGCGTCTGGGGTGGCTTGGGCATCAGCGGGTCCATGCAAACCATTATCCAGCCGACGCCAGGAGTACACGGACGACAGCAAGTGACTCCATCAACCGCCACGCGTGTGTTTCCGCATCACCCCACCGCACCAGACAACGCGACCTGCCGCGATAATCAATGCCACCTTCCCCCGGGTCGCCTCAACCTCGATCCTGCCCGCCCCTTCATGAAGCTGCTAGCCCTCGACACCAGTACCGAACAGCTCTCGATTGCCGTCCAGTGCGGCGATCGGGTCTGGTGCCATCGGGGCACAGGGGGTGCCC
>JACCDT010111034.1_pt1 | contig 11020 bp, 13 predicted proteins | sample 7446291 | NCBI WGS metagenome assembly JACCDT01 (sample SAMN15323446, study PRJNA562643) | freshwater metagenome | isolation source: river surface water | place: USA:Blue River Watershed | collected 2017-08-17 | reverse complement strand
GTCGTTATCCAGCTTTTATCCAAACGATGGCGTAATGGAAAAAAAGTTTTTCTTGTCTCACCACTTCACAATCATTTTCAGGCCATCGGCTGGCCCAACTACAAAGTCACTATGCGGTATTGGATTATTTCCGTTTTTTGCGCAGTCGTCGGCATTATTTTAGTTTTCATATAAGCTATGGTTAAAAATACCCACAGCGATACTTTTTTTCTCGGCATTGTCATCGCTATCGTCGTAACTGGTATTTTTATGTTTATTTCTGCGTCCTTTGGCGTGCTTGCAAAAAACGAAAACGAATTTTTTGGTGTTCTTTTCAATCAACTGGTACTAGGACTCATTGGAGGCTGTATCGCCATGCTTATTACTTCAAAGATTCCGTATCTTTTTTGGCGGTCGTATGCATTTTATTTTTTTATTGGCGCACTTTTACTTACGATGCTTGTGTTTGTACCAAGTCTCGGATTTTCACATGGCGGCGCTCGACGATGGCTAGCCCTTGGCCCAGTATCGCTCCAGCCAGTAGAATGTCTCAAATTTGCTTTCATCATGTACCTTGCGGCCTGGCTTTCCTGGGTCAAACATAAATTTAAAGATATGAAGCTTTCGGCCCTACCGCTTTTGGGACTTATGCTTGTGATGATTGTCGTACTCCTAAAGCAGCCTGATACAAAAAGTTTGATTTTGATGTTTACAACCGGACTTGTGCTGCTATTTATTAGTGGATTGCCATGGAAGTATCTTATTGGATTATTTATTGTCTGTGTGGTGGGCTTCTTAAGCCTGACATTTTTTGTGCCATATGTACGTGATCGGGTACATACATTTTTAAATCCAACGCATGATCCGCAAGGGTCTTCGTATCAGCTTCAGCAATCATTAATCGCTGTTGGTTCCGGTGGAGTATTTGGACGTGGATTCGGCCAGAGCATACAAAAATTTAGCTACCTGCCAGAGCCGCAAGGGGATTCGATTTTCGCAGTTGTTGGAGAAGAATTCGGGTTTGTCGGAGCATCAATCTTAGTCCTTTTGTTTGTCGCATTTGGTTTACGAGGGCTTCGAATCGCGTATCGTGCCCCCGATGCCTTCAGTAGACTTTTGGTTACGGGAATTGTTATACTGATTGTTACGCAGTCATTTTTGAATATTGCAGCAATTATTGGAGTCTTTCCACTCACCGGAGTACCGCTCGTTTTTGTCAGCCACGGAGGTACTTCACTTCTTATTTCACTTGCAGCTGTTGGCATCGTCTTGCATATTTCAAAACACGAGCGAACGACAAAAGCTTAATACGTCGAATATCATCCCACTTTTTAATCCTAAATTAATTTCCTTTTATGAGAATCGTATTTACAGGGGGAGGCACGGGTGGACATTTCTATCCTATTATCGCCGTTGCTGAGAGAGTCAATCAAATCGTTGATCGCGAAAAGATTATTGGAGCAAAGTTGTTTTATCTTTCAAATGCAGCGTACGACAAGAAGGCACTGTTTGAAAACAACGTCACGTTTATATATGTCTCTTCCGGAAAGCGTCGCCTCTACGCTTCAGTTGCGAACTTTTTTGATTTATTCAAAATATTTTTTGGCACGATTGGTGCTCTCCTCACTCTTTTTCGCATTTATCCCGATGTTGTCTTCAGCAAGGGTGGTTATGCTTCGTTTCCTGTCGTCTGTGCAGCGCGTATTCTACGTATACCTGTTTTTATTCACGAATCTGATTCTCATCCCGGGCGAGTAAATGCATGGAGTGCAAAATTTGCTGTGCGAATCGCCCTTTCGTATGCCGAAGCAGGAGCCTTTTTTCCAAAAGAAAAAATAGCATTGACAGGCCAACCAATACGAATGGCTATCAGAAAGGGGATCAAGGAAGGTGTATCAGAATTTTTCCAATTTGACGCTTCGCTCCCAGTGCTTGTGGTTATCGGCGGCTCGCTTGGGGCTGAAATTATCAACAATGTTGTCTTAGACACCCTCCCAGAGCTTCTTGAACGCTATCAAGTCATACATCAAGTTGGTATTAAAAATATGAAAGAAGTATCGGAGCGGGCCGGGCTTGTGCTTGAAAAAAGCCAGCATACAAACCGTTATCGACAGTACGGATTTTTAAACGAGCTCGAGCTTAAAATGGCTGCCGGCGCAGCTTCGCTTGTGATTTCTCGCGCTGGATCAACTATATTTGAAATAGCTTCATGGGGAGTTCCATCTCTTATCATCCCAATTACTTCATCAAATGGCAGCCATCAACTCAAGAATGCATTCAATTATGCGCGAGCGGGAGCGTGTATTGTGATAGAAGAAAATAATCTCACAGCCCATATTCTTTCATCAGAAATCGATAAGATAATTGAAAATCCTGTAAAGCATACAGCAATGAGTGAGGCAGCACTTACATTTTCTGGTGGTGATGCTGCAATGAATATCGCAGAAGAGCTTATTAAGATTGCGCTATCGCACGATTAGAAATATGAATGAGCCACAAAAAGTAATCACACGTTTTGCCCCGAGTCCGACTGGACTTCTCCATATCGGTACGTACCGAACGGCAATTTTTTCGTATTTATATGCCAAAAAAAACGGAGGGACGTTTGTTCTTCGTATTGAAGATACCGATCGTGAACGAAGCAAAAAAGAATATGAAGAAAATATCCTCGAAAGTCTTACCTGGCTCGGGCTCACGCATGACAAATTTTATCGCCAGTCAGAACATGTAAGTACGCATCAGTCGTATCTAGAAAAAATGATTGCGGAAGGCACAGCGTATCTGTCAAAGGAAGAGGCAAAAGATGGGAGCGGAACAATGAAAGAACTTGTCAGGTTTCGAAATCCTAATATTGATATAACGTTTAAAGATGAGGTAAAAGGGGACGTCACCATGAACACCACGGATCTCGGCGATTTCGTTTTAGCTAAGAATCTACAAGAGCCCCTGTTTCACTTTGCTGTTGTTGTGGATGATTTTTTAGCCGGAGTAACTCATGTCATTCGCGGAGAAGATCATACATCAAATACTCCGCGGCAGATCTTGATTCAACGTGCTCTTGGTGCCCCAACGCCAATCTATGCTCATTTACCACTCGTTTTAGGACCAGACAAGCTTAAGCTCTCCAAACGTCGTGGCGCTCAAGCACTTACTTCCTATCGAGATAAGGGGTTTCTTCCGCAAGCAATATTAAATGGTGTTGCCTTCATCGGCTGGAATCCTGGCACAGAGCAGGAAATATTTAGCCACGATGAGCTGATCGCTTCTTTTGAATTATCTAAGGTGCAAAAAAGTCCAGCCGTATTCAATGAAGAAAAACTAAAATGGTTTAATAAAGAACATATAAAATTATTGCCAGAGGCCGACTGCAGTGAAATGATATTTGAATGGTTGCCAGACGAAATAAAAAATCTTCCTAGTTTTACTAAAGAAGCATTCCAAAAAATTGTGCCAATTATTAAAGACCGGATACTAACTCTTGGCGATGTGGCTGAAATGGCTAGGGCAGGGGAGTTGCGCTATTTTTTTCAATCATCTGACACATACCCCGCTATAGATTTACTTTGGAAATCTCTAAAAGATACGGAAAATGGCATTGAAAAAACTAAAATTCATTTACAAAAAATACTTTCCCTCATACATGATCAGAGTAACAACCTTTCATCAGATGAGGTACGCAATCTGCTCTGGCCCTATGCCGAGGAGTCAGGGAGGGGAGAAGTGCTTTGGCCACTTCGCTATGCTCTTTCTGGTCGCGAAAAATCTCCTGATCCGTTTATGCTTATGGAAATTTTGGGGATTACCGAGAGCAAAAAAAGAATTCAAACAGCGATTGACGCACTTAAGTAACATTCATTCAATTTGAATCCTTTGACGGCGCAAGGTACAATAAAGGTATGAAATGGAATCAGTGTGTACAGCTTGTATTTTTTGTGTGTGTCATAACTCTTGCGCTTTTTGGACAACGCATTTTTGCGCAAACGGCAAGTGAGTTACAGGCTCAAATCACTTCTAAAACCGCAGAGATTGCTGCACTTGAAAAAGAGATTGCGCAGTATCAAGGTGAACTTGATAAAGTTGGTAAAGACAAAAAATCACTCAATACTGCGATCGCCACCCTTGATCTTCAGAAGAAAAAGCTTCTTACAGACATTAAAGTGACTGAAACAAAAATCAGCTCAGCAAATGCGAGCATTGGGGAACTTTCCGATACTATACTTTCAAAATCTGAGCTAATTGAACAACAAAGAGATGCGCTTATAAAAGGCATACAGAAACTTCATAGCATGGATAATAAAACTTTTCTTGAAATATTTTTATCACAGGATAAGGTATCAGAATCATGGCGAGAAATAGGGAATTTAATCTTATTTCAAAAGGAAGTTGATGATCACATACAGACCCTACAAGGTGTGAAAAAAGAGCTCATCACAAACAAAGAGAAGATCGAAACAACCAAAGCAGAACTTATATCTTTACAAAACGATCGCTCAGATCAGAAAAAAATTGTTGATCAAACTGCTGCTGAAAAAGCTGACTTACTTCAAGAAACAAAAGCCAAGGAATCCAATTATGCCAAACTTCTTGCAGATAAAGTCGCCCGCAAAGCCCAATTTGAACAAGATGTGCGTTCTTTTGAATCCCAACTCAAATTTATCCTCGAGCCAGGAAGCCTTCCACTCGCTGGAAGTGCGCCGCTTATCTGGCCAACAGATACAGTAAAAATCACTCAACTTTTCGGCAAAACTGTTGCTGCACAACGATTGTACGTATCTGGGTCGCACAACGGAGTCGACTTTGGGGCTGCGGTCGGCACAGGAGCTAAAGCCATGGCCTCTGGCACCGTTATAGGGGCTGGAAACACCGATTTAGCATGCCCAGGAGCGTCCTATGGCAATTGGATCCTTATTGATTACGACAATGGTTTAACAAGCGTATATGCTCATTTATCGCTTGTAAAAGCCAAAGCCGGCGATAGGGTCTCAGGAGGCCAAGTGGTGGCCTATACGGGCTCTACGGGCTATTCTACTGGACCACATCTCCACGTATCGCTTTTTCCGCACAATGCCGTACAGGTATCACAGGTTCCGAGTAAAGCCTGCAGTGGCAAAATTTACACACAACCAGTAGCCGCAATAAACGCCTATTTGGACCCAATGCAATATTGGCCGCCGATTCAATCCAGCATGATATATTACAACTAGATGAAAGGCACACAAGCAAAAGAAAAAGGAGGAATCTTAAGTATCGTACTCATTATCGTAGCAGTACTGCTTGTATTGGGGTATTTCAATATAGAGATTAAAGATGTAGTTGAAAAACCAGCGAGTCAGTCAAATCTAGCCTATGCCAGTGAAGTTGCTAAAAATGCAGCCATTCATTTTTATGAAAGTATTAAGGAGAAAATATCTTCAGTAGGAAATACTGAAAACGAGCCCTCTGAGACTGCAGCTACTGAGTAGAGAAGTTGGAGAGCTTTTACCCAGGGTTATTTTACCCTTTATATTTTCGCTGTTGTATGTCGCAAAAGATATATTGTGCGACATTCACCCTAGAGTAAAGGCGCCCTACCCCGCTAGACAAGCATTGAAGGCAGTGACTGACGAATTGTATGCTGCGATTTGTATTTTCAAAACAGCAATCGTTTTATTATAAATATCAACAGTTTCGTTATACGCTTCTATTTCTTTTTTTGCATTTCCCTCTTCGGCATCAATCTGGGCTTTCTGGCTCGCAAGCTCAACCTCTAAGTCAGCTACTTCCTTCTCGAGCTCGGTAATGGTGTTTTTGAGCCCAGTATTTATTTCCGGACACGTAGAAAGTGGGAGGCCAAAATGTTGAACTGCGATGAAAACTTCTTGGCCTTCATAGATGCCTTTTTTCACCGAAACGCCAATTTCTGTATATCGATCATTTAAAATATTTGCGCGATGGCCAGGGCTCGCCATCCAGGCGTCCACGATTGCCTGTTCTGTTAGAAAATTGCCCAAGGCAAGATTTTCTCCCACAACAATGTATTCATATCCAGCGGTTGTCGTAAGTTCGGCAACAGAAATGCCTGATGGAGAAACATGCTCAAAGTATTGGCCAATGAACATATCATCTACTTTGCTTTCACTCGACGCGGAAAGCTCAGGATTGGTAGCCAGAGCTGGCAAGTTTCCATTTTGCATGCGCGCCGCGTTCGTAGCATTGATAATAAGAGATGCAGAAAGTGAAGCAGGCACTTCCCCATCCCCGACTATCTTTTTTAGTGGTCCGGGAAGTGTACTTAAAATCTCTTCAAATTTACTATGGAAATTAAATCCGAAATCTTTACTTAAAATATTTTTAACAACTTTATTTTCAAGTACTATATTTTGAGTATCATCGGAAATGAAAAAAATTCCAACACAAGTAAGTATCAGTATGGGAGCGATTAGTTTTAGTATTTTCATAAGAAATTATTTACACGTACTTGATTTGGTAAATCCTGCAGCGAGTGCTTCGTCTTCGGAAGTAAACCATATTTTATTCTCTTCTTTCACTTGAGAGGAGCAGCCATTAAAATAATATTTAGTACCATTCTTTGAGGCAAAAATAGCTCCAAGAGGACTAGACGCTGACCCTGTTCCCTCCGTAAACGGTACTTTTGCTTGTTGTGCCGAAAGAAAATCAAGTGGCGCACCTTGTATCACCACTTCTGGCTTCCCTTCGCTTCTAAGCGAAATACGACCAAGAAGAAATGCCGTCAGAGCCACACATATAAGGGTCGCCACTAGCAAAAAGTCGTTTCCTTGCCTACTTTTAGCTCTATGCTTGATTTTTTGGCCTATTTCCTGTATAGTCATAGCGCAATTACAGGTTGTATTATATTACGTAAAGTCTAAAAAATATAGCACTATGGCACATAGAAAAGCAGGCGGATCCGCCAAAAACCTAAGAGATTCAAACCCAAAGTACCTTGGTACCAAACTTTACGCTGGAGAAAAAGCAGGAGTTGGTTCTATTATTATCCGACAACGTGGCACAGTTATTGTGGCAGGCAAAAATGTCGGGATGGGCAAAGACCATACCTTATATGCACTCAAAGAAGGAACGGTCCGTTTTGACAACAAAAGAAAAACTCACTTTGACGGCAGTAAGAGCGTAAAAAAATCCGTACACGTTATTTAAGACAATATCTAAAAAATAAACCCCCGTTACGGGGTTTTATTTTTTAACTATCAGAGTAAAAGTTCCTTTTTTGTCCATAACGAGGACTTCGATTTTATACTCTCCGAGAGACTTGAGTGGCGTAGGGAGTAAAATAGTATCTGGATCAACTTCGATCCGATGTGTTTTCTTAAGTTCGTTTGCAATGTCTTCCTTGTGAATACTTTTAAATAAATTACCTTTTTCATTTGCTTCAACATGGATCGTCGCAACAATGTTTTCCAAGTCATGGAGATTTTTTAGGAGAAGGTTTCTTTCTACTTGTTTTTCAACTTTTTTGATATTTTTTACTCTGTCGATTTCAGCAATAGCCTGAGGTGTTGCGATATCCGCTAAGCCGTTTGGTAAAAGGAAATTCCGCCCATACCCTTCCGGCACTTCTTTTATCTCATTCTTTTTTCCAAGTTTTGGAATATCTTTTCGTAAAATTACTTTCATTGATTTAAGAGTTCAATAGCTTTGTTAAGCTGAGGGTCAATCGCGAGAGTTGCATCATTATCCGTAAAAGGTACTACGTAGGTTGGGGTCAAGCCTTGTTCTGAGATAGAAATACCTTTTGGTGTAAGCCATTTGGCAATAGTCAGCTTAAGAGAAGTTTCTCCAGTAATGCCGATAAGTTCCTGAACTGAACCTTTTCCGTATGTCTGCTCTCCTACTAAATCAGCGACACCATGCTCAGAGAGTGCTCCTGCAAAAATTTCTGACGCTGAAGCCGAACCTCCATCAACAAGTATTTCAATTTTTATATTTTTACCTTGTAGTGTGGCGTATCCTTTGCTGCGATATATAGTTTCAGGTTCGTCTGGGCCAAAATTTTCACGAACAATCACCTCTCCTGCTGGCAGAAACCAGCTTGCAGTATCGATTGCTGCATCCAAAAAACCTCCCGGATTTCCTCGCAAATCAATAATAAGTTTTTTTGACCCAGTTTTTGCAAATGCCAAAACTGCAGTTTTGAATTCGGAAATAGCGTGCGAGTCGAAATTGTAAAATTCAATCACAAATATGCCATCAGAACGAAGTTCGGTGGAAAGTGTGGGCACGATGATTTTAGCCCTCACCAGAGCAATCTCTCGAGTCACACTTTCTCCTTCGCGATAAATAGTAAGCGTTACCGTTGTCCCTTCTTCACCCTTAATAAGGTTAACTGCTCCATTTATAGACAGATCACTTGTCGCAGTAGCATCAATCTTTAAAATCTTATCGCCTGCAAGTATTCCGGCTTTTTCCGCTGGAGTATTTGGCAGCACAGACATTGCAGTGAGAGTTTTTTCTTTCACGCCGATTTCAATTCCAACACCCCCAAATGAGCCGTTGATAAGATCCTGGAAATCTTTCGTTTCTTCTGGCGTAAAAAATTCAGAATATGGATCTTCGAGCGATTCGACGAGGCCTTTAATAGCACCATAGACTCGCTCTTGTGAACTCACGCCTGAAGCATTGGGATATTTTTCGTTTATAATATTCCAAACTTTCCAAAAAGAAGTGAAATCTGCGGTTTCAGATTCAACAGCAGAAAGCGAAGTAATTTTTGCTAAAGCTTCTCGCCCGTGCACACCAACATATATACCTCCAACAAAAACAAGTGCAAGTAAAATACCTGCAACCAATCTAAATCGCGATGTAAATTTTCGTTGTTCCATATATATTTTGTACAGCAAATAAATTGCTATATGTTAGGTTTATATCCGATGCTCAGTGTATGTACTATTGTTAATATCCTTCTTATCTTCAAGCATGTGCAATCTGCGAAGAATAAGGCGCGCCAAGACTGCTACAGCGAGACCTAAGACCAGTAATGCAATCTTTTTGATAGTCTCTGGAAGCCCAAGGAAAGATACGACTGAAGCGAGCGCTCCCAATACAAGCAGTATTTTGGCCTGTCCGATCATGGAATAAGTATACGATACAAAGAGATAAAATGAAAGATTTAATATTTTGGTGGGTATTTCGATTTTTTGGGACTTGTACTGTGTGGTAATTTTCCAAGAGCTTCTATCATCACGACAAATTCCCCTCGCACTTTTTCAGGATTTTTTGCAAAAAATATTTTAAGTTCTGATGCGGTACCCGAGATGAATTCTTCGAAGTGTTTTGTTAGCTCTCTACCGATAATAACAGTTCGTGTGCCTTCGATTATTTTTTCTAGTTCATCAAGCAGTTTTAAGATCCGATGTGGTGATTCATACAGCACCACGGTGCGTTTTGAATCTTTGGTTTCTTGAAGCAACGTTTGTCTCCCCTTTTTATGAGGCAAAAAGCCTAAAAAAAGAAAATCCGATGCAGGAAGTCCGCTTGCGGAAAGGGCTGCTGTAACGGCGGACGGTCCCGGAATAGCGACAATTGGGATTGTCGGATATTTCCCTCGAATGGTGTGTACCAAAAGCATTCCTGGGTCAGATATGCCCGGCGTACCCGCATCAGACACAAGAGCAATATTTTTTCCCTCAGTGAGCAATACTGCCATTTTGTCTGAAAAATCGCTCTTGCTGTGCGAGTCGTAGCGTATGAGTTTTTTTTGTATCGAATGCGCTGCAAAGAGTTTGGCTGTTACTCGAGTATCTTCTGAAAGCACTAGATCCACACTTCCAAGTACTGTAAGCGCCCGAAGTGTTATGTCTTCAAGATTACCGATAGGTGTAGCTACAACATAAAGCGTACCGGTGGATTCATTCATGCAGTTGAGTATACCACGAAGAAAAAGTGCCTTACAAAGTATAGATAACGTCTTTGCGCTCGACAACGACTTTCCAGCCTTGGCGTTTCGCAGTGCGGTAGAGTTTCATATTTGGATTAAAACAAATGGGATTTTCGACAAGTTCGAGCATAGCAATATCCCCTTCTGTATCTCCGACCCCAATTGAATCCCGAAGTGTGAGATTTTCTTTTTCTATGGCGCGCTTTACGATCGTGCCTTTGTTGGCGATCAAATGCTCATCAATAATTTTTCCGGTAAATTGATCTGATGGTCCAAGCTCATAAAAACGTCCATAGACTTTATCAAACCCTAAATTTTTGGAAAATATATTGGCAATGCCCCACGGAGACTGAGATATTGCAAGTAAAAAGTATTTTTTCTTTTTCAGATCACGGATCAAATCACGGCTATAGCGATATATTCGGTCTTGGTTTTCTTGCACAACTTTTTTTGCGACCTGTTCGAATGATTCAAACGGAAGCCCTTTTACGTGCACCATAAAAGCCTCGACGACTTTTAAAATATAGTCCTCATACTCCCCTTTCCTGTCTTGCCAACGATTCAACTCTTTTTCGTATTCCTTTCTGATCTTTGGAGAAAACATCCCAGCCTCGATCAAGCCTTCGATAAGTGCAATAAGTAAACTAGAACGGAAAATTGTACCGTCAATATCGAAAATAGCAACTTTTCGTTTTTTTATTTCCATTACGGATAATTATAGCATCATGCCAAGTCAACCAAAGCTTCCCACGGTACGTTTTTGATACCAAAATGGCCATACGTAGCAGTTTTTTGATAAATCGGATTACGAAGCGCTAGACGCTCGATAATTGCGCGAGGTCTGAAATCAAAATTCTTTTTTAAAACTTCAGATAGATCGGTACCTTTTTCATCGATAGCTTGCAACATAAGTGGTTCTTCTTTACCGATTGCATATGCGACTGAAACAATGATTTGATTACCAAAACCTTTGGCGACAAGGTTTTTTGCTGCGAAACGAGCCATATATGCCCCAGAACGATCAACTTTTGTAGCATCTTTACCTGAAAAGCACCCGCCGCCGTGAGGAGCAAGACCACCATAGCTATCCACCATAATTTTTCGTCCAGTCACGCCACAGTCGGCTTCAAAACCACCACTAACGAAAGT
>JACCDT011755142.1_pt1 | contig 11022 bp, 8 predicted proteins | sample 7446291 | NCBI WGS metagenome assembly JACCDT01 (sample SAMN15323446, study PRJNA562643) | freshwater metagenome | isolation source: river surface water | place: USA:Blue River Watershed | collected 2017-08-17 | reverse complement strand
TTCTATTTCAGCTATGTTCTCAAGTAGGTTCATGTTGTTTGAATTAAAAAAGCCCAGCGATTGCTAGGCTTGTGGTTATAAATATTGTATCAGGTAGGGAAGGCAGGGTGTTTTACACAACTAAATTTTCTTGCTTATGCATTAGAATTTCCCTTTTACGCTTTTCAAACTCTGGTTTAAGCACTTCTTTAAACTGTGGATGCTGATTGTATAGTTCCAATAGATCATCAATGGTTTTACATGAATATATTGTGACGGATATGTCGTTTGGCGTATAATCAACTCCTGCGTTACACCAGTTGTAAATATCCCTGCCAGTTTCTATGCTAAGTATCTGTTCAGGCTTACCAAAGAACAATCCAGTTCTATCCTTAGAGGCAGTGGCGCTATTTTTCATATTGAGATCAAATACAAGAGTGAACTCATAATCCAGTCCTTCTCTTTGAACAGCCTTTAGTCCCACTTTTTCAGGGACCATTTTGCCATTGCGTTCATTTAGAACATAATCTTGTTTAGTCCTTGTTGTGGCTATTATATGTGCTTTAGAGCTAAGAATGGTTTGAATGAAAGCTTTGTGTCTGAGCCCAATTTTTTGCCAGTTTGTAAAGCTATTCCCTGGTAATGAGGCGTGCGCCTCAAGGATGTATTCCCATTCATGGGTTATACTGTCAATGATAATAACTTGCATGCCTGCCTGTCCACATGCCTCAATGGCTTGGCTGTATTTTTCTGGTGTATAAGGTGCTGAAAGTTGAAGCACATTGTAGTCTCCTAGATGGGAGTATAGCTCAGAACTATGATTTTCACTATCTATTACGGCTATTTTAGACCAATCATTACATAAACCATGGGCTATTAATAGGGAAGAATAAGTTTTGCCAGATCCACTAGGACCATTTAGGCACATTTTGATTTTTGCCTTCTTACGTGAGGCTTTTTGTAGTTGCATGTGTTATATTTTTTGGTGATTAGGTGTAAATACTGAATACATGTATTAGAATTTAGTTTTAGCTTTAAGATAAAAATGGATATAATAGTCAATTTTCTAATCGTACACAGAATTGAAAAACAAGCTAATGGTAAAGCAAAATTGTTTGAAAGAAAAAGTGTTATTGAAGTAAGTGATGATGAGAAAGAGTTTGTATCAAATATCGTAAATGCATACTATCATAAGTCAAATCCAATTTTTGGGAAATTTGATTCTGATGATGTTTCATATCCATTCCAAAATTTTATAACAAAATTCATTGATGATGAAATTACATTTAATGTTTTTACATCAAAATCTCTAAAACTTCTTTGTACTACAATGGATTCAGTTCCTCAGTCGACAGGTGGGTATGTTGTTTTTGCTAATTACTTATTAAGAGGAGAAAATTTCATACTGACTGTTTTACTAAACAATAAAATGCAATATAATATTGATGACAAGCTTAACCTTGAGTCAATTGTTGGACTCGATTTGGAGAAACTTGATGTTGCGAATATTGTTAACGTAACTAAGTGGAAATCAGATGAACAAACATATCTGTCGTTTACAAGAGGTAGAAAACAAATTTCAAACTATTTTAAAAGATTTATTGGATGTGTTAACGAAGTTTCCGCATTACAGTCATCACAACAATTTAAGAAGGCATTTTTAGATTACGTTTCAAGTTTGGATATAGAGAACAATGAAAAAGAAGATCTAAGAAACAAAATTTTAGTATATTGTAATACACAAACGAAAAAAAATGAAGATATTTCATTAGCACATGTTTCTTCAATGATATCGAATGAGGAGCCCGATAAGTTTCTAGAATTTGCTACTACAGAAGCATATCAAGTAAGTTCAATTATAAAGGGGCACCTTAAAACTTTGAAAACATTAAAATTTTATGTTTATAGAAGTAGAGAGTTAACGATTGAATTTGACAACGGACTTTTAGATAGAAGTGTTTTTTATGATAAAACAAAAAACGAATTGTTAATAAAGGAAGTTCCTGAATCAATGAAAAAGCAAATACTCAATATAGAATAGTATGTTAAATGAATTTATAAATATCAGGAGTAGGCTGACAGATGAAAGTATTCGTTCAAATGAGTTGTCTGGGTTGATTAAAATCGATAAGCAAACTTTAGATAATATTATATTATTAGAAAAAGAAAATTGTGTAGATGATTTTGTTGAATTAGATGGCAGTAATATTCCAATTGAAAATCTTGATATTAATTCTGGGTATATAAGGATTAAAATGTATCCTAAATCAATTAAAGAAGGACTATACTTTGAAAAAGTTGAAGATTTGATTAATAGTTATAGATATTCATACCCAGATGTCCCATTTTTTATATACGAATTAAATTACAATAGTAACAATGGTCAGTCAAATTTCGAAATTGAAAATTACAAAAATACAATTGTATTAATAGATTTTTTAAAAACAGTTTCAGATCATTTTATCGAAGATGAAATATTTTTTTTCGGCACAAAAAAATTAACAATAAAATTAAAATACTCCCATGAAGATTTAGCTTCAAATTCAAATTATAAAGAGCTAATAAAACATATCCAAGAATCTGTTGATTTTGAAGAAAGGAAGATCATTTTTTGTAATGAACTAATTTCATTTGCCTCTTCATTCGAGGCGGATAAGTGCTTTGTTAATATTTCAAAAAGATTTGACGATTTGTTTTACAATTATAAAAAGAGCTATTCCTTTTATTTGGAAAAATATTCATATAATAAAGTAAAAGCAGAGTTGGATAATGATATAATTTCTTATGGTACTAGAATACAGTCAGTAATTAATGATATCCAAACAAAATTAATTTCAATTCCAATAGCATTTTTACTTATTTCAGCACAATTTGATCTAAGTGGAGTTAAAATGATGAATAACATATTACTAATAATTTCTTCCATAATTTTTAGTTGTTTACTAGAAATTTTACTACAAAATCAATTTTTTACATTAAAGTTTGTGTTCCAAGATGTGAAAATGTATAAGTTAAGGATTGATGAAAATAAAAAGAAAGCAATTAATGAGGATTTAGATGGTCTATTTAATAAAATATATATCTCTTATAGAAAACAAAATAAGTTACTTCAAATAATAAGGGTTTTAATATGGACGATTCCTATTTTAACAATGGTTTTATTTCTTTTATCTATTTTAAATAATACATTATTCATAGTGTATTTAAGGTTATTTTTAATTATAGTATGTAATATATAAATAACCAGGCAGGGTATTATCCCAAACCTGGTCGTTTTACTAACCACTAAAGACATTGATCCAACTAGATACTTTCGTAGCGATTAGTTGTTATTTGACCTACTATTGGTATTTTGAAACAATGCTCTTATGTGTTTTCATCCTAAGCCATTTCTAAAGCTTCAATTTTACGAGAGCCAATTAGCTCTGTAGAACCCTCTGGTTGATAAGAATAGCTGTGTTGAAGCTTGATCACTTCTCCTGTCTTTGGGTTAACAAAATCATAGGCATCTACTTGCACTCTTACAACATCGCCCTTCATTTGAGTTCCTACAAGCCCTTTAGCTATAGTTTCGTCAAATGTGCAAGGAATGGTTGTTCTTCGTGCTGTAGCATAGAATTTACCAGTTTCTTGTGATTGTACTAGCTCAACACCGCCTGTTAATTCAAGCACTTGGAATGTTGTTCCGTCTTTTCTTTGTCTACTTGTGTAGTTTGTTACTGTTACCATTGTTTTAATTTTTTAATTGTGGTTAAATGAAAAAGCACTTAGTGATATCCGGACCTAGGAGGATACCCCTGGTTGCCCAGATGTACGAGGGGTGTGAATGGGGAGTGGTCCCTTCTCACATGTATAAATAACTTTTTTAGTTATTGGCTAGTTTAGAAATAATCATCCAGATTAGAGCATAGGGGGGCATCTAACTAAATTAATTAGAGGATGGGGTAGGGTGAAAATGAACTTATTTTTGAAAAAAAAATTACTTTAATGCTATATATATAGATATTGAATGCCTAAATTGATATATTAGTTTAAAGTAGATTAAAAGTGGGTTTATGGTTACCTCGACTCCTTGATACACAGAGAATTATTTCTATTCTGTAGACAAGTGAATACACCTGTCGCTAGTTATTACTTAATTTTACATTTGGCAAGGTTGGCTCATTGGTTCACAAAACTGCTTATTTGCAACAATGGCACGAAATTTCTGCTTTGATTTAAAATGCCTTGCGATTGAATAACTTTTTATTTCGTAGTCGTTTTTTCCTTTTTGCTCAAAATAAAAGGGTTTAATAGAAATGCAGTTTTCATGTTCAAAAATTGTATTTAACATTGTTCGGTCAGATAGTCCACATGAATGACCGTATATATGAATTTGATATGGATTTTCTTCAATAAATTCAATCAGATTTCTGTAATGGTTATATAAGAGATATTTGAAAGATTTAATGTGGGTAAACACCTCGTCGTTATTTTGTAATTCAAATTTTATGTAATCTTCATCCATTTCATCTCCAAAACCAAAAACTGGCTCTTGGTATGATGATGTTATATTATTATTTAATTGTCCATGAATGGGTATGTAAGAGGCTTTTGAATTAGTTAAACTAGGTAAATATTTTTCTGCAATATCTGTATAGTTGAAATTTAAAATACAGCTTCTTTCCGGAGTAGTATCTTCATTTATTGTGTTTGTTAGTACTTCTGATAATTTAATTGGTTGTTTAAACTGATTAATTACGTTTATATTTGGTTCAATATTTTTTTTATTTATTTCTTCTTCCAAATAGCTCAAAAATATTGCTTTAATATATTCTAATTCATTATTCAAGGTTTTGATTGATTCTGGTTTCCCAATTTTGATTGAATTTTTTAAATACTCAAAATATTTAATTTCAATATCAACCCATTTATAGATTTCATAATGATTGAAAATTGATTTAAAAAAGGATGACTTCCAAACTAATTTGATGTTATAATGGTTAGTTAAATCGGTTATTTTTGATGGAGCTTGTTTTTTTGTAAATGATTCAAGAAAACTAGTTGCATCGGAAAAAGGGCGATCAGATACTATTGATATTAGTTCATCTTCATATTTTAGTTTTCCAAAGAAATTTATTATTGCATCATAGCAATATGACTCAATGAAATCTCCAAAGCTTGATTTTAATCCATGTGCTATATCAAAGCCATTTCCGATAACAATCAACCGATTTACTTTTAAATACTTATTAAATAAATCAGGATTAAATTGCGGGTTAATTGTATTGAATATATCCATATTTGTAGTATTAAAATCCACCTAATCAACTTCGTTTTTTGAAATATCCCAATATCTATCGAAAAAATCTTTGATTTTGGTTATTACATTTTCTCTTTTTTGGCTCCTATCTCCTGATGGATTGAATCTTGATACTGGTGGAAGTATTTTAGCCAATCCAGTTCCAGTTGTTTGTACAAATCCATCTTTAAAGGCATTGTTGACGAATTTATATGTTTCTTCCTTTTCCAGATTTTCATCTAAGATGATTTTATTAAGTTCTTCCTGTTTTTTATCTTCTACAAAACTTTGCCAATCTTCCGAAACATTACTTCCTGGAGTAAGCGAATGAATGAATTTTTCAATCAAATCCTTTTTGTTGCGTAATTCAATACTTGAATCAATGGCTTTGTTTATGGATATGACAATTTCCTTGTCTCTTAAGTGCCCTTCGTGGTATTTTTTGATAAGCTCAATAATGTAATCGATATTAATTTCAATTTGTTTGATCAATTCCATTTCAAAAACAATGTCCTCATTAACATTCTCTGCGTCACCAGTTTTTTTATTTCGGAATTCATGATAAATATTGATATAAATGCTATGGTAATCCTGAACGTCTCTGTCGCTTAGTATTTCTTTCCCATTAAATTCGTCAAATGATGTTAGAATGTTTTTGGCTTTTAATACTGAACCATATAATCTAATAAATTCTTTTTGATTTTGCTCGCCAATTATTTGTTCTCCAAGCGGGAACTTGTTTGATAGTTCAGAAATTAATGATACATAGCCTGGGATTTTCTTTTCGCCATCTTTATATCCGTTATAGTATTCGTCAAATGTTTTTAGAATTACAATTCCACCTGCTTCTTTGTCTCCAAATAGGGCGATGCTTTCATTAGTTGCTTTTTCCAAGTTTCTGAAACAAACAATATTACCAAAAGTTTTTACTGAATTTAGAATCCTATTGGTTCTAGAATATGCTTGTAATAAGCCATGGGAGCGTAAGTTCTTGTCCACCCAAAGGGTATTTAAGGTAGTTGCATCGAAGCCGGTTAAGAACATATTTACTACAATTAATAAATCAATCTCGCGATTTTTCATTCGAAGTGAAACATCCTTATAATAGTTTTGAAATTTGTCCGATGATGTATCGTAGTTTGTTTTAAAAATTTGATTATAATCTTGTATTGCCGCTTCTAAAAAGTCCCTGTCTGAAGAAGTAAGCCCGTCAGTGTTCTCTGAATTTTCATCTTGTACACCGACTTCCTCCTCGTCATTTGCTCCAAAACTGAAGATCGTTGCGATCTTTAACTTTTGGATTTCAGGAAGTGATTGTTGTAGCTTCTGGAATTCATAGTAGTAAATCTTTGCGAAGTCTATGGAACTTACAGCAAAAATTGAATTGAAACCTGTCAGTCTGATTTTTTCTTTTATTTCTTCTATTCTGTTTCGATCTTTTGATGTAACAACTTCATATATATTTTTAAGTGAAGTAAAGCTATATGGCTTGCTATTTCTTTTTGTCTTTTGATCGAAATGCTCTAAAATATATCCAGCTACATTTGAAATTCTTTTTGGGTCTGCTAATGCCTCCTCTCTATTAATATCCCATACTTTTTCATCTTTGATATTTTCCTGTTCTTTCATCGTAGAAATATAGTCTATGCGGAAGGGGAGTACGTTCTTATCATTTATTGCATCTACTATTGTATAAGTATGCAATTTTTGACCAAATGCTTGTTCAGTAGTTTTTAAATTGCTTTTGTTGCTTGAACTAGAATTAATAGCAAATATGGGGGTCCCAGTAAATCCATACAAAAAGTATTTGTTAAATGCTTTTGTAATTGCTTGATGCATATCACCAAATTGTGATCTATGGCATTCATCAAATATTACTACTACAGGTTGATTAAAAATTGAATGATTCTTTTCTTTTTTAATTAGAATCGAAAGCTTTTGGATTGTAGTAATGATAATTTTCGAGTCAGTGTCACTTAATTGTTTTTGAAGAATTGATGTGTTTGTATTACTATTTGCAGCGCCTTTTTCAAATTTGTCATATTCTTTCATTGTTTGGTAGTCTAAGTCCTTTCTGTCAACTACAAACAACACTTTATTAATAAATGGTAATTTACTTGCTAATTGTGCTGTTTTAAAAGAGGTAAGTGTTTTTCCACTGCCCGTTGTGTGCCAAATAAATCCACCGGCATCAATTGATCCGAATGTTTTATAATTGTTAGCCACATTAATTTTACCTAAAATCCTTTCTGTTGCAACAATTTGGTATGGTCGCATTACCAATAATAACTTGTCTGATGTAAAAACGCAATATTTACAAATGATATTTAATAATGAATGTTTTGCAAAAAAAGTACGTCCAAAGTCCATTAAATCAATGATTGGTCTATTATTAGCATCTGCCCACCATGATGTGAATTCATAACTATTACTTGTTCTTTTGCTATTTTTTGCAGCTTTTTGACTTTGTTCTTTTATATGTGAATTCCTTGTTGTATTACTATAGTATTTTGTATATGTTCCATTTGAAATAACGAATAACTGAACATATTCAAATAATCCAGATCCAGACCAAAATGATTCCCGGTTATAACGATTAATTTGATTAAAAGCTTCTTTTATGTCAATACCACGTTTTTTAAGTTCGATATGAACTAGTGGCAGACCATTGATTAAGATAGTGACATCATAACGATTTGGTCTTTTACCGTCTGCAACTTCATATTGGTTTAATACTTGAAGCTTGTTGTTATGGATATTTGATTTATCTAATAGGAAAATATTCTTTTTTGTGCCATTATCGCAATCTAGTATCTGAATATGATCTTCTTGTATGATTGTCGTTTTTTCAACTATGCCAATATTTTGATTGGATATTTTTATTTTAAAAAAATTATTCCATTCGTTTTCGCTGAACTTATAATTATTAATATTTTCCAATTGAAGTTGCAGATTATTAATCAATTCCTCTTCTGAATTAATAGATAAATAATCGTATGCCTGATTTTGCAAAAGCTTAATAAAATATTTTTCTAACTGATCTTCAGATTGATATGCTGCCTCTCTTTTATATGGAGATTGATATTCTGCAACAACTGTACTTTCTGTATTTTCGGCAACTACACTGTATTTACTCATTGCCATTTTTTTTGAAGGTCAATAACTGATTTCTATAGTAGAAATATTGTTTTTTTCTAGCCTCAAGTTCCGCCTCAAGTTCCGCCACTAATGTTGTAAACTTATCTAAAATACCAACTATTTCTTCTTGAATCTTTAGAGGAGGTAGTGGTATTTTCAATTTAGCAAAGTCTTTTGCTGAGAGCCCAAATCGTGTTTGTCCTTTACTTGCCTTAAATATTTGTGTTCGCAAATCTTCTGACTCAAATAAATAACTTATAAAAAATGGTGTGATTGAATTTGAATTATAAAGTCTAAATCTCATTACATGATAACTATATACTGCGCCAGGAATATCTTCGTTGGCCACAGCGGTGAATCCAATTTCATCTCTAGTTTCTGATGATGGGGTAATAAAAATATCAAACTTCTTTATGTTGCATTTTTCTATCTTGCTTTCTGAAGCAGAAACTTCCATTGATAATGTATTTTTATGGATTTGTTTATTTCTCATTACATCCATAAAATTTAAAAGCATTACTTTCTTTTCACCTTCAATTGTTTTTTTATCTACCCCAATGTTTTCAAATAAACCCAGCTCGCCTAATTCCACGAAATCTATGCCTTTTGAACAGTGCTGATTTATCAGTGTATCTATTTTACTCATGATTTACCTTTTTCTAAATTAGCAATAATTTCATCAATGGATTCGCGTAGCATGTTCTGTTTAACAACGATTTCAGAAATGTTAGCATTCAAAACATCTATATCTACTTCTTTTTTAATACTTACTTGTTCAACATAGCTGCTTACTGAAATATTGTAAGCGTTTTCAGCAATGTCTTTATTCAATATCAGTTTTGCGAAATGCTCATGGTTTTTTCTCTCAACGTAGGCGTTTAATATCTTTTTCCGATTTTCATCTGGTAGCTTGTTTTTATTTCCAATTCGTACAAACTCAGTTGAAGCATCGATAAATAAGGTAGAATTATCCTTCTTGCTTTTTTTCAAAACAATTATACACGTTGCAATGCTAGTTCCAAAAAATAAATCAGGGGGTAGTTGTATTACGGCATCTATATAATTGCTATCTATAAGGTATTTGCGAATTTTTTGTTCTGCACCGCCTCTATATAGGACTCCAGGAAATTCAACAATAGCGGCTGTGCCAGATGTAGAAAGCCAATGCAACATATGTAAAGTAAAAGCAAGGTCAGCTTTGCTTTTTGGTGCAAGTACTCCTGCTGGAGCAAAGCGAGGATCATTAATCAACAATGGATTTGTATCACCTTCCCATTTAATAGAATAAGGTGGATTTGAAACAATGGCATCAAATGGCTCATCATCCCAGTGTCTTGGGTCTGTTAATGTATTTCCATGAGCAATATCAAACTTTTCATAATTAATATCATGCAAAAACATATTTATTCGGCAAAGATTATGGGTAGTAATATTAACTTCTTGGCCATAAAATCCTTGTCTAACATTATCTTTCCCTAATACTTTAGCAAATTTTAAAAGCAATGAGCCGGATCCGCAAGCTGGGTCGTATACTTTGTTTACTTCATTTTTGCCAACTACTGTTATTTCAGCTAATAGCTCTGATACTTCTTGTGGTGTGAAAAACTCACCTCCAGATTTACCAGCATTACTAGCGTACATAGTCATTAAAAATTCGTAAGCATCTCCAAATGTATCATTCGTATTATCTTGATAATCCCCCAATTGTAGTCCTCCAATTGCATTAAGTATTTTAACTAATGCTTTATTACGGTCAATAACAGTCCCGCCAAGTTTATTACTATTTACATCTATATCATCAAAAAGGCCTTTTAAATCATCTTCGCTCTCTGTTCCTTTTGCTGAGCCTTCTATATTTTTGAAAATTCGGCTTAATGTTTCGTTTAGATTCTCGTCATTTTTTGCTTCTTTTTGAACATTTACAAAAAGTTCAGAAGGAAGAATGTAAAAGCCTTTCTCTTTTATAGTATCTACTCTTCCATGCTCAGCATCTTTATCTGTGATTGAAGCGTAATTAAATTCCTTATTTCCAGTCTTATGTTCTTCTTTATTTAAGTATGAAGTTAGATTTTCAGAAATAAACCTATAAAAAAGCATGCCCAGAACGTAAGATTTAAAATCCCAGCCATCAACACTTCCTCTTAAATCGTTAGCCATTTGCCAAATGGCTCTGTGCAGCTCGTCGCGTTCTTGTTCTCTTGTCATATATAATGTTATGAATTAATAGGGTATTAGTACGTATAAAAATAAACATAATAAGTTATTTAGAGCTATTCATTTCATAATGTGTTCTTTTAATTATTAAGAAGGTAGAGTTGAACTAATTCTTGCAAAAATTGACCTAAAAAAGCCTTGAATTCATTGAAATCAACCAATAATTATGGTGAATTTAGTTGTAACTTTAAGTACATACATACACTTAAATGTTTTAACTATGTTTGACCAAAACGAAAAAAGTCGCTGTAAACTCTTTATTTACAACGACTTTCTTACTTTGTTTGTGATCCCGCTGGGACTCGAACCCAGGGCCCATACATTAAAAGTGTATTGCTCTACCAACTGAGCTACGGAATCTGACCCTTTTCCCTTTTGAGGAGTGCAAAAATAAGGATAAATTGAAATAA
>JACCDT011153168.1_pt1 | contig 11023 bp, 9 predicted proteins | sample 7446291 | NCBI WGS metagenome assembly JACCDT01 (sample SAMN15323446, study PRJNA562643) | freshwater metagenome | isolation source: river surface water | place: USA:Blue River Watershed | collected 2017-08-17 | reverse complement strand
TTTTCTTGGTCGACTGCTGCATTTCTTCTCTCTTTAACCAACTTAATGGTTTCTTCCGATAACTTTTTACAGAACATTGGATGGTTCGTTCCAACCATTCTGAGGGATTGTTTTTCTTTTACTTCATCAGAGTGTGTTTTGCCATACATCGGATTGTTTTCACCGAGGTTTACCGCTCTCAACTTCATTCTTGTTTCCTCAGATGGTGAAAAGTCATGACCTTGTTCTCTTAATCTCCTATAATGTTCTAAAAGTGATTGTCTACCTTTTTCAATTGATTCTGGTGAATTAATCGCATTTACTCTTCCTTCTCCACCGTCAGTCAAATTCGCCAAAGGACCTAACTCTAAATCCTTTCTACCGATTTTTTTTATATAATAAATTTCTTTCATAACTGATTCCTCAAAATTTAAACCACTTTCAATTACTAATACTATTGGTTCTAATCCTTTATTTCTAAGGGACTTTAATTTATTCTTCTTATACCCACTGCTTCTATCTATCAGTTTTGTAAATGATAATCTCTCTTTTTTTCCTCTACCAATGTAGAATGGCTCATAATCAAATCTCAAGTCGTCATATATGAATTCTCCAGCTTTTTCTGGATCCAAGATTACATAAACATAATTTTCCTTTTCCATAATCTAATATATTTTTTAGTATATATTAAATTACTTCGTGTCCCTAAATCACAATTCGCTCTCTAATTTCTTTATTTCATCAAGAACTTTTTTGAGCTCTTCTTTCTTTTGCATCATAATCTTCTTATTCTTCTTTCGGTCAGCGTAAACATCTTTCAACATTTGGATAGTTGGAGAATTTCTTTTTCTGAAAACAACACCATTTACACAGACAACATGTTCATTTTTGTCTATTTTAAGACCATTATCACAAATATTTGGGTCTTTTGCACTTTGAATGCCAACAAAATTTTCAGGTGCTATAAACCATTGAACTTGCGAAGTTGGATATAGGGAAGCGAAATCATACGTCACACACCATCTATTCATTCCTGGTACAGGATCTTTAACCCAACCACCAGCGATTCCCTCATTTTCACCTCCATCTTTATCACCTCTGAATAGGACTATATTTTCACCATTTCTGAATCGATTTCTAAGGACTCCTTCTGTGATAGCAAGTGAACCAAGTGCATTATTCATCTGTGAAATTACATCTACGATTTTGATTTGTGCTAGTGATGAAATCGCATAAATAATTGAGATATAATTTCTAGCTTCGTGTATTTTTTGTACTAGTACAGAGTCAACTGCGTTGTAATACATAAATGTTTCGAAGTCATCTTCATATAGTCTTTGAAGTGAACCGGTATATTTGATTTTTTCAACGCCAACCAATTTATTAGCCACAAAGTCCAACGCAGAAGATTCTTTTACTTTGATAGAGGTATCGCAGATTTCATAAAGTTGCATGTAGTCAAAAATCATTCTATGTGCTGGCATTTCTTCATTTGACATCCATACTTTATTAAGTCTTTTAGTTAAGGAAGAAACTGCTGGGTCAATTGTGTATTCTTTTCCGTTAGCAAATTTTTTCAATTTTCTGGAACGATTCACTAAATATACCCAGTCATAGTTGACGAAGTTCCAACCTGTTAGAAGTGGCATTTTCGGAATCATTTTATAGAAGAAGGCATACATCATATCGAATTCATCTTCGTATTTGACGTATTTTAGTTTGTATTCTGTACCGAACTTCTTGAAGTAAGAATTAGTGTTATCAATAATTCTTTTTTGCATATCTTCTGGCATTTCTTTCAAGCCTAAAAGAATGATTTTATCTTCATAAACAATTGATATAGATAAAACTTGTGTTGGTGCTGTTTCTGCGTCGGGAAATCCTATTTCCGGAACTATCTCAGTTTCAATATCTATAAAATATATCTTTGGAAGATTATACTCAAATATTTCTTCTTTTTCTTTTTCGGGAAGTGCATCTAAAAATTCATAGATTGAATATCTATCAGGATTTGTAACTGATTCGAGTTTGACATGTTTTCCATCCCAAGACTTATAGATTGGATGTTTGTCTTTATCTGTTTCGTCACAAGTAACATATTTCTGTGGATTTTCCCAAGGGAAATATTTAAGTTTTATTTCACCGGATTTATCGACATAACTAACGACAAGTTTCTTTGTATTATTGAGGTATTGAGTATCTACGAGCAAAATTATTAATTTTTTTTATTTATAGTAAAAAGAGAGATATTTGTTTTTAATATATAATTCATGGACAACGAGAATGTAAAAGAAAATAAGCCTTACTACAAATATTCGGAGAGTGGTATAAAATCAAGAAACTTTGATTTATGGTCTATAGTATCAAATTATACTGATATTAAAATTTCTTTCAAAGAAAAGTTTTACTTATATGAGAATAAAATGTCAGAATTACCAAAATGTGAGTGTGGTGGTGATTTAAAATTTATTGATATGATTTCTGGATTTAGAAGATTCTGTAGTAAAAAATGCATGCTTAATAGTGAAGAAATAAAAAGTAATAAGAAGAAAACTTGTATAGAAAAGTATGGTGTTGATAATCCCTCAAAATCTAATGAAATAAAAAATAAAGTAAAAGAAACGAATTTAGAAAAGTTCGGTGTTGAGTATCCTTTGCAATCAGAAGAAATATTATCGAAGTTAAAATCTGATTCTATTCGGAAATGGGGAGTTGATAATCCATCTAAAATAAAAGAAATCAGGGATAAAGCTAAATTGACTAACAAAGATAGGTTCGGTGTTGAACATGCAATGCAGAATGAAGAAATAAAATCCTCATTAGTTAACTATTTTATCGATAAATATGGTGTTGATAATCCTTCTAAGTTAGAGTCTACAAAGGAAAAAAGAGTTGATACAATGTTATCGAGATATTCGACAGAACATCCCTTGTTTTTGGATGAATTCAAACAGAAATCAAAAAATACAAGTCTGAATAGATATGGAGTTGAAAACTATTCGAAAACCAGAGAATTCAGAGAAAAATCCAAAAAAACAAATTTAGAAAAATATGGATTTGAAAATTATTCACAAACTAAAGAATTTAAAGAAAAGTCCAAAAAAACCAATTTAGAGAAATATGGAGTTGAAAATTACTCACAAACCAAAGAATTCAAAGAAAAATTAAAATCTATTATCTTTGAAAAAAATACAGAAATAGTGAATAGAGAAGGATATGAATTAATTCATATGGATGAATCTGAATATAAAATTAAATGTATAGAATGTAACAAAGAGTTCAATATTAATAGACAGTTGTGGAGAAGTAGAGTGAATATGGGAATTAAGTGTTGTCTACATTGTAATCCAATCACCAACGGAACTTCGAGAGGCGAGAAAGAGATTCTAAAATTTATCAAAGATAATTATACAGGAGAAATAATTGAGAATTACAAATTAAAAAAAGAAATCGATATTTATCTACCCGATCTAAAATTAGGATTCGAGTATAATGGTCTTTACTGGCATTCAGAACTTAATAAATCTAAAGAATATCACGTTGAAAAATATAATTACTTTAGAGAATTAGGAATTCAAATCATTTCTTTTTGGGAGGATGATTGGTTATTCAAAACAGATATAGTAAAATCTATAATACTTAATAAATTAGTGAGGTCTAGTAAGGTCATGGCTAGAAAATGTCAGATAAAAGAATTAAATGAAGTAAAAGATAATTCACTTATAAGAGAATTTTTAGATAACAATCATATACAAGGATTTATCGGTTCTAAAATAAAAATTGGACTTTTTTTTGAAGGAGAGTTGGTTAGTTTGATGACATTTGGTGAACTTAGAAAATCTTTGGGACAATCAAAACAGGAAGATGTTTATGAAATGCTAAGGTTTTGTAACAAGATAAATACAACAGTCGTAGGTGGTTCATCCAAAATATTTAACTTTTTTCTAAAAAAATATAAACCTAAACAAATAATAAGCTATTCCGATAACTCAAGATCGACTGGTGGTATGTATGAAAAAATGAAGTTTGAATTAGAATCCGAAAGCTTTGGTAATTATTTCTGGTATAAAGACCTACTCAAATTCCATAGATTCAATTTTAGAAAAGACAAATTGGTTAAAATGGGATTTGATAAAACCAAAACTGAGGTGGAAATTATGCACGAAAGAGGATATTATAGAATATGGGATTATGGTCAAAAAAAATGGATATATTCAATGAAATAAAAAAAGATGGTCATTTTGACCATCTTTTTTTAAAAATCTATATCATAAAATTAAAAGTTTTAGTCATGAAGATATTAAATTTAGTAAATCTGTCTAAAAAACATCTTGGAAGTATTTGAAGATTCTATTACTCATTCTTACAATAGGTTCTTCTTTATGTCTACTCAAAGTCTCGTAGGGTAAACCAAATCCATAGCTCAATAAGATTCTATCTTGATTGAAGTTTTGAGTCCAGTGACTATATAGAGAGGCTTCAAAACAATATAAATCATTTTCTTTTACATCTATATTTTCACCACTTGTGAAGAGTGTGTAGTCTTCTGAAAGTAAGCTTATGTTACACTTATAATTTATGAATCCTGGATAGGATGTGTCGTAATGTTTTTTTATTTTACCACCTTTTTTCATTTTGATTATTTGTAAAAAACAATTTTCTAAAGGTAGGTTTATTGATGTAGATATTTTATCTATTAATTTAAAGAAAATTTTTGTTAGAATCTTATTATCGAATACTTGATTACTTGATTGAAATGTTGATAAGTATTTTGATACTTCTGTATGACTTAAATCAAACATAAAGGCAGAACCGTTCAGGTGTGATGCAACTTCACTAATATGAAGATTTTGAATTTCTTCTAAATTTATTTCTAAATTTTTGATGAAGTTCAAAATCTCTAATCTTTCTTCTTTTGTTAAGAAGTCTGGAATTCTATTGAAATTATTCGGTGTCAATTGGTTTTATTCGATATTTAAAAATCTATGTCGTAGAATTCAAATTCTCTATCAGATGTATCAGTGATTCTAAGTTCTGAAAGTCTTAAAATTTGTGGTTGATACCATCTACTGATTCTGAAAAGTGTTCTAAGAAATGGTATATCGTCTGAATTTCTATCAATTCTATCTGAATCAACCATTAAACAAAGTATTCTTTTATCATCTTCAGTATTGTAATTAACGACATTCTGTTCTAAATCTTTTTCATGTCCTTTCTTAGCATAACAAATAAATTTAGCCACTAGAGACTCTTCAGAAGAAAGATAAGTGATTGTAACATCGGTATTTGGTTGAATATCAATTTCTTCTTTCAAGTAAATACGAATCCAGAAATAAACTTTTTGTTGTTCAACAATTTTATTCTGTGGATTGAAATCTACGTTAGAATAGTCGATTTTTTCAAGGTCAATTGATTTTGCACTTTCAATAATAGAATCTCGGTAACTTCTTCTTTTAACTAATTCTTTTCTATCTGGAAAAACACCTTCTGTATTTATCATAATAATAATCTTTTTAAGGATTATATTCAAATTTACTAAGTTTGTTTGGATGTTTCAAGAAAAATTGGATTGATTCTGTTTTTTGGTTGTATCCTGTTTTTACTTGCATAAGATGAATGCTCCATTTAATAGTTCTGGAAATTAACAATACAATTATTTGATATAGTTCTAATTTACTAAATTTTGGAATTTCTTTTTTAATTATTTCTTTGATATTTTTAATTTTATTGTCATCAATTTCTGGATAATCCAAAGAAACATTATTCACTGATTCACAAAATTCTAATAAATTATTATTAACTATTTTTTTAATTAACTCTATTATTTCATTTTTATCTAAGTCGGGAAACCCTTCTAATAATTTGTTGTTCATGGCATAACTCATTGCAACATCTAAAAGTGTACCGGGTCTATCAAAACCAGTTAATTTTAATAATTCCTGAAATCCTTCTACAAGCTTTTCTTTACCATTCGTTCCACCAACAGAGTAAAAATAGTTTAAAGCTCTGGACAATCCTAATCTAGAAGATAACCAGTATTTTGCCTCGCTTATTTCGTCTTCGATTTCTGAACTACCCCTTTTAACATCTTTTAAAATTTCTTCATCTTTGACTAGTTTTTCTAATCTAGACTCTAATATATCAAATATTACATTATAATAAACTTTCAGGGTATATTCACGAATTGTCATTTTTATTACTTCTTCTGAAGTTTTAAATCCAAAGCTTTTCTTAGCAACTAAACTACAAATACATTCTTTTATATCGACATCTTTGTCTAGATTAAATATTCTACAATAGTCTTTTTTGGATTCTTCTGTAACTGTATATACACTAAGTAAACTGTCTTCTAAATAATAATAGTAACCGACTTTAACCAGTAGTTCTTTTAAATAATAATCACCACTTTCTTCTTCTCTAGCTATATCTTCATGTCTTTCTGGAAAATAATCCGTATTACCTTTTAAATCGATATAAACTCTAAGTGCAACATCATCCGGTATATAATCATCTAAAGTTTCTGAATAATAAGAGCCAGGCTCATAAATTTCTGAATTAAAGTAATAAGACCAAACAGAATTATCACTAGGGATATAACTTTGATGGTATTCTGACCAGATTACTTCATCAGAAGAATACATTTCACCTGTGACTTCAGAATAAATCATATCCATAGATGTTGGTTCTCCATCAGTTGATTGTATTTCATAAAGGTTTTGTCTATCTGTGACAGTTGGTTCATAATTAAATAACTTTCTTGAACTTGTGTGATAATATGGAAAAGAATCCATATATGGATACTCCTGATAATCTGTTGTTTTAGAATTTAATTGAATACTTAATCTTGGTGTAGATGCACCAAAATCGTAAGCATGTTTAACCACAAAGTTTTTATCAGCAAATTCTTTGATTAAAATCTTTTCAGATGCATCTGTGAAATAAATTCTATCTAAGTACCAACCGGATTCTAAGGTTTTCCAAACTAAAGCTCTTGAAACTAATTTTTCTTCTCCAGTTTCATCAAAAGTCGTATTGATTATCATTTTACAAACGTCTGGATTCTCTGTATAAATTTTAAAATAGCTTTGACAATTTCCATACCTCATACAAGATTTACCTAAAGTTCCTTTTCCTTTTAATGTTTCATCAAAATACGAGTCTTCTAAGTACCAATCTTTTATTTCCTCACCTTCAACTACTCTAATTGACTCAACTTCTTTTTCTTTAGAAAAGTATTTTGTGTAAGCTGCCTTAAATTTATCTGTGAATTCGGTTACTTGATTTGGTGAATAGTTTTTATCATTTTCATGAAGAATCTTTTGAATTAATCGACCCACGGATGTTTTATTTGAACTATCTTTTAGTAAAGTTTCTAAAGAAGTACCTGTGGTAATTTTTCTTTGAAATTGATTATCTGGTGAAAAAGATATTGTATCGTTTTTATCTGTTACATTTAATCCATTATAGGGAGTTTCAATGTCTTGACTGATGAGCTGAGTAAAATCTTTTGCAATAGTATCGTCAATAGATTTTAAAATTTCTTGTAATTCTTTAGAAGTGTATAATATTGATTCTAAAATAAATTCATAATATCCTTTAATCATAAAAAGTTAGTTTAGGCAGTTTAATATATATATTAAATTTTTAGACTTAATTTGTATGGTAAGAAAAATATTAGAGTTTGTGCAGTTTTCACAATCACAATTTGAACCAATAAAATCTTTTTATTTACAAGATACCTTAAATCCAGAAATCTGGGAAAATGAACAAATCGATGAAGAAATCAGAGAAGATTTGTTGACTATAGCAAATGACTATATGGAAACTATTGATTTAGACAACATTGATATTAAAGATATAATACTAACTGGTTCACTGACTAACTATAACTGGAGTAAATATTCAGATTACGATTTACATATAATTATTGATTTTAATGATGTAAGTGAGAATCACGAATTAGTTGAAAGAATGTTTGATTACTCTAAAAAGAATTGGAATTCACAACACGATTTAACTATTAAAGGATATGACGTAGAAATAGCAGCTCAAGATATTAGGGATTTAGAAGAAGCGATGAGTAGTGGTAGAATGGGTGGAATTTTTTCTCTAATGAATAATAAGTGGATAAAAAAACCAACCAAATCTGATTTCGTTCCTGATGAAGAACTAATTAGAAAAAAAGCCTCTGCTTTTATGCAGGAAGTCAAAGAAATTGAATCTGAATTGGAAAAAGAAGAAGTTGATTTAGAAGAAGTTAGTGATAGAATATCAAAAGTTTGGAAAAAAATTAAAGATAGAAGAAAAGCTGGATTAGAAAAAGAAGGTGAATATTCTTTAGAAAATTTAATCTTCAAGCTATTAAGAAGAAACGGGTATATTGAAAGAATCATCGAAGCTAAAAGAAAAGCTTACGACAAAAGATACAAATAAAAAAATGAAGATAAAAATTTCGGAAATTGAAGCAGCCTTTAAAGAAATATTCGAGGAAGAAGAAGGTAAAGTTTCATCTGTTGAATCAGTATATGAAATGTCAGATAATAAAGAATTTTATAAATTAGTTATATCTGTACATAATTTATCAACAGTTGATACACTTATTATACATACAAAATTTATTTTTAAAACAGATTTAGAAAAAGTAAATTTGATTGATAATTCATTTATTTACCTTTATGACATAAACTGTGTATATCACAAAGTAGAATTTAAAAATATAATTGATTTAAAAAAGAAAGTAGAGGATATAATCGAATCCAACGATTTCGGAGAAGATATTCAAATTCTTTCGGATTTTATTGAAGCTCCAGCTATGTTTTTGAATTATTATATGAAAAGGGCTAAAATCACTGATTATTCAATCTTTGATGTGATTTATAATCCTAAATTTAAAACTGTACCTTGTGATAAAATTACATTTGATTTTGAAATAAATATCAATAACAATTATAGAATATTTTTATCGATTTCAAAAAAAGAAAGAAGTAAAAAGGAAGATTTTGATACTTATAAATTTCAATTTAGATTTTTAGATGAATACACAACAATTGAATCAGATACACTTCAAAACATTCACTTTATGATTGGTAATAATATTGCCAAAATTTTAGATGAAAAGCTGAAATAAAGATTTAATATATAAACTAATAAAAAAATTAATCTTAATAAAGTGAGAAAAGATAATACAAATAACTATCATACACCCTATTCTAGAATACAACATTTCAGAGATTTTGTTAACAAAGAAAAATCAGAAAAAGAAGAATTAGGTGAAGTTGAACGTTCTTATTTCGATAACGAACATCATCAAGATGAACTTCCAAATAAATTCAAATTCAAATACAATAAAGTAACTCACAAATACGATGATACTACTAAAGATGAAATTAGGAGAAGAAAAAAACAAATTGATATTGACTTTCCTGAAGAAGAAAAGAAGCCTTTGAAAGTAGTAGATGATGCTATTAAACCTAATCATTTCTTCACTAATAACACCGAAGTTGTACAACCGGTAAAATTGAAAACCTTTGAATCGTTTGTTACTTTTCTATCACACGATCCTCAAATTCCACAATTAAACAAAAGTTTAGAAATAGAAGATACAATTTCAGATGAAGAAGAATATAACGGGTGTGGTTGTTGTGATGAATGCACAGGAGCAACTGATTGTGAATGTTGTGAAGACTGTACTTGCAATCAAGACTATGACCACGAACATTATGAAAGTCAATCTGAAGAAGAATGTGGTTGTGAGTGTGATGAAACTACTTCTTATATGTTTTTTGGAAATCTCGAAATGCTTCATAGATATGCTAGTTCGCTTTTAGATTGTGATTTAGATCAAATAGATGAACTACTAAATAGCGGACACAATTGGGCCGAATCACACGTTTCAACTGCTAAAGAAACACTTTCTCACGTTTATAATTTCCTAACTAATAAATCAGATTATGAAAAAGTAGAAGAAGCAGTTAAAAACTATATGTTCTTTGCTAATTTAGAGTCAATTGTTAGATTCTGCGAAGACATTTTAGACATGGATAAAATGAAAGTCGATGAATTATTGAATAATGGACACGATTGGGCTGAAGATCACGTAGCAGCATCCTTAGAAAATATTCAACAAGTTTACGATTGGATTTATTCAGAAGCAAATTAAAATAATTATATGTTAAATAGATACAACGATTTTATTTTTGAATCTTTGATGTTAGAATCAATCTTAGTTTACTCAGATGATTTTAAAAATATACTTAATACAATAGATTCCCCAGTTTCACAAGCTCTATTAGATGCTGAAAGTAAAGATTTAACTTTAGCTAATAATTATATAGACTTAGCTGATAATAAAGAAGAAATAAGTTTTATCAATGATAAAAAAGCTCAAAAGATATTAAGTCCTGATAATCTATTGAAATATTGTTATCATGTAGGTGATGGTGGGTTCTTAAAGCATTCAGAATCAAATCAAGAAATCTTTGATTTATTAGAGTATGTACCAGAAGGTGATAAATGTTATCATCCACAAGTAGATGAAAAAGGAGAAGTTCTTAAAAGAATAACATCACCATCAACAGGAACTGTTTATCTTAAAATAAAATTCACAGGTGGTATTTCTGTAATTAATGAAAACAAAGTTAGATACGAGGATGTCAATAATCTACCTTTTACAACCAATCGTCAAAAAATTCGAGTTGGTAGAGGTGTTAGAGGAATTTTGAGCTCTGCTTCTAAAAACTTTCCAGATGCACAAATCGAAGAATTTGTAAATAAATATAAATCAGCTATCGATCAGAAAAATGATATATTCAAAAACTTTCAATTAATTAAAGGTGATGAAATAGGTTATTGGTATGATGTTAATAACTATCAATTAGGTCATAGTAAAGGAACACTTTCGACTTCTTGTATGAGAAGTGTACCAAGTAGATATTTTCAAATTTATAGCCAAAATCCAGATGTTTGTCAATTATTGATTTTGAAAACTGATGATGGTAAAAAAATTAAAGGTAGAGCCTTAGTTTGGAACTTAAAGTCACCACAA
>JACCDT011451204.1_pt1 | contig 11025 bp, 10 predicted proteins | sample 7446291 | NCBI WGS metagenome assembly JACCDT01 (sample SAMN15323446, study PRJNA562643) | freshwater metagenome | isolation source: river surface water | place: USA:Blue River Watershed | collected 2017-08-17 | reverse complement strand
CTAGATACCAATTTCTCTACCATCTACGGACAAGGTATCGACGGAGTTCTTGTAAAGCCTGGTGTTATCACTGTCTCCAAAGTTCCCGAAGGAAGTTTTACTGGAACTGTTCCGTCTGAGAAGATACATTTATATGGATACTCCGACGTGTATGTAGCAGGAAACACTGTTCAAGAAACATTCATCAACGTATCAAACGTATTTGATGAGAAGCCAATAGCTGCAACTGAGGGAGGTAAAGTAGTTCTAAATGATAACAAGTTTGAAACTGTTCCTTTTATTGATTTTGTCGCGGCGGGAGTAAAGATTGGAGATTCTCTCTCAATTGAGACAGGAGCCTCTGTGGGTACTTATGAAATTCTCTACGTAGATCCTGTAGAAATTAGAGTCAACACACTTTTTGCCGCCACAGAAAGTAACCTGAGAGCAAAAGTACATAGAACAGTAAACATAAACTACACAAGTCCTAAAACTGTAAAACTTCCATTCTTTGGAACCATTTCAGATATGTCTACAATAAACGGAAGTACATTGTTTCAGACAACTACAAATACTCTTACATACGGTGCTGCCGTAGGAGACATTTTGGAAGTTCTTTCTGGCCCTAATATTGGAGTATATACAATTACAGGATTTGATACTTTTTTGGGAGGATACGGACCTTTAGTTGATAGAGCTGCCGTAGCTACTGATTCGTCCATCAAATATACAATTTACACATTGAAGGACGGAATTACTCCTCCTTTCTTACGTATACGGGATATAGAAATTCTAGATTCAAGTAACCAGTCAACAGGTTACAAAGTACCTTATGGAGACTTCGTAGACATACGTTCTAAGTGTGATTTTGAAACAACCAATCCAGAAGAGTTGGTGCTCGATAAAAAGTTATTCTTTCTTCCGGCGGCTCCTTTCCCCATTCCAAGTGATCCAGCAGTTCCTGGGCCAGGTGTCGATGCGAGATACACACAAAGACTGGAATCTTACGACGGTACTTTAAGAAAGATTTCTTGTTTGGGCACAAATCCAATACAAACAGTAGAAATCAACTTACCTCCATTTCTACTTAATGGATTTGGTAAAAATGCAGTACTGGCTTTGGTATCTAAAAAGGATTTAGACTTTTTAACAGATCCTTTCGGTAATCCACAAACATCTCCATTGGCTAAATCTTCTCCTGGATATATTTTAACTATCCGAGGAAACATGAATGAAGAAAGTTTTATGATTAGAGATGTAAGAAGACTTTCTCTGTGGGGCAAAACTACAAACGGACATTACGAAGTAGCACTGGTTCAAATAGACGGGGAATTTAAATATGATCCTGTAACAAACCTTCTTGCTTTAATCGCATATGGAAATATTTTAGGTAGTGGTGTTCCAGTTCTTTCCCTAGCGGATTATATGAAGATTTTTGAATATAGTACTGCGTGGACAGATCCAAGCAGCTTCTTAGAGAGTGTGTTGATTCCTAGAACACAAGCGACGCTCTCGTTCTTGGGCTTTACTATTTCTTTGGCCGAAACAAAAGAGTTTGTATACGGAACTTGTATGACTTCTTACTCCGTCGGAGAGGCTCCTAGAGGAGAACTCAGATGTTACGCAAAAGAACCAATTACAGCTAAGTTCTTCACGACACCCATTATTACAGTAAACAACAGCGTTCCGACTAGTACAGAGTTCTTAGAACTTCTTGATTATTCGTCAACCGTTCCTAGAAAGAAAGTTAAGATTGTTCCTGAGTTAAAATCAGGTCAAATCTTCCCTCTAGCCTACGATGAACAACCTGTAGATAAATGGTCGAGAGAAGGTTCTCAAAATTATCCTGCGTCTCAGTTCTTCTCCTTAATTGGCGAGACGTTTCTATCTAAAGGAGTTATCGCTGGAGATACTTTAGAGTACCTTCCAGCTATCAACGATTACTCAAGTAGATACAAGCAAGTTAGTAGTTACTTGGCTACAACACTTGCTGGAAGTAACGAAATTCGTTTTCTTTGGCCGGCAATTCGTAATAATCCAACGAACTTTTTAGTTGGACAAGTCGTTTGTATTGACTCCGGCCCCGACGAGGGATTCTATACTATTACAGATATTGTTTCAGATACCGTCGGAAATTATAGAGTAAAAGTAAATAAAGTACTGTCTCATAACACCTTATCTTATCCCACCAATTTATTCTTTAATACAGGAACGTGTGTTGCAGGTTCTACTGTAATTAATGATATTAACATCACTGGTGTGGTAAATGCTGGAGACTGGATTACCATTTATGCAGCGACGAGTCCGGCTATTTTAACCGCCGGAGAAGATACAGATTATATTGGGTCTTATTTAGTTAATGCCGTCGGACTTGGATCGGCTACGCTAGCGAGAACTTCCCCCTTTCCAGCTAACGCAAATATTTTATGGGTACATCATCCAGCTCCTTCGTCGCCATCTTCTCCAACGACAAATGGCGGCACAGAAATAACCACACAATTTGTAAGAGTGAGACACTACTCAAATACAGCAGCAACAAGAATAGTCGATATAGATTGGACAGTTACGCCAAATCCTCTTGATATTCTTTCAACAGAGCAGTTGAAATTAGACACTTCGTTGACTACTAACGGAAGTTTAGTAAATTTTAGTTACAAGTCTCCTTTTAGAATTACTCGTCGAGGAGTTAAAATTATTTCCGCGACAGAAATGTCCAATTATAGAGAAAATGGCCTGTATTACGTAGACATACCTGTTCTTTCTTTGGGCACCTCTCAAGAGTTTTTATTTAAGAAGAACACTCCATTCGAGATTACTGGAGGATTCCTTATGGAAGGTTACAAGATCACTCCAGATAACTTCTCACTATCCTACTCTACTAAAGAAACCGGCTATATTAGCTTTCCTCCAAGTATTGTTCCTGTAGGTAGTCAGTATAACTCCACAAATAAAATTTTATTGTCAGGGCAAAACTTAAAAGTAAATTACGATGCTATCGATCTTATTGCTGCTATACAAGAATTCTATGATTCTCCATTAGACAGAGTTGTATGTGCAAATATTCTGGCGCGATCAATGTTACCCTCTTATCCATATATTGAAGCTTCTTATGTAGGAGGAAGAGATACAGATGTTGTTGCTTCGGCAATTCTTACATATATAACAAACATTCAAGCCAGTGATAATCAAATTTCTGTTGATAAATTGATTGATACCATTAAAAGAAATTTGGCGGCGAAAGTATATACTCCAATTACTCTAGTATCACTTACACACGGTAACGATAGAAAAATAAGAGCACTAAGAAGCCAAGACTCAGTAGGATACTTGGATGTACCTATTTATAGAGGAGATCCTAGAACAATCATTTTCTATGCCGGAAAAGATGTATCAAAAGAAACAATTATTCCAGATATTGAGTATGTAAAATTAGTTAGAAGTTAAAGAACAAAGGCACCGTCGGTGCCTCTGTTCTTTGATTCCGTTACAACAACTTCATTGCTTCTTCCACATCAATTGCCGAGTGGAACTTTGAAATATCTACAAGCTCTCCCTCTGGAACACCCTCTTCTTCAAGGCGCTTTCCGAGGGCGAGGAAACACCCCGCCCTACCCATCGTGAAGGGCGGACCGTCTTTTGCCACGAAATCTCCGATTTGTGTGTACTCCTCCAAGTCGGAGGGCACAGTGCCCGCCATTGCGGACAGGGCTGTAGCACGAGAAATTTTCATTGGTTTTCTCCTTTCAAAGTTATTATACCAATAAATTCCCTTAAATTTTCAAGACAAGTCCGCTAGTGTCTTCATAATTCGTTTGTCTAATAATTCCATAGAACCATCGTTCACTATTGTATGAGGCCATACATAATCTAATAGTCTTGTTTCAGAAATGAAACGAGGATCGGGAACGCAGTTGGGGTTGTGTACCCTGATTAAATGTCCTTCGTATTTTTTAATTAGAGCAATTTCTGCTGGATGTCGCACATCACTGACGACGACATCCTTTCCTTCTTTTAAAAGTTTCTCAAGTTTCTTTTCTAAAAGCGCCACAAGAAAGTCCTCCCCATAAAAACTACGAAAACAATAACCAAACTCTTCACAAAGAGTTCTGAAGCTTTTTCCAACAGAAGGAATTATTACTTCTTTTCTAGTGGAAGTATACATGGCAGGAACTTTAAATACTGCCTTCACAGCATCTTTTATTGGCGCCGCAAAAGTTAGTTCTTTATATCCTAGTCTCTTTAGTCTTTTAGCGACGGTAGATTTTCCGTGGCGTTTTTGAAAACCGAGTCCAATTATCATGTTATTCCTTGATGATTAGTTTCGTGTAAGGTTCAAATTCACACTTACAGCTAGAACATTTTGCCATTTGTTTTGGTAAGTATCCTTCGACGATTGCAGTTGTTCCATCCTCTGACGAAAATACAGGGACACTATCTACATTGTTGTTTCCACACTTAACACAAAAAAGCCGAGAAAAATAATGATCTTGTTCTTTCTTTTGTTTCTCAAGTACGTTTTCATATTTACTAATCACTTCTAAACAAAAAGAAGGATCTAATGTCTTGATTACCATTTCATTATTTACCAAAAATGTTAGTCTAAAGTCAAATGCAATTCGATGTAACTGAGGACAAAAATGCTTAGATTAAATACTGCGGAACGTATTAAGGTTGTTTTAAAAGATGCTTTCGGAATACCTGTAACCGGACTCGTAGAAATAGATTTCACAGCATCTTCTGTCTATCTATATAAAGCAGACGGTACAAAAACTACTATTGCGCTTACTCTCGGAGTTAATTTTTTTGAGGCTGATTCTACCGACGCCCCAGGTCTTTATGAAATTCTATTAACAAATACGCATACAAATACACTTGGTCCAATCACCATTAGCATTCAACCAGCAGTGGGCCTATTTGCTTCCGTATATTTTCAAGATGTAGTTGATGGAATTGCTTACACTTTAGGTACGCCGACGGGAGCAAGCGTTTCTATTGACATTGCCAATGTACTACTAGATACAGCGAATATTCTTGTAGATACTAATCTGATTAAGGTAGATACAGCAGCGACGGTAGCTAAGTTACCCGCTACAACTATTTCTTCGGCGGTAGATGTAACCACCGCTACTACAAGTGTAACTACTTCAGTAAAAGGACCAGATAATAGGGACTTAACTCAAATGGCTGGTGCTGGATTCGTAAGTGCAAACGAATCTCTCGTCGCTTTAAAGACCGCTATTTTAGGAGTTGGTACAGCAGTAGCTGGACAAGTGTTTGATGAACTACTTACCGCCCACTTAGTACCAAGTTCATTTGGAGAATTTATGAATATTCTTTCGGCAATTATGCTTAATCGAGTGAAGATTGACAAGAATACTAAGACTCTTGTTGTATATCAGGCGGACAACGTAACACCTCTAAAAACATATCCACTATATGATTTAAACAGTAATCCAGCATTACTAAATGCTTCTGAAAGAGGAAAGGGTGTCTAAAGGAGGTTCTTGTACCATTCTTCTGCATAAGTTGGATATATAATTGCAAGTTCTCCGTCTTCAGTTCTAATTTCTAGTTTTTCTCTCGGCGCACAAGAAAAAGATTCTATAACTCTTTTCGCCGAGAAAATATCATCAAAAAAGAAAGGTTCCACTTTACCTGGATATACCCAACAAATATCTACCTCTTCAGCAGAAAGTTCTCCATAAAATTTCTTCGTTTTAGGGTCTTGAATCACGTATCTCATAAAATTGTTATACCAATGGTTAAAAGAATAATTTCATATTATACATAATTTACTAGAACTCAGAGATTACCGCCGGGGCGGCTGTATCGAACCCAACTACGTCTAACATTTTATTATCGGATGGATCTGCAATAGTAAAGTCAGTACTAGTCATACCAACTACAATTAACTTGGCAGCAATACCCGTTCCATCTCTATACTTCTGTAGGGCTTTATAGGGATGAACTTTTCCATACCAAGTTTCATTATCTGTATATACAATAAATTTATCAACGGGGACTCTATTTTTCAGCGCCCACAGCATGGGTAATGCACAATCAGTTCCTCCCATGTAGATTGTGTCAATATATTTTACAACATCATTTATAGCCATTTTATTATGGATCTTTAGAGGAATAAGTTCGTGTGAAAACCCGTTGATGTGATAATTGGCCTCGGTGCGAGCTGTGACCATCGCCATGGCAGCACTGGCCTCACGAGGAGTAATAGGCATACCTGCACAAGTACCCAGGGTCATGCTTCCTGAAACGTCTAGGTTCAGTAGGTAGCGTTCATTAGAAGGAGTGACATTTTGGAAGCACTTATAGAAAGTATCATCTAGGGTTTCTACGATACTTTGTAGAGGAGTCCAGGAGAGGCTGCCTTTGTCTCCCCTTCCCTTGTTATATTGTCGCATACCTACAAGGACTTTTAGAGGATGGAGTTTTACTTTCTTGAGCAGTTCTACGTTGTTGAACGTCTCTTTCACCTTTTTCTCAGCGGCAGAGAAAGGAGTAAGAAGTCCAATAGCAGTCATTTTATTTATATTTCTTAACATAGCCTCGGGAAGCATATCTTCCAACAGTGCTTCCCACACCTCGGGACAGTTCAATAGCTGCGTAGGAACTGCTTCCCAAGGAAGTTTGTATTCAAGAATGTACAACGCTGCTTTTACTGGATCTTTTTCAACTTGTAGCTTTAGCCATCCCTGTACAATTAGAGGCAATTCTCCAACAGACGGGTACACAATAGGTTCGTCCTGTGTGGACCGCTTCACAATCCGTTCATTTAGATCTTTCGTTACGACCTGTCTGATGAGAGGTTGGTACTTTTCTGGGAATGCGACGTGTGTCAATCGGAACACGTCCCTATGTGACATTCCTTTACGCTGTTGGTATTTGATAAGCTGGTATGCAAGGCTGTCAACACTTCTATTTGTATACCATTTTCCAATGGCTTTTTTGAGGCCCGTTCCCCAGCCCCGAAGGGCTTTCACTTCTTCGACGAACTGGAACAGGTGAGTCCCGGTCCGACAGACCTTGGGGATGGCCTCGAAGCCGCACTTCTTGGCCTTCTCATCAGCACAAGCAAGAGCGAGAGCGAAAATGTCAGCATCGTTCTTTACTGCTCGTCCCTGAATTGAGACAGTTGTAATAATATCTACAGTCTTTTCTGGATTTTCCTTCAAGCACTTTTGTAGCGACAGCGCATTGTCTACAGTGAGTTTCTTCTCATTGCAGTAATACGTGGGCGCGTCGGAGCCGAGAATTAGGAAGCGCTCCAGCCTTGCCCAATTATCAAGCTTAAATACAAATCCTCCAGCATTATTTTCTACTTGACCTTCTTCTGACAGGTGCTTTGCGTACATGTTCGTTCCTTTCGACCTCATGTGGGGTAAAAAAAATCGGTAAGGGATGAGTGAGGGGTATTTGTGTAATGTGTTAACCCTCATTCTTCGACCGATTTAGGACAACTGCGATGTGAGTAAGAAAGTTTCTCAGGAGATTATGTCAATAAGATAATCCTGAGAGGGCGACTCACGTAATCTATATGGAAAGTAAAGAGTGTGCTCGGGTTTTTATCGACGCTCTACCGGGCTGAGCTACTCTCCGACAATACTGGAGAGGAAGGAATTGAACCTCCGACTTTCGATTCCCTTGTTAACCAAGCACTACGACTTTCCAAAATCTACAGATAGGTAAGGGAGTATAACAGGGAAATTAAACCGATAACCCTGCTAAATCGACCTATCAAAAAGGAAGGTTTGGTAAGAAAGTGACGAAGGGAGATTTTTCCGAGATAACCCTTCATCGACGACCAAACCGTTATTTCATCATCCTCAAAATAGTTATACCAAGGAATTAGTGAAAAATTTCACTCTAATACATCTCCTATAAAAAAGTTATACCAACAAAAAGTAAGAAAATTTCACCCTTAATCAGACATACATTTTTTACAGTTATAATTAACATATTGAACACATATCCAGCCAAAATTTAGAAAACAATGTGGGCCATCGTAATACATATGAGAGGAACCAAAACCTACATATTTGTCGGTCGTATTAATACCGTACCTTAATGTATGAGAGTAGCACCATTCAAGCGTATCTTTTCGTTGATGTTGATTAATCAACTCAACTCCATACTTAAATACCTCAAATACCCATCTAAAGGCCCGACAAGGAAAACCTTCCCTTGTTTCTAACTCTTCCTTACTTTTCCAAATAATCATTTCTTTTCAGTCTCTTTTGTTCCGCATTTATCACACCACATAATATTTCCTCTCATACTAACTTTTCCGCCACAAGAACATGTGGAGGCAGTCTTTACTTGATATTTATTCTCTAGCGGCATTTCTTCCATTACTACTGCGAATTTTTCCATGAACTAAAAATATATCAAGTAATACTTAAATGTCTATTGCATTAGTGAGTCAAGATGTTTCCACATCTCAACATTTTCACCATCAGTAAGTTCCTCCAAGTGTTTGAAAGAAAGTTAGCGCGGAGAGTTTCCCTCTCGGTACTCTAGGAGAAGTAGAACTTACAGCGAAAGTATTCTTTACAGCGTCGGCATACATAGTAAACTTTCCATCATCTCCCATATAACACTTGTCCCAAACTTCTTTTGATAGAAGTTCTTTTAGATTTAGCTGCTCAATCGCCAGGTTGTCAAAACAGACAACGCCTTTCTTCAGTAAAGTACCTACCCAATATTTCCACTCTCTGACATTTGAATATACTTTTTCATTTAGATACTTTATTCCACGGCCATAATTTTTGTAGCCTAGAAGGAGAATTTTATTATGTTGGACCAAAATGCGTCGAGCATCTTGAGCTTGATCGACCCCAACAATAAAGTGAATGATGGTGTTGTCGTCCAACACACCCTCTTCTAGAAAAGAGGTATTTTGGTGAGAAATACCGACACCGTAAATAAGATTATTTTTTCTTAGATTTTTCATAAGCTGAGCGTGCCGGTAAGTATGTAGACTATTCACAGTAATATTGGATACCAAACCTCTATCTTTAAATTCTTTTAGAATGGTTATAATGTCTGGATGCATGAGTGGATCTCCTCCACCGATAGCAAGTTCCACGCCCTTAGGCAGTCCCTCGACAATCTCTAAAATATCTTCTACTTTGGCGTGCTTTCCTTCAGGCACGCTATTCTCGTGACAATATTCGCATCCAGCATCACACCAATTAGTAATCTTGATATCTATCGACTCAGGATATTTTGGGAGAGGTTCTCCCTCATACTCCCTTACCTTTGTTCCATCCATATATAGAGAGACACTGGTATTACCGTTTTCATATTTAGCCAGTAACTCAGTGGTTGTCATTGTCGGTCCTTAGAATACTTTCTGGATTAAAGATGAACGAGACAAGACTTGCTTCGTCGGAGAATGCGTCCCCACATACGTGGTAGCTCTGGTGATCAATGTATCCCCAAGGATCGTATTTATCGGTACTCTCATTAAAAGATACTTTTTCTGCGCCAGTATGTTCTTTAATAACCTTTTCTAGCATAAGCAATTCTTTCGCACTATGTTCTTCACGATGTTTTGCATATGTCAGACAATAACTGGCCTTAGTTACTGCATCATTATATGAGGCGATTTCCCAGCCAAATTCGCCGGGGAAAATGGCACATTCTCCATTTTCTACTCTAAGAGTATCAGTAGGACATCCATAATTAGAGATAGTAATACTATGACTAGAAGAAGAATTGGTTTCAAAGGCTCGTTGTCGTTCTTTTCTCATTACTTACCTCATATAAAAGTTATACCTTTTTTCTCGTCAATAATTTCGCTATACTCCCCATATGTCTTTTCCTCATGGTCTAGTAGGACTCCCATCATTCTTAACATTGTTTGGTTTGGGTATCCCGAATTTACCCATTGATCCTACATACAAGGCTGTATTGATTCCTAAAGAACAAGAAATAGTTCTTGGTATGTCAGTTATTTTTGATGCGCGAAATTCTATTGGAGCTGGTGGAGGTTCTCCAGATGATTACTATTGGTTCTTTACTCAAATTCCTATTGGAAGTAAAGTAACTCAAGTAGGAATCGAGTCTCTTGAGACAGATGATTCAAGAGTAATGGTTACTCCAGATGTTACGGGTTTATATGAAATTGGGCTCATCGTCGGTGATTCTAACTTTTTGAGTGAACCTACTTACACAACTACCTTCGTAAAAATTATGGTAGTTCCTTACGGAAAGGGATTAACTCCAGATGTCTCCTTTCTATGGAACTACTTGGGAGATTTCTGGCAAAGCTTTAGAGACAGAGATGTTTTTTCGACCATGTGGAGCAGCTATGCACAAATTGCCGGCGCCAGAATGCTATCTCTGTATCAAAGTAACTTCAATAAATCCATCGCAACAATACAAGAGTTGTTTCAAAAAAGATGGGTACAGTTTGATACCAAACTTACTATTAATACAGACGAATACTATGTAGTACTTGGCGACGACTATGTAGGAGCACAAGCGCAGTCAGTAAAGTTTAACCAATTTAATGATCTGTATGTAGATCAAGTAGCAATCCCTTCCTCAGAAGGAAGTTTTGCTAAAACACCTTATGGTAAAAAAATAGGAAAAAGACATCTAAAATATTGGGGATCATCACATGTATTATATAGAGGGGAAGATGCGACAGTGTTTTTAATTATACCGTTGAACATTTCTCTTTTCTTTACGCAAGAAAAAGAGATTATACAATCTAGTACGGATCATTTTTGGCGCCTTTCAAATGCTCTGTATAGTAAAGTATATGATTTTGAGCAATTAGGGGTTAAGCAAGGAGATGTACTATCTTTAAAAGTGTCTCTGTTTGTAGACGGAACAACCTCTGGTAAAGTTACTTACTACAATGCACACGTCGTCGGCGCCAGAAAAAATGTCATCGGATTCACATACGGAGAAGTAACAGAAGGAGTAACTGATCCAGGAATACCTGACGAAGAAGTAGTTAGAATGTGTTCCGAGTTATTTATTCCCGGCGCACAAATAGTAGGTGGTTCTCTTGTATAT
>JACCDT010930160.1_pt1 | contig 11029 bp, 14 predicted proteins | sample 7446291 | NCBI WGS metagenome assembly JACCDT01 (sample SAMN15323446, study PRJNA562643) | freshwater metagenome | isolation source: river surface water | place: USA:Blue River Watershed | collected 2017-08-17 | reverse complement strand
CCATAGCCAGAGCCCCAACCCCACTTGAAGCAATACCACCAATTAAAACCATACCAAGTCCAAATGGAATCATTGATGCTGCAACTCCGACTGTCCAACTAATTGGTGGATATGTTGAATAATCACCCATAGATATAATATGAGAAACTGCCACAACTGTAGTGGCAACTAGAATAAGTGATAGTGAGCCAGTAACAAACTCCCTCAGTGTACCTATCTTAGAAAGACCCTTCAAGGCAAGTCCCATTATTAATGATCCAGATCCAACAGCAATGGATGTTCCTACAAATGTCAGTCCCTGAGAAATTGAGATTGGTTTGATCTCAGATATTAGATAACTTGCTGCCACAACAGCAGTTGTTAAAGCCAAAATAACAAGAACTCCCTTACCAACATCAGCAATTCCAATTCCTTGAACCCCCCTCATAAGTGGCTTAACAGAATAACTCAAAGCAACAAAAACCGCCGATATACCCAAGGCGGTTAGAAATTGAAATAGTCCAATTGGTTTGACTCCACTCAAAAACTCCGACCCAACTTTAATCGCATACGTAATGGCAATTAAAACAAGAGGCATAGTAACAGAGGCTATTGCCGCTGTGGCTGGACTAACTCCCCTGAATCCCTGTATCATCTTACCAAGACTAAATCCAAGAATTGAGAATATACCAGAGATAAGGACAGATGTCAACGCCTGAAAGAGACCAATTGGTTTGACCTCAGATAAGAATTCAGAAGATTTTGAAATAGCATACGAAATTGCGATCAAAATTATTGGCAATCCAACAGAAGATGCTAAAATAGTACCAGGACTGATGCCTCTTAGTGAATCAATTATCTTACTCAGTCCGATTGATATACCAACGAAAACTCCAGAAATTAATATTGCTGAAATACCTTGAAAAAGACCAATTGGCTTAACCATTCCTAAAAATACAGAAGATCCGGCTATAGCGGCTGACATAGCGACCAATACTAATGGTGATATAAAAGAAACAATAGCAGCACTGGATGGAGATATCCCCTTAAGCGATGAAACTATCTTACCTATTGAATATGATATACCAACGAAAACTCCAGAAATTAATATTGCTGAAATACCTTGAAAAAGACCAATTGGCTTAACCATCCCTAAAAATACAGAAGATCCGGCTATAGCGGCTGACATAGCGACCATCAAAACTGGGAGTAAAAAGGAAGTGCTGATAGCTGAAATAATACTAACGCTCTTAATAGATTCAAATATCTTAGACATCCCATAAGACAGCCCAACGAAAACTCCAGAAATTAATATAGCTGATGCCGCTTGAATTGGATCAATTGGCCTAACTGTTGATAATATCATTGACGATATTGATATTGAAGTCATAATGCCAACAATAAGTAGTGATACATTAACCACATCTGATGACTTCAGTCCTATTTCAGATATTTTCTGAAACGAAAGTGCTATAATGGGAAGTGCGAGTGATAAAGCTAAAACAGATGGTATATCAACCCTTCCTATAACCTTAAAGGCCATCCCAATTGATAAAATACCAGAAGCTATTAAGACTATTGTAGACAGACCATCCTTTATCTTTGATGTATTTTTTGACAATCCACCAAAAAATGATTCAGTCTTATCTTCCTCTGAATCTCTTGAATCACCAACCTCTCTAATTGTCGTTGGAGACGTTACCCTATTTTTAACATTTTCTTCAGATCTATCTGATTTAAGATCAGACAACATTTTAATAAGAGTATTTTGATTTGATATTATCTTAGACTGATCTTTTCTTATCTGGGACGTATCTTTGGATATCTGAACGATTTCCCTACCTATGGATTCAAGGCTCTTAGAGAAATCGGCAGTCTTTAAAGCATTTGAAACCGAAGATTCGGACTCTTTTTTCAAAGCCTTGGATATTTCATCCAAAGAAAGTGAAAGATTATTAAGCGCATCTAATAGCTCCTTATCCATAATAGACTTTATTTATCCTTGTATATATAAAATATACATTTCCTATATAGAATTCACATTAAAAATTTAATAGATAGATATATAAAATAAATAATCCAATGATAATGAACTTTAGATCTTTTGTGAGAGGGTTGAATGAGACTGTGAAGGAGGTGACTCTAAATAAAATTCTTGATAAACTATCAAAGAAAAAATTACTATCGGACGGTGAGAAGGAGTTCCTAGATAACTTTGAAAAATCCGAAGGTAGAGACTGGAGAATGATATCAAAGGAAGATCTAGTTAAGACCATTAAAAATCTTTTATCTAAAGGTGAGAAAATGGTTTGTAACCTCCACGATAGAGATGGGAAAATTGGACTTCAGGTGACTGAAGTTATAAATAAATTCGGGGATGAAACTACAACCCTTCTCCTGAAAGGTGGTGGTAGTATAAAATTATCTGATAGATTTCTATATAACATAATTTGGAATATTAAAGGAAACTATTACTCAATTGAGGAAGACTCTGAATATTTTGAAAAAATTCCCATCAAAAATGATTAAAAAATTCAAAGAATTTGAATCAATTTCTGGAACGGAGTTGGTTGGTCACATGGGTCCAAATTGGGGAGAAGAAAAAAACTCACCACTAATAAAGGGTGGGATGACTGATGTAATATTTTGTCCCGAAATGGGAAGGATAGTTTCCTTTTTAGAGTATCAGGATTTATACGGAGAATACCTAAAAAGGGGCGGTAGTCCCCTACACGGATTCAATAGGGAGAATTTAAGTATTGTGATCAAAGATATTATCTAGATCTTTTTGCAATTAAAGAGTTGTTTGATTCAATGTATTTAATTACACCTCTAACAAACAACTCTTTAATTACGGATTCACAAGTATAAGTCTTATCAAAATAAAATTCAATATTTTCCTTAACGTTATCCATTCCGGCCTTATAAAGGACATCAATTGGATAGTTTGGACTAAGATTTCTTTCAAAAAGAATTTCTTTGACTTTATGGATCATATTGATTGTGTTTTTTAATTAAAAAGATCCCCCGCATCTACATCATTATAATCTGTGAATTCATCATCAACATCATCCATAATCTCATTAAATTTCTTTTCAACCTCCTCAATCTCTTCAAGGGATTTGAATCTGAAATAATCATTTACAATTGGAGCCATCTTTTCAAGAACTTCTTGAGTAAATATTTCTTGAGTAAATAGCTGCTTTGTAGTGAATGACTTACCTAGATGGCGAACAAACCAACGATTTCCAGCAGGAATGAATTTAATCTCACCAGTCTGTTTATCAACTTCCTCTTTACCCTGAGCAATTCCAATCTTATCGTAGAACTCAGGGCGACAAAACGCATCTAAACCTGTATATGGATTCATCCCATGTACAAATGAAATATCAAATCTAATTTTCTTGGGTTTCGCCAACCTATTCTTGGCGGTCTTAAATAAGACCGTTATTCCTGATTGGCCCAAATCCATATCATCCTCACTACCATCTTTAAGCTTAGACTTACTCATAAACCCAATCACTGAAGCTGAATAGAGTAGTCCATTACCACCACGCAATTTCTCTTGTGGGAATAAATCCAATGTTAGATATGTGTGGTTTGCCACCAAAAATGGAATTTCCAGATATCCCAAATCAGTATTTATGGATCTAAACATAGATCCAAGAGCCTTGGCTTTTGTCATATCCTGTTTAATACTACCCGACAGAAGATCCTCCTTTTCTTTATTAGATGCCATTTGCCCCAAAGAATCCAAAACAATCATAAGCTTTGGCAGCTCATACCCAGCCAATTTCTGAGCCTTCAACTCATCAATTAACTGTGTTAGTGTTATGTTTAGATCCTCTACCTTATTAGACCTTATCAATCTGAACTTATCTAAGGAGTTATCAATACCAAACTTAGTCAAGTCTTCCAAATCAATTGCTTGTTCTGTATCAATATAAATAACCGAATATCCAGCCTTCTGTGCATTCTTAGCGCAAGAATAACATAGAAATGATTTACCAGCACCAGATTCTCCAGCAAATGCTGTTATTCGATTAGTAGCTATACCACCTCCTATCAATTTACCCGATAAGGCAGCGTCCAATATATAAACTCCAGTTGAAATGAACTTCTTTTCCTTTATCTCCTTTTCAACTAAAATTGGAACCGTTTTAGCGATATTATCTAATATTGAACCAACTTTACTGAACTCAAATTTTTTTACTTCTTTTGTCTGTTTTGCCATAATTATTCTATTGTTTTAGTTATATATAAAAAAGTCATACCCCCATTAAATAAAATTTCAAAAAAATATAAAAGGGGGGTATGACTTTTTTATATATAATTCAATGAATAAAGAGAATTTTCTACAAAGATCAAGAGAAATACATGGATATAAATATGAATATGTCAATTTGCCCGATAAAATTAAATTGAGTGATTACATAGAACTGAATTACGGTGGTAATTTATATAGACAAAGAGTCTCCAAACACCTAATGGGAAACTGCCCAGAAAAAAATACGCCAAATAAAAGTAAGGAACAATTCATAGAGGAATCAACTAAGGTATGGGGAGATAGATTTGATTACTCAGAGAGTATCTATATTAACTCAAACTCAAAAATTAGATTTTTCGATAAGATTAATAATAGGTATGTTGAACAAATATCATCTCTTCATATCCGAGGATATGAGCCAAAAAAGATAGATGGTGACTACTTCATTAAAGAGTCTAAATTGGTAAGTGATTACAAATATCGATACGAAAAATGCGACTATCAGAATAAGACCAAAAAGGTTATACTAATTTGTCCTTTACATGGAGATTTTTTTATCAAACCATTTGATCATCTAAACTATGGAATTGAATGTGGTAAGTGCGAAGATGGAATTGGTAAAAAATATATCTGGAAATTCCTTGAAGGATATAATATATCACATTACAGAGAATACAAATTTATAAATTGTGGAAATGAATGCTCCTTACCTTTTGACTTCTACATACCAACAATGAGAACGTGTATTGAATTTGATGGAATCCAACACTTCCAACCATCTGAGTTTTTCGGAGGAGTAGAGACTTTAAATAGATTAAAACAAAATGATAAAATAAAGTCCGAATATTGTGAGGAAAATTTCCTAAACTTAATAAGAATAAGATATGATCATCTAAATATAGTTGATGAGATTCTCTGGGAAAATCTAAGGTCTTTCATAAAAAAATAATAGGGAGAATTTCTCCCTATTATTACTCATTACTTGTAAACTTTCTTAAGACTTGATCATTTGATCTTTGATAGGTGATGATCTAAGAGAAATCCATTCAAGAATTTTCTTAACAATAGACATATCAAATATTCCATTAGATATCAACCCTATAAGTACTCCGTAGAGAACCCCTCCCATGTTAGATGTCCCTTGGAATATACCAAATCCCAACCAAGAACATGTCAGTCCGATTAAAATTGATAAAGCCCAGGATTGAATCTGAGCTAGTGTTCCCGTCACCTTTGTGTATTTGCTTACCCACTCAGATAGAGCAACAACAGCACTTCCTAATAAAAAAAGAGTAGTAAATAATTCTATAATTCCCATATTTTGTTTTTATTTTTTTGTATTTGGGTTGATTCCCAAATATGTGTTTAATATCTCAACTGTATTTGAATCTTCTTTATCAAAAAAGATCTTATTATCAATAAGTTCAATTTTTCTTGACGATATTAGATTTGATAACTCCGGAGTATCTCTTATAATCTGACCCCAAGTATCATCACAATCTATAGATATTCTAGATTCGTAAATGAAATTTTTGAATTTTTTAATTATCATCATATCTATATATTGATAAAATAAAGCCTCTTTTATCTATATTTAATGTAACTGCCGATATTCTGAATCTTAGGAACATAGCTATCAATATCATATTGTGGGAATTCTATGTTCAACATTTTTATTTGATCTGGGTATTTAGAAAAGTATTTAATAAGAATATCCTCTTTTTCTTCAAGATCTAGATCATCATCAATATCCATCATTTGGTTCAATCTCCAAAAATTTGATTGAACCCATTCTCTAATGTCAGGATTGGCAGAATATTCTACCCATTCGTATAAAAAATTCATAGATTATATATTGATTTTTTCAAGAAAAAAGTAGATTTCGGTAAAATATAAAAATTAGCAGAAATAAATATTACATCATGAAAACATTGATATTATTAATATCTATTATCTCTTCAGTAAGTTTATTTGGTCAACCTAATAACTCCTGCTCAACCGCTATACCATATGTTGAACAAGCATTTCCATTAGGATGTGTTTTTATACCACCCCAAAATAGTATAAGTGCTTGTTACACCTTTATCGCACCCGGAGATTCAGTTGATTTTGAAGCCACAAGTTTCCCAGCCGATGGGTCTGTATGTGATAGTATAAGATATTTTCTCTATGATAATTCATGTAATCTATTACAAATTAATACAAATGGTAGTTTCTCCGGATTAGATAGTCTATCAGTTTATAGAATTTGTTTTTTTAGAGAGTGTTCAATTGGTACAATTGGCATAATTTGTACAAATGAAAATTACATTCTACCAATTGAACTAATTGAATTTTCAGCAATTTCTCAGATAAATACAATAAAAATAATCTGGTCAACTGCAACTGAAACAAATTGTCTAGGATATGTAATCCAAAAGAGTACAAACTTAGATATTTGGGTTGATATAGGATTCGTTAGTAGTACAGGAAACACCACTCAGGTAATTGAATACTATTTCATAGATCAATCTCCAACTAATGGAATTAGTTATTATAGACTGAAGCAAATTGATCTAGATGGACAATACGAAATATTTAAAGTTATAGCAGTTCAATGGAATCAAGAAGATGGAATTTTTAATGTATTTAGAAAATATAATTTTCTAGGCCAACTAAGATAGTTATGATAAGAGACTAAGTATAATCTAATGTAGTATATCATTATGATGCATAAATGTGCCCAACCAATCCACCATTTACCTTTTGAACCTTTTCTAAATTAAGTTCTTTTTTTATCATCTCGTATAATCCTTCTGAAACAATATCATCAACTCTCATAGATAATTTTTTATCATCCACTATATCTGATAGATATATTCTAACATCTTTGAATAATTCAATTTCTTTATTTTTGATATACCCTATTTTATTTAGTTTTAGATTTTCTGATATTACATCCAATTCGGAATCTGTGAATACTAATACCTCATCATTAAGAACTTTGAATTTGTGACTATCTGTGTCTACGATGTCTACTTCACTCAACGAAACATCGTAAAAATCAGCAAGTATTTTTTCATGATCTATTGATGATTTCCCTATACCACTCCAGAAATCAACACTACCATCACTTTGATCATTTCCAAAAATGAAATTCTCAAATTTTTTGACCAAATCTCTGTTTATTGATATTCTATCCTGAATTATATCACTTATTATTGTTTCAATCCCCTTTATACTTTCTAGATCTTCACTTTGTATAAATCTTTTTAATCTCTTCCCAGATAAATATTGCTCTAGATTTTCAGGTCTTATCTTCCAATTATCAGTATAGTTATCAATTTTTTTACCGACCGACTTGTATATTTTGGTAATTTCTTCTGAATTATTCATATTTTGATTTTTTTATGTAAACAAACGGATCACTTTTAATATATATAAAAAAACTAAATTACAAAATGAAAAAAATTACACTATCCCTCCTAATTGGAGCTATGGCTTTGGTATCTTGCTCACCAAATTCAGAAGAAACTGTTGAAGTTCCAACAACCGACTCAACCGCTACTGTATCTGTTGAGCCAGATACAACAGTATCTGCACAATCTGATTCAACTGTTGTTGATACAACTGCTGTTGGGGCTTAAAGAAACTAACCCATATAAAAAAAGGATTCAGAATTTCTGAATCCTTTTTTTATATATAGAATTAAATGGACTTAAAGACATCTAAATCTTACTTTAATACAAGACCCGTCGAATTCGTGGTCAGGGAATCTTTTAATGATTTAAAAGAAGATAGAGAATTCGTTCCTAGATTTTCACTCAAAAATATCAGAGACTTTCAGGATGTTCCTATCAATGAGCCGATTAAATATGATCAAAACCTTATAGTAAAAGCAATACAATATGGTATGATATTCCTTATCAATTACAAAGGAGAAAAGGACAAGAGATTCTCGGGAGGTGAAAGAGTAATTTATCCAATGGTAATAGGCAGATCCTCAAAGGGAAAAACGTTGATAAGGGGATGGCACCTGAATGGGTGGTCTGTTTCAAATAACAGAAAAATTGAGAAAATATGGAGATTATTCAGAGCGGATAGAATACTGTCAATGACATTCACAGGGTCCTTTTATAGACTACCACCCACTGGATATAATATGAATGATAAAGGAATGAGGGGTGGGATTATAGCAAGAGCTGATTTTTCACAAATAAGAAAAAACCAACAAAATTTAGTAAGACAAAATGTAGTTCAAAATAAAGAGGAAGTCTCCCTTTCAGATACAGAAAGGAAGTTTGTAACAATTAGGGCAAGAAATACAAATTCAAAAGTGGATCTAAATAAACCACTTGAAAACTCATATCTTAATAACGTCAAAAATACTGATTATAGAATATCATTTCTAAAGGGAATTTATGGCAATAACTATATTGCAATTCTTGGGGCTCTTGGAGAACCAGGAAATACAGTAAAAGTTTTAGATGAACTAGGAAAAAATCTGGGAGTATTTAAAGTCTTAGATTCAACTACTGACAATGTAATAAAAAGTATTAAAAAGGTTAAGGGTAATTCAATATATGATCTATATCTTTTTGATAAAAAAATCTAAGATATATACACTATGATAGTAAGAAAATACACAAACTTCATGACGGAATCTAAAGATCTGAAACAAGGAATATCAAAATCTCTTCAAAAAATAAAAGATAATGTCCTTAGTAACATAGAATATGATTTCAAAACAAATAAGGTAAAGTACAAATCATTTGATAGTCTAGATTTAGAAACTATAATGAAGTCATTTATAAGTGACTGGGGAGAAGAGACTGTCAGTAAATTGAATGTTGAGGCATTTTTTAGAAAAATCAATCAGATATTATATCTTAAAAAAAGAAACACAAAAAGGAAAATAAAAGAAGAATTTACAAAATACATTGATTCTTTTGATCGCAGGTTGAAAGATGGAGAAGAATATAAAGATGACGATTTTTTTGATAAAATTGACGGAGAATACTCAATAATCCCAAGAAAAAGATATGAGGGAGAGAAATTCAATATTCAAGTAGAACTATTAAAGCTACAAGAATGGGCAATAAAAAATGGTAAAAGAATCGCGATTGTTTTTGAAGGCCGAGATGCAGCTGGAAAGGGATCCACAATTAAAAGGTTTGTGGAGTATCTAAATCCAAAACATTACAGAGTAGTTGCCTTGGGTGTACCCACCCCAGAGGAAAAGAAAAATTGGTTCGGTAGATATGAAAAACACTTACCAAAGTCGGGAGAAATTGTATTCTTTGATAGATCTTGGCACAATCGATCTGTGGTTGAACCGGCACTAGGATATTGTTCCGAAGAGGAATATATGGATTTTATGGATAATGTCAATGATTGGGAGAGCAATTTGGTCAGAAATGGAATGATATTAATCAAATTGTGGTTCTCAATAACAAGAGAAAAACAAATTTCAAGATTTGAGTTGAGGCAAAAAAGTCCTCTTAAATATTGGAAATTTTCACCAAATGATGCGAAAGTTATTGATAAGTGGGACATTATAAGCATGTATAAAAATCAAATGTTTATAAAAAACTCAACACCTTTATGTCCTTGGGTAATCATTAATTCAAATGATAAGAAAATCGGGAGATTAAATGCCATGAGATATGTTCTCAGTGTCATACCATATGAGGGCAAGGATGAATCTAATTGTAAATATTACAGCGAAGTCGTGACTGTTATAAAGTAAATATGGATAAAAGACTGTTATCATTTGATAGGTTTAAAGACCATTGTAATAATATATTCAACAATAAATATGACTATAGTAAGTCAGAATACTTAGGAATGAAACATCCTATAAAAATTATATGCCCAATACATGGAGAATTCATACAAAAAGCTCATAGTCATTATTTAGGACACCAATGTTTTAAGTGCTCTGGAAGTGAAAAAATAAACAATGATGATATCATAAAACAGTTTATCAAAAGACATGGGAATAAATATGATTACACCAATGTAGATTATAAAAATAGTAGGACAAATGTGGAAATAATATGCCCAAATCACGGTTCTTTCTATCAATCACCATATGAGCATAAAAATGGGCAAGGATGTCCTAAGTGTTCAAAAAACAGAAGATTGGATAATGATATGTTTGTAGAAATGGCAAATGATATACATGATTTCACATATAGATACAGCGACGATTACATTAATAGCAAAACAAAGGTGGTCATAATATGTCCAAACCATGGTCCATTTTCAATGACTCCAAATCATCATTTAAAGGGACAAGGATGTCCTAATTGTAAAAGATCGTTAGGGGAATTATTGGTAAAAAGATTTCTAGACCATCAAAAAGTAAAATATGTGCAGCAGAAATTTTTTAGTGATTTGATAAGTGGAAAGAAAAGGTACCTATTCTTTGATTTTTATTTAGTAGACTTACATATATGCTTAGAGTATGATGGAATTCAACATTTTAAACCAATATCCAAATTTGGAGGAGAAATGTCATTTCAAAATGTAAGGATTAATGATAAATTAAAAGACGAATATTGCAAATCCAATAATATAAGGCTTATAAGAATTCCATATACATCTATAAAAAATATTAATTCAATCTTAAATAAAGAGATAAGGTAATAAATGTCTTGGTTTAATCTCTTGGTTTTAGAACTAATTCAATATATGGTGGATGGGTATTAAGTATTGTCCACTCATATAGATGATTATTGAATTCATCAATGTTCTCGGTTTGCCAACCCCCTATGACGGCACTTTCAAATTCTAAATTTT
>JACCDT010470889.1_pt1 | contig 11030 bp, 10 predicted proteins | sample 7446291 | NCBI WGS metagenome assembly JACCDT01 (sample SAMN15323446, study PRJNA562643) | freshwater metagenome | isolation source: river surface water | place: USA:Blue River Watershed | collected 2017-08-17 | reverse complement strand
TGCCAATGGCGGTGGCACGCTGCATCTGGAACCGATCAATGGCGGCGTTGAGGTCATCGCGGCTGAGGGTGGGGGGCTGCACCACCTGGGCGGTGCCCGCGAAGGCGACGATGCCCACCTTCACCTGCCGGGGCAATTCGGCCAGGAAGGCCTTTGCTGCATTCTGTGAGGCGATGAGGCGGTTGGGCTCCACGTCGGTGGCGCGCATGCTGCCCGACACGTCCATGGCCAGGATGATGGTTTGTTGCAAGTTGGGCAGGCTCAGCTTGGCCACGGGCCGCGCCGATGCCACCAGCATGGCAAACATGGCCAAAAGCAGCAGCAACGGTGGCACATGGCGCCGCCACATGCGTTGGCCCATGGCTTCTTTCACCAGCGACAGGCTGGCGTAACGCACCGCCAGTTGCCGTCGCCTGCGCAGCAGCCACCAGTAGGTGAGTACCAGCAAGGGCAGGGCCAGCAGCAGCCACAACAGAGCAGGCCACAGAAAGGTGATGGGCAATGAGGGCAAGGTCATCGGGCGCCTCCTTGGGCTGAGACGTTCACTGGGCGGCGTCGCCTCAGGGCCGCCAACCTCAGCAGGGCTTTGGTCAGGTCGTCGACGGTGGCGATCTCCAGGGTGTCGACCCCCGCTTGGGCCAAATGCTCGCGCAGCAGCGTTTCGCGCTCTGCAGCCAGCTTGGCAAAACGTTCGCGAAAGCCTTGGTCATGGGTGTCCACCCAAAGGCGCTCGCCGCTTTCGGCATCGCGCAGGGGCAGCAGGCCCAGGTCCGGCAGGTCCAGTTCCAGCGGGTCGAACAGGCGCACAGCCAGCACATCGTGGCGCAGGGCCAGTCGGCCCAGAGGCTCATGCCAGCCTGGGGCACTGATGAAATCCGACACCACGAACACAGCAGAGCGGCGCTTGCAAAAATGACTGGCCCTCGTCAGCCAGTCGGTCAGCCGGGTTTCGGTGCATGGTTTCTCATTGCCCGGGACACGGGCCTGGCGCAACAGGTGCAGCAGTTTCAGCACCTGTGCACGTCCCCCACCGGGAGGCAGTACGCGTTCGGGGCCTTGGCCGTACAGCAACGCGCCCACGTGGTTTCCGTGGCGCACCAAAGCGCGGGCCAGCACGGCCACAAACTCTTCCAGCAACTGGCGCTTGTCGCGTTGGCCAGTGCCGAAGGACAGCGAAGGGCTCAGGTCGAGCACGAACCAGGCCACCAGATCCCGGTCCTCCATGTATTGGCGCACGTGGGGATGCTGCAGCCGGGCGGTGACGTTCCAGTCGATGTGGCGCACGTCGTCGTGGGGCTGGTATTCGCGCAGGTCGGCCAGGTCCAGCCCGCCGCCGCGCATGAAAGTGCGGTGTGCGCCCTGCACCTGCCCGTCCAGGCGGCGCAACACGGTCCATTCCAGGCGGCGCAGCAGCGCATCGGTGTCGTCGACAGCAGGCCCATGCGTGTCGCTGGAGTCGGCCAGTGCGTCGGGCACGGCTGACGAGTCCGGTTCATTGGCTGCCTTGCGTCGCCACCATCGCCACACGGTCTGACTCCTTGGATGGACTTCAGGCGGCTTTGGCCTGTGCTTCGTGACTCAGCGGTTTGGCCGGGGGCGCCATGCGCGCCATGATTTTCTGGATAAAACCGTCGGTACTGAGCCCTTCAGAGAGCCCTTCATAAGACAGCACCAGCCGGTGCCGCAGAACGTCGGCAGCCAGATCGGTCATGTCTTCGGGCAGCACGTAGCCCCGGCCGCGCATCAGGGCCAGCGCTCGGGCGCTTTCGGTGAGGGCAATGGTGGCGCGCGGGCTGGCGCCATAAGTGATGTAGCGTTGCAACTCGGGCAGACCATGGTCGGCTGGGCGCCGGGTGGCCGACACCAGTCTGACGGCGTACTGCACCAGGGCTGGGTCCACATACACCTGACGGCACTGGGCTTGCAGGGCGGCCAGTTCTTCGGTGCTGGCCACGGGTGTCACTTCAATCCGGGGACCAATCACCCGCTCCACAATCACGGCCTCTTCCTCGTCGGTCGGGTAGTCCACCAGCACTTTCATCATGAATCGGTCCACCTGTGCTTCTGGCAGCGGGTAGGTGCCCTCGGTTTCGATGGGGTTTTGCGTGGCCATGACCAAAAAGGGCTCGGGCACCCGGTAGGTTTCACCGGCGATGGTGACCTGCCGCTCCTGCATGACCTCCAGCAAGGCACTTTGCACCTTGGCCGGTGCACGGTTGATTTCATCGGCCAGCAGCAGGTTGGTGAACACCGGGCCAAGGCTGGTGCTGAAGTCGGCCGTTTTCTGGTTGTAAATGCGGGTGCCCACCAGGTCGGCGGGCACCAGGTCGGGCGTGAACTGGATGCGCTTGAATTGCCCATGCACTGTTCGCGCCAGGGTTTTGACCGTCAGTGTCTTGGCCAGACCAGGCACGCCTTCCACCAGCAAGTGTCCTTGAGCCAGCATGGCCACCATCACCCGTTCCAGGAAGCGGTCTTGCCCGACCACCACCCGCTTCACTTCATACAGGATCCGTTCCATCAGCGGTGCGGTGTCGGCATTTGGGGTGAAAGAGGTCATGGTGGCCTTTCGTGGAGCGTGTGGGCGTGACGATGCCAGCGCTAAAACGGGGGCAGGCCCGCTGCGGAGGCCGCGCTTTCGATCGGTACTGCGAAACCAATGCCAATGAACGTTCGCTGCCGGTTAGGGTTGTAAATGGCGGTGACGATGCCAACCACCTCGCCGTCCATGTTCACCAGCGGGCCGCCCGAATTGCCGGGGTTGGCCGCCGCGTCGAACTGGATCAGATTGTTCATGGACAGTTTGCCGTCGGGCGATTCGAACGAGCGCTGCAGGCCAGACACCACGCCGGACGACACCGAGGGGCCGATGCCAAACGGGAAACCCACAGCCGCCACCCGGTCGCCAGGCAGCAGGCCGTCGGTGGACACCATGGTGGCTGGGCGCAGGTCGTCGGGTACTTCCTGGGCTTGCAGCACCGCCAGGTCGTTTTCGGGTTGGGCAGCGATCACTCGGGCGGTGGTCTCTTGCCCGTCGTGAAAGGTGATGTGCAGCTTTTGCGCGCCGGCTGCCACGTGCAGGTTGGTCAGGATCACGCCCGAGTCCACAATCACCACACCGGTGCCCACGCCGTGCTCGATCTGTTTGCCACTTCTGGGATGGGAGACGTAGCCGGTGACGCGCACAACGGATGGCAGCACCGTGTCGTACGCGCGCGCAGCAGGCGAGGCCAGAGTCTGCGTATTCAACGCATGAAGTACCGCTTCGTCGATGGCGGCCTGGGTCAATGGGGGTGAGCCCCGACTGTTCTGCCAAACATTGACTGCCAGAACACTCACCAGTAATGCCCAGCCCAGCCACAAAGTCGCAGGTTGGCTGGCCCAGGCTTTCACTTGCGTCCATACACGCAGCGGGGTGTCGGCCGCAGGCGGCATTCCACCGGGCGTTTGCACAGGCGGGCTAGGCCGACTGCTGTAAAGCGCCGGTCGCTTCATGGCTGGCTTGCTGGAGGGGTGGATGGCATGCCGCGCTCCTGCGGGTGAAGACGTTCTCATTGTGGCAGGAAGGCAGAAATTTGCCACTCCCCGGTGGCGCGGTGTCGGTGCGCCGTGCGGGGGCGTTGGAGCACGTCAGCCCCGTGTGGGTTTGAAAAGCCTAAAATTGTCGGTTTCCAAATTCATCCCGACATGGCCAAGTCCAACGCGTCGCCTCAAGACGCCCCCTTGCCTTCCACCTACGAAGCAGCCTTTCAGGAGCTGGAGGTACTGGTGGCCCGCCTGGACGCGGGGCAATTGCCGCTGGACGAGCTCCTGACCCAATACCAGCGGGGCGAAGCCCTGTTGCAGCTGTGCCGGACCAAGCTGGAAGCGGTGGAACAGCAGATTCGCGTGCTGGACAACGGCGAGGTTCGCCCATGGAACGGAGGCACCGCATGACGACGTTAGCCTCCAGTTTTGATTTCGCGAAATGGACTCGTACCCAGCTGGAGCGGGTCGAGCAGTGCCTAGAACAATGGGTACCCGCTGATGCCCCGGCTGGACTGGGTAACGCCATGCGCTATGCGGTGCTGGATGGTGGCAAGCGTCTGCGTCCGCTGCTGGTGATGGCCGCCGCCGAATCTGTTCATGGTGGTCAACTCCAACCTGGCGTCGAGCTGGCCGCCCTGAGGGCTGCCTGTGCCCTGGAGCTGATACACGCGTATTCACTGGTTCACGACGATCTGCCCTGCATGGATAACGATGTGATGCGTCGCGGTAAACCCACGGTGCATGTGCGTTATGGCGAGGCCCCCGCGTTGCTCGCCGGTGACGCGTTGCAGGCCCTGGCATTCGAGCTGCTGGTGCCCGAAGACGGAACCCTCAGTCACTTCCAATCGGCCCGCTTGTGTCGTCAGCTGGCTGTGGCGGCTGGTTGTCAGGGTATGGCTGGCGGGCAGGCGATCGATTTGGCGGGCGTGGGGCAAGTGCTGACGCAGCAGGCGCTGGAAGACATGCATCGCCGTAAAACTGGCGCCTTGTTGCTGGCCAGTGTGACCATGGGTGCCACCGCCGTGTCACCGGATGGCGCGCCGCAGGCGCCCCTTGAGGCCTACGGTCGCGCTCTGGGCCTGGCTTTTCAGGTGGTGGACGACATTCTGGACGTCACCTCCGATTCGGCCACCTTGGGCAAAACCGCTGGCAAAGACGCCGTGGCCGACAAACCCACCTTTGTGTCCCTGCTGGGTCTGCCGGGAGCGCAGGCCTACGCCGACGGGCTGCTCGAGCATGCCCACGCATTGCTGGATGCCAGCGGCCTGACCGAAACCCGTGCCCTGCACGCCATTGCCGACTGGGTGGTGCGCCGCACCCATTGATGCCGCGCCAACTGACGAGATCCATACACATGAGTGGCCTGCTTTCCTCGATCAATACGCCCGCTGATCTGCGGCGCCTGCCCAGCACCCAGTTGCGCCCGCTTGCCGACGAGTTGCGGGAGTTTGTGCTGCACAGTGTTGCCAAAACCGGGGGGCACCTCAGCTCCAACCTGGGCACCGTCGAGCTGACTGTGGCATTGCACTATGTGTTCGACACGCCGCACGATCGCATTGTGTGGGACGTGGGGCACCAGACGTACCCGCACAAAATCCTCACCGGCCGCCGCGACCAGATGCCTACCCTGCGCCAGTGGGGAGGCATCAGCGGTTTCCCGCTGCGCAGTGAGAGTGAGTACGACGCTTTTGGTACCGCCCACTCGTCCACCAGCATTTCGGCTGCGCTGGGCATGGCCTTGGCCGCCCGGCAAAAGGGCGAGCGCCGCCACGCGATCGCGGTGATTGGCGACGGCGCCATGACCGCTGGCATGGCCTTCGAAGCATTGAACAACGCGGGCGTCAGCGATTCGCGTTTGTTGGTCATCCTGAACGACAACGACATGTCGATCAGCCCGCCGGTAGGGGCGTTGAACCGCTACTTGGCGAATCTGATGAGTGGGCGTTTTTACTCTGCCGCCAAACAGGTGGGCAAGCAGGTGCTCAGCGTCGCACCGCCTCTGTTTGAACTGGCCAAGCGCCTGGAGGAGCAAGCGAAGGGCATGGTGGTGCCAGCCACGCTGTTCGAGAAGTTCGGATTCAACTACATCGGCCCCATTGACGGGCACGACCTGGACAGCCTGATTCCGACGCTGGAAAACATCCGCCAGCTCGATGGCCCCCAGTTTCTTCATGTGGTCACCAAGAAAGGCCAGGGTTACAAGCTGGCAGAAGCCGACCCGGTCGCCTACCATGGCCCTGGCAAGTTCGATCCTCAGGTGGGTCTGCAACAGCCTGCCACGCCGCCCAAGCCCACTTTCAGCCAGGTGTTTGGTCGCTGGCTGTGCGACATGGCCGCCGCCGACACCCGCCTGGTCGGCATCACCCCGGCCATGCGCGAAGGTTCCGGCATGGTGGAGTTCCACCAAAAATTCCCTGACCGATACCACGACGTCGGGATTGCCGAGCAGCACGCGGTGACGTTTGCGGGTGGCTTGGCGTGCGAAGGCGTCAAGCCCGTGGTGGCCATTTATTCCACCTTTCTGCAGCGCGCGTACGACCAATTGGTGCACGATGTGGCTCTGCAGAACCTGCCGGTGGTGTTTGCGCTGGATCGCGCCGGCATTGTCGGCGCCGACGGACCCACCCACGCGGGGGCGTACGACATTCCGTTCCTGCGCTGCATTCCCAACATGGCGATCGCCTGCCCGGCCGATGAGGCCGAGTGTTATCAATTGCTGAGCACCGCCTACGCCCAGAACCAGCCGGTGGCCGTGCGTTACCCGCGTGGTGCGGGTGCTGGCGTCGCTTTGCCGCACAGCCTGGACGGCCTGCCATTTGCGCAGGGCGAAGTTCGGCGGCAAGGCAAGGGCGTGGCCATTCTGGCTTTCGGCACATTGCTCTATCCCGCGTTGCAGGCGGGTGATGCGCTGAATGCGACCGTGGCCAACATGCGTTGGGCCAAGCCGCTGGACCTGGCATTGCTGCACCAGCTGGCGGCCACCCATGACGCGTTGGTGACGGTGGAGGAGGGTGCAGTCAGCGGTGGTGCCGGCAGCGCAGTGCTGGAGGCGCTGCAGTCTGCTGGCCTGACGTTGCCAGTTCTCACGCTCGGCTTGCCAGACCGTTTCATTGAGCACGGTGATCCAGCCAAACTGCTGACCATGTTGGGTTTGGACGCCGCTGGCATCGAGCGCAGTGTGCGTGAACGCTTTGCCAACGTGCTCCAAGTGGGTGCATCCTTGAAAATCGTCGCCGCCAACGCTTGACGTTTGAAATAATTTCAGACGCCTCGGCGACCGTTTTAGGGTTAACCCCGCCGTTTGCGGCCAATTGCCTCCCTAAAATGACCCAGCGGTTGTATTCAGGTACGCAGCCGCTGAACAAATCATCAGGAGTCAACCCCTATGGATCGCCGTTCCCTCATCAAGCACGCAGGCATCGCCGGTGTTCTGACCGCTGCCGCAGCCCCTGCGGTGCATGCCCAGGCTGCCATTCGCTGGCGTTTGGCTTCAAGTTTCCCCAAGTCACTGGACACCATTTTTGGGGCAGCCGATGTGTTCGCGCAAAAAGTCAACGCCATGTCCGGTGGCAAGTTCAGCGTCACAGTCCACCCCGCCGGTGAACTGATGCCTGCCTTTGGCGTGGTGGACGGCGTTCAGCAAGGTACGGTTGAAGTCGCACATACCGCCCCATATTACTTTTTCGGCAAAAACGACGTTTTCGCCATCGGCACCGCTATCCCGTTCGGCTTGAACAGCCGCCAGCTCACTGCCTGGTTCTACGACGGCAACGGCATGAAGCTGATGCGCGAGTTCTACGACCAGTTCAACATCGTCAACTTCCCTGGTGGTAACACCGGTGCCCAGATGGGTGGCTGGTACCGCAAGGAAATCAAGAGCGCTGCTGACATCAAGGGTCTGAAGATGCGCATTGGCGGTTTTGCCGGCAAGGTGCTGACCCGCATGGGCGGTGTGCCTCAGAACATCCCTGGTGGCGAGATCTACCAAGCCCTAGAGAAGGGCACCATCGACGCCACCGAGTGGGTGGGCCCGTACGACGACGAGAAGCTGGGTTTCTACAAGGTCGCTAAAAACTATTACTACCCGGGCTGGTGGGAAGGCGGCGCGCAGCTGGACTTCTTCATCAACAAAGCGGCCTTCAACGGTCTGTCCAAAGACAACCAGGCCATCGTCGAGGCAGCAGCAGCCTATGCTCACACCGAGATGCAGGCACGTTACGACGCCCGCAACCCGGCAGCCCTCAAGCGCCTGGTGGCCAGTGGTGCCAAAGTGCTGCCCTTCCCCAAGGCAGTGATGGACCTGGCCTTCAAGGAATCGATGGCGCTTTACTCCGAATTGAGTGCGACCAACCCCGAGTGGAAGAAGATCTACGGCGACTACGCTGCCTTCCGCAAGGAAGCCAACCTGTGGGCTCGTTTCACAGAGGCCACCTTCGACCGTTACATGCAGACCGCCAAACTGTGACGGGCATGCGTTGATTGAAATGCGAAACCCCGCCTCTGCGGGGTTTTTTTCGCGGTATCCTGATATTGTCTTTTTATCGGTCCACTTTCGGGCTCACAAGCGGTGGCAGGCATAGACCACCGCTTAGCGCGGCTCTACCTATCAAAACGTGGGGTTCCACCATGTCCTTTCTGCTTCAAGTCTCACGTCTGATCGACTCACTGACCGGTCTGATTGGAAAGCTGGCCATGTGGCTCATTTTGGCCACAACGCTGATCAGCGCGGGTAACGCCATTGTGCGTAAAGTGTTTGACACCAGCTCGAACGCCTTCCTCGAAATTCAGTGGTACATGTTCGCCGCCGTCTTCATGCTGGGCAGCGGCTACGCGTTCTTACGTAACGCGCATGTGCGGATCGACTTCATTTCCTCCAAATTCAGCGCACGTGGCCGCAACTGGGTGGACATAGGCGGCATCGTGCTGTTCGTTTTTCCACTCTGTTACATGATGATTGTTCTGGCGTGGCCGCTGTTCGCCAACGCTTGGACTTCGGGTGAGATGTCGTCCAACGCCGGAGGTCTGATCCGCTGGCCGGTTTATGCGTTGATCCCGGCCGGCTTTGCCCTGCTGGCCCTGCAAAGCGTGAGTGAACTGATCAAGCGCGTCGCTTTCCTCACGGGCACCGGTCCCGACGTGGTGGCGCACGATGGCCCGAGCGACGAGGAGCGTCTGGCCCAGCAGCTGCTGGCAGAAGAACAGCAGCGACTCAAAGCCGCGCAGTAAGAGGGAGTTCGGTCATGGAATTCATTGCATCCAACTTCGTGCCTTTCATGTTCATCGGCTTGCTGATGTTCCTGTTGACGGGCTTTCCGGTCGCTTTTTCGTTGGCGGCCACCGGGCTGTTCTTCGGCTTCATTGGCATGGAGGTTGGGCTTTTCCCATCCAACCTTTTCCAGGCCTTGCCGTTGCGGGTTTTCGGCATCATGCAGAACGACACGCTGCTGGCGATCCCCTTCTTTACCTTCATGGGCATCATCCTGGAACGCAGCCGGATGGCTGAGGACCTGCTGGAAACGGTGGCGCAGGTGTTTGGTCCCGTGCGTGGCGGTCTGGCCGTAGCGGTCATTCTGGTGGGTGCACTGCTGGCTGCCACCACCGGTGTGGTCGCCGCAGCGGTCATCTCCATGGGGCTGATCTCGCTGCCCATCATGCTCCGATACGGCTACAACCGCACCATCGCTACGGGCACCATCACTGCTTCGGGTACGTTGGCGCAGGCCATTCCACCTTCGTTGGTCCTGATCGTACTGGCCGACCAGCTGGGTCGGTCGGTGGGTGACATGTACGCGGGCGGCCTGTTGCCTGGCTTGATGCTGGTGGGTCTCTACTTGCTTTTCATTGCCGCTGTGGCTATTTTCAAGCCTGACTGGGTGCCCGCGTTGCCGCAGGAAGCGCGCATTTACCGTGAAGACAGCGGTGCGAGTGGGCATCGTTCTCTGCTTGTACTCTTGTCCATCTGTGGGGTGGTTGGGTATCTCTGGTCGCAGAGTCACGATGCGATCATCGGCCCGATGATCAGCCGTGAGACACCTGCTGCAGGCGACGAAGTGTTGATCATGTCCATCACCGTAGCGTCTCTGCTGGCCCTGGCACTCGCGTTGGTGAACCGCATTACCCGCATGGGCCTGTTGTCCAAGCTGGCAGAGCAGGTCACCTTTGTGCTGATCCCGCCGCTGGTGCTGATCTTTCTGGTTCTGGGTACCATTTTTCTGGGTGTGGCTACGCCCACCGAAGGTGGCGCCATGGGTGCACTCGGTGCACTCATCATGGCCGGTTCGCGCAGGCGCCTGAGTGTCGTTTTGATGAAGCAGGCGCTGGAAAACACCACCAAACTGGCCATTTTTGTGCTGTTCATCCTGATCGGCTCGACCGTCTTCAGCTTCACCTTCAACGCGGCCGACGGGCACATCTGGGTTGAACACCTGTTCGACAAGCTGCCTGGCGGGCAGATCGGCTTCCTCATTGTGGTGAACTTGCTGGTGTTCGTGCTGGGCATGTTCATCGATTTTTTCGAGATCGCCTTCATCGTCGTGCCGTTGCTCGCTCCCGTGGCGGAGAAGATGGGGATAGATCTGATCTGGTTCGGCATCATCATCGCCATTAACCTTCAGACGTCATTCCTGACCCCGCCGTTTGGTTTCGCGTTGTTCTACCTGCGCAGCGTGGCAGCCCGCAGCGATTACACCGACCAGGTGACCAAGCAGCGCATTCCTGCCGTGACCACTGCCCAGATCTACAAGGGATCGATCGCTTTCATCATCCTGCAGCTGATCATGGTGGCGGTCATTGTGATCAACCCCGGTATCGTGACAGGCAGTATTGAAGCCGCTGTCAAGGTGGATGACGCTGCGGTGACTGACATGCTCAACAACATGCCAGGCATTGATGGTGAGGAGCAGCCCGAAAGTGCGGAGGAGGATCCTGCCGGTGAGCTGGAGCCTGGTGCCGAGGAAGATCCCACCAAGGCACTGGAGTCTGCCATTAAGGACGCCAAGCCATCCAACTGAAGCACAGCATGCAAATAGATGTGAAGATTCTGGACGCCCGGCTGCACGAGCAGCTGCCGGCATACGCCACCCCCGGCAGTGCCGGGCTGGACTTGCGAGCCTGCCTGGACGCACCGTTGACCTTGGCGCCCAATGCCTGGCAACTGGTGCCGACCGGCATGGCCATCCACCTGGCCGATCCGGGTCACGCAGCACTGATCCTGCCGCGCTCTGGCCTCGGTCACAAGCACGGTATCGTGCTCGGCAATCTGGTGGGCTTGATCGACAGCGACTACCAGGGACAGCTGATGGTCAGCGCGTGGAACCGCAGCGATGTGGCATTCACCATCACCCCGATGGAGCGGATTGCCCAACTGGTGATCGTGCCAGTGGTGCAGGCCCGGTTCAACCTGGTGGAAGAATTCGACACCACGACCGAACGCGGAGCCGGTGGCTATGGCTCCACCGGCCGGGGCTGAGCGACCGGTCAGCCCAAGCGGAAAAAGCCAGTCC
>JACCDT011528421.1_pt1 | contig 11031 bp, 5 predicted proteins | sample 7446291 | NCBI WGS metagenome assembly JACCDT01 (sample SAMN15323446, study PRJNA562643) | freshwater metagenome | isolation source: river surface water | place: USA:Blue River Watershed | collected 2017-08-17 | reverse complement strand
GCTGCAGACGTGTCGACATTGACGGTAGACGATTCCGACTTCGACACCAACGATTCGGCATCTTTTGCCAACCTGTTCACAACCCAGTTCCGCAACGATGGCTTCAAGGACAGCGACCACAACGGCGTGCAGGACGCTGATGCCCTCACCTACGCCCTGGGCATCAGCGAACCTGATGCCAACAGCGGTCTGGTCGATACACTGACCGGTCAGGCCGTGCTGCTGAAAAAGGTGGGCGATGTGGTCATCGGATCGGCCGCCGGCCATGAAGTCTTCCGCATCACCGTCAATGCCCAAACCGGCCTGGTCACCTTGGACCAAAGCCGCGCGGTTGTGCACGACGACCCATCGGACCCCGACGAAGCAGGCACCTCTGCAGCCAGACTGGCCTCGGGCGACCTGGTCACCCTCACCGCCACCGCCACCGACGGCGATCTGGACATCGACACCGCCACCCGAAACATCGGCGACGCCTTCCAGTTCAAGGACGACGGTCCATCCGTTCACCCCAGCCTGACGACCGTCTCGGCCCTGACCGTGGACGATTCCGACTTCGCCACCAACGCCTCTGCTTCTTTCGCCAGCCTGTTCACCGTCAACTTCCACAACGACGGCTTCAAGGACAGCGACCACAATGACGTGCAGGACACCGATGCCCTCACCTACGCCCTGGGCATCAGCGAACCTGATGCCGACAGCGGTCTGGTCGACACACTGACCGGTCAGGCAGTTCAGCTGAACATGGACGGCGACGATGTGGTCGGCACCGTCGGGGCACTGGAAGTCTTCCGCATCACCGTCAACGCCCAGACCGGCGAAATCACCCTCGACCAGAGCCGTGCCGTCGTGCACGACGATCCGACCGACTCGGATGAGGCGGGCAGTTCTGCAGCCATGCTGACCTCGGCCGACCTGGTCACCCTGACCGCCACCGCCACCGATGGCGATCTGGACACCGACACCGCCACCCGAAACATCGGTGACGCCTTCCAGTTCAAGGACGATGGCCCGGTCGTCGACCCGAGCCTGACAGCTGCCTCCATCCTGACCGTCGACGATTCCGACTTCGCGACAGATGCCTCGGCTTCGTTCGCCAACCTGTTCACCGTCAACTTCCACAACGATGGCTTCAAGGACAGTGACAACAACGAGGTACAGGATGCCAATGCCCTCACCTACAGTCTGGGCGTGAGCGCTCCCAACGCCGACAGTGGTCTCCTGGACACCCTCACCGGTTTGAATGTGCTTCTGAGCATGGACGGCGACGATGTCGTCGGCACCGCGGGCGGTCTGGAAGTCCTGCGCATCACCGTCAACGCCCAGACCGGTGTGGTCACCCTCGACCAGAGCCGCGCCGTCATGCACGACGATCCGCTGGACCCGGACGAAGCCGGTGCTTCTGCCGCGCACTTTGCATCCGCCGACCTGGTCACCCTTTCGGCCACCGCCACGGATGGCGATCTGGACACCGACACTGCGACCCGAAACATCGGCGACGCGTTCCAGTTCAAGGACGATGGACCGACCTTCAACTACATCACCAATCTGGTGGGTTTCAATGTGCAGTACCCGCTGATCGGGTTCGATGCCGTCACTCAAGGCAACGACACGGCCGGTGTTTTCATGTCCAGCCTGTCCGGCCGTGTGGATGGCCATGACATCACCAATGCACAGGTGACCTTGAAGGAAGATACCGCGGACCAGGTGTTCTACACCTTCAGTTTCGACTACCTGCCGGGCCCCAACTCGACTGTGGTCCAGACCGCGACCGGCATCGTCACGGTCAACAAAGCCGAAGGCACCTTCTTCTTTGACATCGATGAACCCATCAAGGGCGAGACCACCTACTCGACCAGTTCACCCGATGCGACGTTCAACTACGACCGGCTGGGCAACAAATCGCCTGAAATCGTGGTGCAGCAATACGACGACCATTTCTATGGCGTGCTGACGGCACGTTCGGCAGAGCCGCCGAGCGACACCAACGACCTGCTGGCCGGAGGCGACCATGTCTTCACGCCCGGGGAAATCTTCGACAGCACCAACGAGGCCTACCTGAACATCGCCACGTCGACCGTGGGCGCCAACTCCGACACCATGCAGGCGGGCGAGTTGCTCAACTTCGACTTCTATGCAGTCAATCCGGTGCTGGGGACGGTCAGTCCCCCGAAGGATTCGAGCGCCAGCGTGGACCCGGCAGCGCAGCGGGCTTACGCCAGCCAGGTCAACATCACCCTCGACCAGATCAATGTGGGCCAGGAAGACATCGCCGTTTTGCTCAAGCTCTACAACGCCGACACCGACACCAGCACCACGCGCCTGTTGCTGGCCAACGCCGCCAGCGACTATGTGCTCGACCCGGCCACTGGCTACCGCGTGGTCAGCATCGGCAAGGACGACTACGACAGCGCCCATTACCAGATCAGTGGTGTTCAAGTGCTCAGCAGCACCGAGGAAGTGACCGGCACCGGCTACAGCCTGAGCACCCACGAAGCGGTGGCCCTGACCGCTGCGGGCAGGGGCTTGGCGGACAGCTCCGACACCGATGTGTTCAAGATCATCAAGATCGACATCCAGACCGAACAAACCGCCACCTTCGACACCGACCTGGTCTTTGCCGGCCAGGTGGTCGATGGCGACCTGGACGCCACACCCTTCACCTTCAAGGTTCACCTTGAAGCCGACAGCAACATCCTGTCGGCTCCCGGCTCCATGGATGCGCTCAATGGCACGCCCGGCGCCGACATTTTCGAGGTGGTCCAGGGCACCTCCAGTCTGGACCTCAAGGATGCGCAATACATCCTGGGCTACACCAACAACTTCCAGACCAACCTGGACACGCTCAAGCTCGGTCTGGCAGGTGACGCCACGGTCGATACGGGCAACTATGTGGAAGCAACTGCGGCCGTTGCCGACTACACCGCCGCACTGGCAGCCGCCAATCTGGCCCTTGCTGCGCTGAATGGCACCTCGGCCCAGAGCCAGCTGTACGCCTTCGAGTACGACGCCAGCAATGGCTATCTGTTCGAAGACACCAACAGCGACGGCGCGGCCGACCAGGTGGTCGTGCTGGTCGGCATCGACAAGGATGGCCTGAACGCCACCGACATCGTCGTCTGATCCCTGCGGCCAAAGGCCGCTGCCCAGCACCCCGGGCCGTGTGCGGCCCGGGGCCTGGCGCCTTGAATGAACCCCATGACCCCACGACACCCGAACGAGTTATCACAGGCCCTGACGGCTTTGCACCCCTACCAGCGCCAGGCCATGGTCTGGACCCTGGTCACAGCCGGTTTGTCTCTGGCCCCCACGCTGTACATGTTTCAGGTCTATGACCGGGTCGTCAACAGCCGCAACCTCAGCACACTGGGCATGCTCACCTTGCTGGTCGTCGGCCTGTATGCCGTCATGGTGCTGATCGACGCCGTGCGCGAAGACCTGCTGCAACGCGCCAGCGACCACCTGGACCGCCTGCTGTCGGTGCGGGTGTTCGATGCGGTCTTTGCGGCGCACCTTCGCCAGACGCCGGTCGGTGGCGAGCAAGCCCTGACAGACCTGCGCACGCTGCGCGAATTTGTGGTGTCACCCGCCGCGCAGGCCCTGATGGAGTTGCCAGGCGCGGTCTTGTTCCTGGCTTGCATTTTCTGGATCAGCCCCTGGCTGGGGCTGGCGGCGCTCGCCGGCGCCATGGTGCAGGTGCTGATCGCCTGGTGGACCGAGCGCCGCACCCAGCCCGCACTGGTGGAAGCCAACCGCGCCGCGACGGGCGCCGGCCTGTATGCCCGGGGCGTGCTGGCGAACGCCCAGGTGATCGAATCGATGGGCATGCTGCACGGCGTACACGAACGCTGGATGCGGCTTCAGCGCAGAGGCCTGGCGCTGCAGGCGCAGGCTTCGGACCACGCTGGTTTCAGCAGCGCACTGGCGCGCACGGTACAGACCCTGCAGGGCTCAGTCCTGTTGGGCGCGGGCTGCTGGTTTTACCTGCGCGGCCAGCTGGCCGAGGGGGGCATGATCATCGTGGCGTCCATCCTCGGTGGCAAGGTGTTGCAGCCCCTGGTCAAGGCGGTAGCGCAATGGAAACTGCTCGTGCAGGCCCGCGATGCGCGCCAGCGCCTGCAGGCCCTGCTGACCCAGTTCCCGGCACGGGCTGCACAAATGCCCCTGCCCGCCCCCAGTGGTCGGCTCGCAGTGCAGGGCCTCACCGTCACGGTGCCCGGCCCCGATGGGCATCTCGCCTTGCTGCGCAACGTGGGCTTTGCCCTGCCGCCCGGCTCCGTCATGGCGGTCATCGGGCCTTCGGGCGCCGGCAAGACCACCCTGGCGCGCGCGCTGCTGGGGCTGCTGCCTTCGGTCGGCGACAAGGTGCGCCTGGACGGCATCGACCCCCACGCACGCGACAAGGAATTGCTGGGCGAGCACCTGGGCTACCTGCCGCAGGAGGTGGCCCTGTTCGATGGCACCTTGGCGCAGAACGTCGCCCGCTTCGGGCCGGTCGATCCGCAGCGGCTGCAGACGGCCTGCCACGCCGCAGGCCTGGACGGCTGGATCGCGCAATTGCCCCAAGGAATGGACACCCCCATCGGTCCGGCCGGCGCCTTCCTGTCCGGCGGTCAGCGCCAGCGGGTGGGTCTGGCCCGCGCCATCTATGGCGAGCCGGCCCTGGTGATTCTGGACGAGCCCTACTCCAACCTCGACGAAGAGGGCGAGGCAGCGGTGCTGCAGGTGGTGCGGGGGCTCAAGCAGCGTGGTGCCACGACCATTTTGGTCACGCATCAGCCGTCGATGTTGACCGTGGCCGACACCGTCATGGTGCTGCGCGATGGCGCCGTGCAGGCTTTGGGGCCGCGTGACGCGGTGCTCGCCACGCTGTCCAAAGCGGGCGAGGCCCCCGCCAAGGTGGCCAACGGGGCCCGAACCCCCAGTCTGGAGACGGCATGAACTGGCAACAGAGATTCGACTCCCCCTTGCTGCGTGTGATGTGGCGCCTGCGCCAGGAGATGTTGGCCACCGCCGCCTTCAGTTTCGTGGCCAACCTGCTCACGCTCACGCCCACGCTCTACATGCTGCAGATTTACGACCGCGTGATGGTCAGCCGCAGCGAGCTGACGCTGCTGGCCGCTTCTTCGGTGGCCCTGCTCTTCATCGCCATGATCGCGGTGGCCGAGTGGCTGCGCTCGCAGCTGCTGGTGCGTGCCGGGGTGCGCTTTGACGAGGCAGTCAACACCCGTATCTTCCATGCCCTGTTCGAGCGCGCCCTGGCCCGCCCCAGCAACCAGCCTGCCGATGGTCTGCAGCACCTTCTGCAACTGCGCCAGTTCCTCACCGGGCAAGGCATTCTGGGTTTCCTGGACCTGCCCTGGACACCGCTCTACATCCTGATCTCCTGGCTGCTGCACCCGCTGCTGGGCGGGCTGTCGCTGGTGTTCGTGGCCGTTTTTCTGGCCATGGCCTGGTGGAACCAGCGCACGCAGTCGCCACTGGCCGAACGCCTGCAACAGCACGGTCAGGCGCTCTCGGGCCACGTGCAGTCCAAGCTGCACCATGCCGATGTGGTGGCTTCCATGGGCATGCTGCGCGGCCTGCGCCAGCGTTGGCAGCAGTTGCACCATGAGCAGCTGAGCGCGGCCCAACAGCTGCAGCAACGGGTGCGCCAGCAGCAGACCGTGCACCGCTTTGTGCAGTACACCCAGCAAAGCCTGGCGCTGGCCGCTGGCGCCTGGCTGGTCATCCATGGCGAACTGAGCGTGGGCGGCATGATCGCCGCCAATGTGCTGATGAGCCGCGCGCTTCAGCCGGTGCAGGTGGTGGCCTCCACCTGGAAAGGCTTTTTTTCGGCACGCCATGCGCTGCGCCAGCTCGATGCGCTGCTGGCGGCGCACCCCGAGCGCACCGGCATTTCGCTGCCGCAGGCCCCGCGGGGGCTGATCGAGTTGTCGAACGTGTCGGCCACGGCGCCAGGCCGCGAGCAGCCGATCCTGCAAGACATCCACCTGGTATGCCGGCCGGGCGAGCTCACGGTCATTCTGGGCGCATCCGGCTCGGGCAAGTCCACTCTGGCGCGCTGTCTGCTGGGCATCTGGCCCGGCATGCAGGGGCAAGTGCTGCTCGATGGTGAACCGCTGGGGGCCTGGGACCGGCAGGAACTGGGCAGCCACCTGGGCTACCTGCCGCAGGACGTGCAGCTGCTGGCCGGCTCGGTGGCCGAAAACATCGCGCGGCTGGGCACGGTCGATCCGCAGCGGGTGGTGCAGGCAGCGCAGGCGGCGGGCATCCACGAATTGATATTGCGCCTGCCCGAGGGCTACGAGACACCGCTGGACGCGTTCGCGAGCAAGCTGTCAGCCGGGCACCGCCAGCGCATCGGCCTGGCGCGGGCACTCTACGGCCAGCCGGCGCTGCTGGTGCTGGATGAACCCAACTCCAACCTGGACGAAGCGGGCGAAGCGGCCTTGTTGCAGGCCATCGATGCACAGCGCCAGGCGGGCAAGGCGGTGGTGGTGATCACCCACCGCGGTCGCCTGATCGAGGCGGCTGACCGGCTGGTGCTGATCGAACGCGGGCGTGTGCTGATGCAGGACACGCGCGACAAGGTCCTTCGCCAGCTCTCGGCCAGACGCCGCCCGCCCGGATCCTCCACACCCCCCACCGTTGCACAAGAAACGCCATGAACCAAGAACTTCGCCACCTCCCGCCCCGCTCCACCGGGCTGCAGACCCGCGCGTCCGGCCCATGGGACAGCGAACCTGCGCTGCCCCACGACACACGCCAGCCGATGCGGCTGGGTCTTCTGATCCTTGGGATCGGTCTGGGCGGCTTTCTGCTGTGGGCCGCACTGGCACCGCTCGATGAGGGCGTACCCACCCAGGGCACCGTCAGCATCGACACCAAGCGCAAGCCGGTGCAGCACCTCGCTGGGGGCCTGCTCAGCGAGATCCTGGTGCGGGAAGGCGAGGTGGTGGAAGCGGGCCAGGTGGTGGCGCGCATGAACGCCTCAGCCACCCTGGCCAATTTCGAAACCAGCCGGCAACGCTACCTGGGCATGCTCGCCAGCGAGGGCCGCCTGCTGGCCGAGCAACAAAGCGCGCCCACGATCGCTTTCGATGCCGAAGTGCTCGACTCCAAAGAGCCCATGGTGCAGCAGCAGGTGGCCACCCAGCGCGCCTTGTTCGTGTCGCGGCACCAGGCCTTGCAGGCCGAACTGCAGGGCATCGAGGAGTCCATCCGCGGACAACGCGCGCAGAAGGCGGGCGCCGAAGGCCAGCTGGGCAGTCAGCGCCAGCAACTGGCTTTGCTGCAGGACGAACTCTCGGGTGTGCGCGACCTGGTCAGCGACGGTTATGCGCCCCGGTCACGCCAGATGGAGCTGGAGCGGATGGCCGCGGCTTCGCAGGGGCAGATCGCCGATCTAAGCGGCCAGATCGAGCGGGCCTCGCGCAGCATCTCTGAGCTGCAGCAACGCGCCAACCAGCGTCGGCAGGAATTTCGCAAGGACGTGGACACGCAGCTGGCGCAGATCCGACTGGAGCTTCAGGCCGACCGCGAAAAGTTCCGTTCTTCCACCGACGAGCTGGGGCGCACCGAACTCAAGGCGCCGGTCTCGGGCCAGGTGGTGGGCCTGCAGCTGCAAAGCGTGGGCGCGGTGCTGCAACCGGGCGCCCGGCTGATGGACATCGTGCCGCTGGACGAGTCTCTGGTGGTGGAGGCGCGCATCCCGCCGCACCTGATCGACCGCGTTCACCTGAATCTGCCGGCCGATCTGCGCTTCAGCGCTTTCGCGCATTCGCCTTCGCTGGTGGTGCAGGGCCAGCTCAGCTCGGTCTCGCGCGATCTGATCACCGAAAACCTGGGCTCGGGACCGGTCAGCTATTACCTGGCCCGCATCACCGTGACGCCCCAAGGCATGAAGACGCTGGGCCGACGGCAGATGCAGGCCGGCATGCCGGTGGAAGCCATCATCAAGACGGGCGAGCGTTCGCTGCTGACCTACCTGCTCCATCCCCTGGTCAAACGCATGGCCAGCGCCATGAAGGAAGAGTGACGATGCACAAGCCCCCTGCCCTGATACGTCACCGCTTGACTGGACTTGCACTGCTCGCCCTCGCGCTGGGTGGCGCGGCCCCGGCAGTCTGTGCGATCGACCTGCTCGAAAGCTACCAGGCCGCACTGCGCGGCAATGCCGATCTGCTGGCCGCAAGGGCGGCCGCCGAAGCGGGGCGCGAGGCGCGGGCCATCGCCCGGGCGCAACTGCTGCCCAACGCCTCCTTGAGCTGGAGCCACTACCGCAACGACCTGAGCACCCGCACCCCGGTCTCTGGCGTCGAGGTGGACAACCAGCAGCGCTACACCAGCCGCTCGGGGGCGCTCGTGCTGCGCCAGCCCCTGTACCGGCCGACGGCCTGGGCGGGCTACCGACGTTCGGAATCGATGGTGGCCCAGGCTGAGGCCACGCTCGCGCAGGCCGAACAGGACACCGGACTGAAAGTGGCCCAAGCTTACTTTGACCTGCTGCTCGCACGCGAAGGCCAGGTGCAGTTGCAGACACAGGCGCAGGTGATCGGCACCCAGCTTCAGGCGGCGCAGCGTGCACTCGGTGCCGGCCAGGGCATCCGCACCGATGTGGACGATGCCCAGGCCCGGCTGGACCTGACCCTGGCCAGGCAGGCGGTCGCCCGCGACAACGTGGCCCAGGCGGTGCAGGAGTTGCAGGCCCTGATCCACCAACCCTTTGAACGCATCCGGCCACTCCATGTGAACAGCCTGAACCTGGCCGCCCCGCAACCTAACGACCTGGCGCATTGGTGGCAACTGGGCGCCCAGCGCAGCCCCACGATCGCGGCACTCAAAGCCGAAGTGGACAATCTGCAGGCCGACATCGACCGTCTCTCGGCAGGTCACCAACCCACGCTGGACGCGATCCTACAGCGCAGCGTGACTGACCGTGACAGCATCTACAACCCCAGTGCCACCTACCGCAACACCCAGATCGGGGTGTCGCTCAACATTCCGCTGTACGCCGGGGGGGGCATCAGCGCGCAGGTCCGCCAGGCCATCGCCGCGCGTGAGGAAGCGCAGCACAAGCTCGAAGCCGAGCAGCGCCAGCTGCGCAACGACGTGCGCATGACCTTCCATGCCGTGCGACAGGGCGTGCAAAAAATCCAGGCCCTGGAGCAGGCCGAGCGCTCGGCCCAGCAGGCCGTGGTCTCCAGCGAGCGGGGGCTGGCCGCCGGCGCACGATCGCGGCTGGACATCCTCAACGCACAGCAGCAGCTCAGCCAGGCGGTGCTGGAGCTCGCCCGTGAGCGCCTCGCCTACCTGCTGGCACAGGTGCGCCTGCAGGCCCTGACCGGCGGCCTGGGCGAAGACCAGATCGGGCAAGTCAACCAGGCCCTGACCCGGTCGGCCGAAGTGATGCCCGACGTCGCTCCAAGCCCTTGAAGCCCCCTGCCCCCGCACCACGGCGAGGGGCGCAGCCAGGCTCAAACACAGTATTTACCCGGATTTTTTCAGGCGCCTCTGGTCAAACCCTGATTTGATAAGTATACTTATCATATGCACACAAAGCGTGTGCCTGACCACGCCCGAGGAGATCCCATGAACCATGCTTCGAATTCCCTGCCCGTCATCGTTGCCGGAGGCGGCATCGGTGGCCTGGCCGCCGCCCTTGCCCTGGTGCGCCAGGGTTTTGAGGTGACCGTGCTGGAACAAGCCCCCGAGATCGGCGAGATCGGCGCGGGCATCCAGTTGGGTCCCAACGCCTTCCACGCCTTCGACGCGCTGGGCGTGGGCGACAAGGCCCGTGGCCGCGCCGTCTACACCGACTACATGGTGATGCACGACGCCATCGACGAGTACCAGGTTGGCAAGATCGAAACTGGTGAAGCCTTCCGCAAGCGTTTTGGCAACCCCTACGCCGTGATCCACCGCGTGGACGTGCACCTGTCGCTGCTTGAAGGTGCGCAGGAAACCGGCAAGGTCCAGTTCCATACCGACACCCGCATCGTCTCGGTCGAGCAGGACGAGGCCAACAAGACCGTCACCGCCATCGACCAGAACGGCAAGCGCTGGACCGGCCAGGCCCTGATCGGCGCCGACGGCGGCAAGTCAGTGGTACGCCAGCAGTATGTGAACGACCCGCCCCGTGTGACCGGCCATGTGGTCTACCGTGCCGTGGTCGATAAGAAAGACTTCCCGCAGGACCTGCAATGGAACGCCGCCAGCCTGTGGGCTGGCCCCAAATGCCATCTGGTGCACTACCCGCTGCGTGGCGGCGAGCAGTACAACGTGGTCGTGACCTTCCACAGTCGCCAGCAGGAAGAATGGGGCGTGACCGATGGCTCCAAGGAAGAGGTCGAGAGCTACTTCCAGGGCATCAGCCCCAAGGCACGCCAGCTGATCGAGCTGCCCAAGAGCTGGCGCCGCTGGGCCACAGCGGACCGCGAGCCGATCGGCAACTGGGTGTTTGGCCGCGCCACCATCCTGGGCGATGCAGCCCACCCCACCACGCAATACATGGCCCAAGGCGCCTGCATGGCCATGGAAGACGCCGTCACGCTGGGCGAGGCCCTGCGCGTGTGCAACAAGGACTGGGACGCCGCCCTGCAGCTGTATCAAAAGAACCGCATCACCCGCACCGCACGCATCGTGCTGTCGGGCCGCGAAATGGGCCGCCTGTACCACGCCGCTGGCGTGGAGCGACTGATCCGCAATGCGCTTTGGAAGGGCCGCTCGCAAGAGCGCTTCTATGATGCGATCGAATGGCTCTACGGCTGGAACGTCAACAACTGCCTCGAGCAAGTCTGATTCAGGAGACCCACATGAACGATCTTGGCAAACTCGAAGACCTGCCGCAGCAGTACCGCGACAACCTCAAAAACCTCAACCTCGTGCCGCTGTGGCCCAGCCTGCGCGCCGTGCTGCCGCCCAAGGTGCCCACCCGCCAGACCCAACCCACGCATTGGGCCTACAGCACGCTCAAACCCCTGCTGCTGCAGGCGGGCGAGCTGACCCCGATTGAAAAAGCCGAGCGCCGCG